>Ga0224748_10038_pt1 | contig 27205 bp, 28 predicted proteins | sample LIM_F_Water_Neg_FD_182074 | JGI IMG/M metagenome (GOLD analysis project Ga0224748, IMG submission 182074) | Enriched cells from gastrointestinal tract of the lab mouse from Pacific Northwest National Laboratory (PNNL), Richland, Washington... | ecosystem: Host-associated > Mammals > Digestive...
ATAGCGGCCAGAGAGATCACGAATGATTACAACCGCGGTGTTGTAACGGCATCTCAGGAGGCGGTTGAGGCCGCGGGAGGAAGCGTTGTGATTGCGGACGCGCAGGCAGATGTGCAGAAGCATAATGAAAACATTGAGAACCTGATCAACTCAGGAATCGACGGTCTGATCGTTCATCTGGGAGACGCAGAACAGCTTGAGCCTTTGATGGCGGAAGCGGAAAAGAAAGGGATACCGGTTATCACACAGGGAATAGGCGCGCCGGTGGCGCATACGCTTGGCGATACGAACGGAGACGATCCGCTTATGGCTACCCTGGCTTCAGACGCACTGCTTGCCGGTATCGGCTACGAAGGAGACGTATATGTCGTGTGGGTTCCGGGCGCGCCGCTTCTGGAAACCAGGAAGAGAATCTTTGAGGCTGTTGCGGCAGACTTCCCGGATGTGAAGATCCATGAAGTTCCGGCCGAGCACAACCCGGCAAAGGTACAGACCCAGATCGAGGAGATACTGACCGCGAATCCGGAGGAGGGAAGTATCGCCGGTATCTTTGGAACGTATGATCAATTAGTATCAGGAGCCAGCGAGGCGATTCGGCGTGCCGGAAGAGGGGATGAGATCAAGATGGTCGGCATCGACGGAGATATCATCGGATTCCAGATGCTGTTTCAGGAGGACAGCCCGTTTGTAGCGACTGTTGTTCAGGATGCGGAAAGTATCGGCCAGCAATCTGCACAGATATTGCTGGGAGTGATGGATGGAAGCGTGGATCCGGAGACGATCTCGCCGAAGATTCCGGCAAGCTGTTATGTAGCTACGGGAAAGAACGGCGTAGAAGCCGCGGAATTAAAATGGGGCGAGAACTTCTGGGAAGATGCGGGACTTGAAAAAGAAGAGATCGAGAAGATATATCCCAAGAAGGAGGATGTGCTTGTGGCGCTCCCGAGTATGCCATAGACATACCGTAACAGAGGAAACGTGAAGTAACGCTTGAGGCTGCCGGAGACGGATATTTTCCGGTAACCTCAATATGTGGGAAAGATGGTGAGATAATGGCGGACAGCCAGATATTACTAGAATGCAGGGAAATATATAAAAGTTTTGACAAGAATAAAGTGCTTCAGGATATTAACTTAAAAATAAAAAGAGGAGAGGTACATGCCCTGTTAGGGCAGAACGGCGCAGGCAAATCCACATTAGTAAAGATAATCACAGGGGTGTATTCCATGGATTCCGGTCAGATTCTGGTTGACGGACAGCCGGTTAAGATGAATTCTCCCAAGGATTCTGAGAAGGCGGGAATTTCGATTATTCATCAGGACCAGCAGCTGGTTCCTTACTTCGATGTGACGAGAAACGCATTCTTGGGTTCTGAGCTGACGGGTAAGTTCGGTAAGATGGATTTTAAGAAGATGCGTTCATTGGTACAGGAGAAGCTGAAGCTGATAGATTCTGACTTTACGGCAGACAGGCAGATATCTTCTCTTAGTGTGGGACAGAGGGAGCAGGCGGCGATCGTTACAGCGTTGCTTCAGAATCCCAAGTTGTTGATTCTGGACGAACCTACGGCCTCCTTAAGTAACCGGGAGATTGAAAAGCTCTTTGAGGTAATCGGGAAACTTAAGGAAGAGGGAGTTACGATCATCTATATTTCACATCATCTGGATGAGATATTTAGAATTACGGACAGCATTACGGTTCTTCGAGACAGCAGGGTGCAGGGGACGTTTCCTACCGGCCGGACAGATCATAAGGAGGTGGTCAGTCTGATGATAGGAAAAGAACTGAAGGAATTCTACCCGAAAGAGGAAGTCGTAAAAGGAGACGTGGTTCTGGAAGTAGATGATTTATATTCGGGAGAGCTGGTAAGAGGGGTGAGCTTCCGGTTACATAGAGGAGAGATATTAGGACTGGCCGGGCTTGTCGGCGCGGGACGTACGGAAACAATGCTGGCTATGTATGGAGTGGAGAAGATAAAGAGCGGTTCCATGAAGATAGAAGGGCAGCCGTTTGCGGCAAAATCACCGCTTCAGGCGTGTAAGGCAGGAATAGCGTTTATTCCTGAAGATAGAAGAAATGAAGGAATCGTGGCTCAGATGGATATCGGTGAAAACCTTTCGCTTTCTTCTACGCGACTTTGGGCAAAGCGGGGGCTGATAGACAGGAGACGGGAAAGTACATTTTTTGAAGATATCCGAAAAGCATTGAATATTGTGTGTACCGGTAAGAAGCAGCTGGTAGGAGAATTGTCCGGAGGCAACCAGCAGAAGGTTGTAATCGGACGCTGGATGGTGGGTGATTTTAAGATATTTGTGTTTGATCAGCCGACGACGGGTGTGGATATCGGGGCAAAGACAGAGATCTATAAGCAGATGGTATCATTGGCAAAGCAAGGCTGCGGTATTATATTTATCTCTTCAGAAAATGAGGAATTGATGGGAATCTGCGATCGTATCGCCGTTATGGCGAAGGGAAGGATCGTGAAAGAATTTGACGCCGCGCAGGTGAATGAGAAGGATATATTATACTGGGCGGCCGGAGGAGAAGAAGATAACAGCGGAAAGGAGGCGGAGGGCGTTGGATAAGAAGAGACTTCGTCCGGCAAAGGTCGGAACGCTGCTGCTGGGCAAGGGTACCGGAGTGGGAATGATTGTCATATTGTGTTTGTTAGGTTTGCGTGCTCCTCTTTTTTTTGATATCACGAATATTATGACGATATTGAAACAAGGAAGCGTACTTACTATGATCGCGCTTGGGCTGACGGCGGTATTGATCGGCGGCGGATTTGATATGGGCGCGGGCGCGCTGGTGCAGCTTACCTGTAATCTGACGGCAGGTCTGCTGATTGCGGGAACCGGTACGGCGGCGGCGCTGACTTCCGGGATTGCGGTAGGAATCGGCGTGGGGGCCGTGAACGCGTTCCTGGTTATCGTTATGAAGATACCGACCTTTGTCGCAACCCTGGGAACGATGTTTATCATGCAGGGAATTACGTCCTGGTATAACGGAGGAAAGGCGCTGACGATTAATTCGATTCCTGGATTCGCGATGCTGGGGCAGGGACGGATTGCGATCATACCGGTGATATTCCTGATCGTTATAGCGGTATGTATTTTAATGAATTACTTTTTTAAACATACAAAGACGGGACTTCGGATGTATGCTACAGGAGAGAATCCGGCGGCGGCCAGACTGAGGGGATTGAATACCAGGCGATACCTTCTTCTGTCCTATGTGATATCGGGAGTGATTCTTGGATTTACAGGTGTGCTTCAGTGTTCATATAATTACGGAGCGTCCGCGATTACGAGCGGTATGGATTTTCTGATACAGGCGCTTTCAGCGGCTTATCTTGGCAGTACGTTTTCGAAGACGGGAGAGCTTAGTGTGATAGGGACTGTGATATCCGGTATGTTTATCGCGGCCTTATCGAATGGATTGATTATTAATGGTATTTCCAATCAGCAGATATCGGGGGTACTCGGCATTATCTTGATTTTATCTATATTGTTGACCGTTATTAAGAAACGGGAGATCGGTCAGGTAACAATTTTCTAGGAGGGACAGGCGATGACAGGAGAGAAAAAGGCCCTGAATTTTATAGCGAGACATGGGGCGATCATAGGGATATGCTGCGTGCTGCTGATATTTCAGATTATTGAGCCTAGATTTATGCGGATTGATAATATTCTTGGGGTGTTGAATTCCAGTTCTTTACTGATTGTAATGACGTTTGGTATGACTATGGTTATGGCGGTAAGGGGGATTGATCTGTCCATTGCGCAGGTGGCGGACGCGGCGGGCGTGATTGCGGCAATGTTGATTCTTTCCGGGAAGAATTTTGCTGTAGCGATCATAGGCGCGCTGCTATTCGGTCTGTTGATAGGGATTGTGAATGCGGTATTGATATCTTATCTGGGAGTTCCGGCGATTATCGGTACGCTGGGGATGATGTTTGTCGTAAGAAGTGTGGAGCTGACGCTGACGAACGGCGCGCAGCCGCAGATATTGTTCACGCTTCCGGCCGCCAGGGTGAAGTATTTCTTTTTTATCGGACAGGAAAATATCGGTCCGGTATCTGTGCTGATATTACTTACGATTATCGTGATTGCCGTCATGTATTTTGTAAAAGAGCGGTCCGTATTTGGCAGATATATGGATGCGATCTGTAATAATGTAAGATCTTCACTTTTGGCAGGAATTAATGTGCGCCGAGTCTTTGCGGCAACATTTGTAATCAGTTCGCTTCTTGCGGCGCTGGCGGGCGTGATGTTGGTTTCAAGGTCCGGAAACGCCGTGCCCAGGGGAGTAGAGACCTATCTGACGGACTGTTTTGTGGCAGTATACATAGGGACATTGGTATCGTCAAGAAATAAATTTAACATTATCGGGAGTGTGATCGGGGCGTTGTTTGTGGGATTCCTCAGTAATTTTATCACATTGATGGGTATGGGAATCGCATATAAAAATATCTTTAACGGAGTATTTATCATATTGGCGGTTATGCTTGGAGTTTTAAAAAGCAGAGTAAATGCATAGGAGGTAACGGAGTATGTGGAAAGTAGACGCACATTCACATGTAGGAAGCGGAGCGGCGGTTTGGAGCGGTCAGGATGTAGTAGACCGCATGGACACCGTGAAGGTGGATAAAACAATTATTTTCCCATTTACGGAGGGAAATTGGGATAATGGGGAGATAATGAAATATGTGGAGGAAAATCCGGATCGTCTGATTCCGTTCTGCGCGGTGAATCCATGGGATGGGCAGGCCGCGATCGATGATTTGGAGAATTGTCTGAAAAGAGGATATAAAGGGGTAAAGCTGCATCCGACGATCTGTGGTTTCCGTCTAAGCGATAAGAAGCTTGTGAATCCGGTGTTTGAAGTGGTGCAGGCATATGACGCGGTTGTGATCGTACATGGCGGATCGGACTTATATAACTGTCCTCTGGAGTTTGACCGTATGGCGCGCAGGTTTCCGAAGGTGCCGCTTATCATGGCGCATTGCGGGTGCTTCTGGGAATGGGAGCTGGCGATAGAATTAGCCTTGGAGAATGATAATCTGTACCTGGAGACATCTAGAGTTCCCGGCTTTGAAACGGATAAGGTGATACAGAAGCTGGGAGGAGATAAAGTAATATGGGGAACGGACGGACCGTTCTGTGATTATGAATGGGAATTTAATAAGATCCGGCGTTATGCAAAAAGCGACGAGGAGTTCGATAAGATCATGGGCGGTACGATTATGGAGCTGCTGAAATAATACACGGAATCTGCAGTATGCCGGTATAGGTGTGAAAAGTAACTGTAAAATGGGGAAACAGTAAAAAGAAAACAAAAATACTTGCATAATATACATATAAGATGTATAATTATGCAAGTATTTTTGCTTTTATTAAATGATATACTGGACAATACATGAAATTTGGTTTATATTGAGTGTTGCTATAGATTGAGAGATAAGCAGGAAAAATTGAATTGTAGAATCGGAGCCAGAAAGGATGTTTTGCGGATGATAAGAGTAGGGATTATCGGAGCCACCGGTTATGCCGGGGGAGAATTAGTGAGAATTTTAATGGGGCATAAAGAGGCGGAGATCGTGTGGTATGGCTCCAGAAGTTATATTGAGAAGAAATATGCGGACGTATACCGGAATATGTTCCGAATCGTGGACGCGAAGTGCATGGATGATAATATGGAAGAGCTGGCAGATCAGGCGGATGTGATCTTTACGGCTACGCCCCAGGGATTCTGCGCGTCTGTATTGACGGAAGAGATACTTAAGAAGACAAAGATTATAGATCTGAGCGCGGATTATCGGATTAAAGACACAGCCGTCTATGAACATTGGTATAAGATAGAGCACAAGAGTCCGGAATTTATCAAGGAAGCGATATATGGACTGTGCGAGGTGAACAGGGAAGATATTAAGAGAGCCAGACTGGTGGCGAATCCGGGATGCTATACCACATGTTCGATTCTGACGGCGTATCCGTTGGCGAAAGAGGGGCTGATCGATATGAAGACCCTGATTATAGACGCCAAGTCGGGAACTTCCGGAGCGGGCAGGGGAGCGAAGCTTCCGAATCTCTACTGCGAGGTCAATGAGAATATCAAAGCATACGGGGTAGCGTCTCACAGGCATACGCCGGAGATCGAAGAACAGTTAGGATATGCGGCAAAGGAGAAGGTCGTAGTTAATTTTACTCCGCATCTGGTGCCGATGAACAGAGGGATTCTGGTAACGGAATATGCGTCTTTGAACAGAGAAGTTACATATGAAGAAGTAAAAGCGGTTTATGACAAATACTATCAGGATGAAATGTTTGTGCGTATATTGGAACAGGGCGTCTGTCCAGAGACAAAATGGGTGGAAGGCAGCAATTATGTGGATATTAATTTCCAGATTGATCCAAGGACAAATCGGATCATCATGATGGGCGCCATAGACAATCTGGTGAAAGGCGCCGCCGGTCAGGCCGTACAGAATATGAATTTAATGTTTGGATTTGCGGAGAATGAGGGGCTTAAGATGGTTCCGATGTTCCCGTAAGTTATGTAAGCTATATTCAAATGGTTCTTACAGTATAAGATTAATTTGCAGAGGTAGATTATGATTCGAACGATGACGATGGAAGATTATGACGGTGTATACGCGCTTTGGACAAAGATCCGGGGGTTCGGCTTAAGGAGCGTGGATGATTCCCGGGAAGGGATCGAAAGATTCTTAAGGAGGAATCCTGCAACCAGTGTCGTGGCGATAGAAGACGGCAGAGTGGTAGGAAGTATCCTCTGCGGACATGACGGAAGGCGGGGGTGTCTCTATCATGTGTGTGTGGATGAAGAATACCGGAGACGGGGGATCGGAAAATCCATGGTAGTAAAGGCAATGGAAGAGCTGAAAAAGGAGCAGATTAATAAAGTGTGTCTGATTGCATTTACGAAGAATGATATCGGGAATGCATTCTGGAATACCATAGGCTGGACGAAAAGGCTTGACTTGAATTATTATGATTTTGTGTTGAATGAGAAAAATATCACGGCTTTTAACGAACAATAAAAAGAGGAGGAAGAGAAGATGGAAATAATCAAAGGCGGCGTGACCGCGGCAAAAGGATTCGAGGCGGCTTCGGCGGCAGCGGGGATCAAATACAAAGACAGGACGGATATGGCGATGATATACAGTCGGAGACCATGTGCGGCGGCAGGGACATTTACCACCAATGTGGTGAAAGCGGCTCCGGTAAAATGGGACCAGCATATAGTAAAGAGCGGCGCGCCTGTGCAGGCGGTCATCGTTAATTCAGGAATTGCCAATGCCTGTACGGGGGCGGAAGGATTCGGATATTGTAAGGATACGGCCCGGGCAGCGGCAGAGGCGCTGGGAATCTCAGAGGACGGGGTTCTGATTGGTTCTACGGGAGTAATAGGGAAGCAGATTCCGATAGACCGGCTGACGGCAGGAATCCGCGTACTTGCAAAGGAAAAGAATGACACGGCCGAGAATGGGACCGCGGCTGCCAAAGCGATCATGACTACGGATACCTGTGAGAAAGAATTAGCGGTAATCATTGACGTGGGAGGGAAGACGGTGACGATCGGCGGTATGGCGAAAGGATCCGGAATGATCCATCCGAATATGTGCACTATGCTTGCCTTTATCACGACAGACGCGGTGATCCCAAAGGAAGTACTTCAGAGCGCCCTGAGCGAGGATGTGAGGGATACTTATAATATGATCTCGGTGGACGGGGATACGTCCACGAATGACACGGTAGTTCTGCTTGCGAACGGCCTTGCGGAAAATCCTGAGATCGTATATGGAAGTGAGGAATATCATCGGTTTAAGGAGGCGCTTCATGCGGTGAATGAATATCTGGCGAAGAAGATTGCGGGCGACGGTGAAGGAGCGACTGCACTTTTTGAAGTGAAGACGGTAGGCTGCGAAAGTATCGAACAGGCGAGGACGCTTGCCAAATCTATCGTATGTTCGAATCTGACTAAGACGGCGATTGCCGGCCATGACGCGAACTGGGGAAGGATTCTGTGCGCGATGGGATATTCCGGCGCTCAGTTTGATCCGGAGAAGGTAGATCTCTTCTTCGAGAGTAAAGCCGGAAGGATTCAGATTATTGAAGACGGAACGGCAGTTGACTATAGTGAAGAAGAAGCGACAAGGATTCTCTCCGAGCCGGAGATTACGGCGATCGCTGATGTGAAGATGGGAGATAAGACGGCGACGGCATGGGGCTGCGACCTGACCCACGGATATATTGATATCAATGCGGATTACAGAAGTTGAGCCTGATCTTTGGACTGCTAAAATGTGCGTGCAACTGGAAATGAGAAGATAAAAGGAGTCGGAAGGATATGAATCAATCGATGCAGAAATATCTGGATAAGGCGGAGGTTTTGATCGAAGCGCTTCCTTATATCCAGAGATTTAACCGAAAAATTATTGTTGTGAAATATGGCGGAAGCGCGATGGTGGACGAACAGTTAAAAGAACAGGTCATCCAGGACGTGACGCTTCTGAAGCTGGTAGGATTTAAGCCGATCATCGTCCACGGGGGCGGTAAGGAGATCAGTAAATGGGTTGGAAAAGCCGGTATGGAACCGGAGTTCGTGAATGGACTTCGAGTGACGGATGAAGCGACTATGGAACTTGTAGAGATGGTGCTTGGGAAGGTGAATAAAAGCCTGGTACAACTGGTGGAGAGTCTGGGAGTGCGCGCGATCGGAATCAGCGGAAAAGACGGCGCTTTGCTTAAGGTTGATAAAAAATACGCGGACGGAGAGGATATAGGATTCGTAGGTGAAGTGAAGGAGGTCAATGCAGATATATTGTTTGATTTGTTGGAGAAAGATTTTCTTCCGATCGTATGTCCGGTAGGAATGGATGACGGATTTCAAACATATAATATCAATGCGGATGACGCTGCGTGCGCGATCGCGAGAGCGGTTCATGCGGAGAAACTGGCATTTCTGACGGATATCGAGGGAGTTTACAAGGATCCGAAGGATCCGGCCACGTTGATATCGGAACTTAGAGTATCTGAAGGAAAGGCTCTGATGGAGAAGGGATATATCGGAGGAGGAATGCTGCCGAAGCTTCAGAATTGTATAGACGCGATCGAGAACGGGGTGTCAAGGGTGCATATTCTGGACGGAAGAATCCCGCATTGCCTGCTTCTTGAGATCTTTACGAATAAAGGAATCGGTACGGCGATGCTGGGTGACGGCGAAGAGAAATTCTATCATGGAGAATAGTATGCCGGCACATCTTAGTGTTAATTCTTAAGTAATCATTAGAAGATACTTTTTTATGGAGAAAAGAAATGAATCAATATATAGAAGAAACAAAAAAAGGACTTGTTCATACATATAACCGTTTTCCGGTTGTGCTGGAAAAGGGGGAAGGGGTATACCTTTACGATACGGAGGGAAAGAGATATCTTGATTTTGCGGCGGGAATTGCAGTGTGCGGTCTGGGATATGGGAATCAGGAATTAAACCGGACGCTGAAGGAGCAGATCGACGCCCTCACACATACTTCGAACTTATATTACAATACGACTTGCGGGAAGGCGGCAAAGGCGCTTAAAAAGGTCACAGGTATGGATCGTGTGTTCTTCACGAACAGTGGAACAGAGTCGATCGAGGGAGCGCTTAAGGCGGCTCGTAAATACGCATGGAAGAAGGGAACCGGGCGGTATGAGTTTATCGCGATGGAGGACTCATTCCACGGCCGAAGCATCGGGGCGGTATCTGTAACAGGAAGCGAAGCTTACCGTACTCCTTTTGAGCCTATGCTTCCAGGAGTCAGATTCGCGAAGTTCAATGACCTGGAAAGTGTCAAAGCACAGATTACGGATCGAACATGCGCGATTATCTTAGAGCCGCTTCAGGGCGAGGGAGGTATACATCCGGCTTCGCAGGAGTTCATGGAGGGAATCCGTGAGATTTGTGATAAAGAAGGAATTCTTATGATCTGCGACGAGATTCAGTGTGGAATGGGACGAACCGGTTCTATGTTTGCATGGCAGGCATATGGAACAAAGCCGGATATCATGGCGATGGCTAAAGCAATCGGAAGCGGAATTCCGGTAGGAGCATTTGCCATGACGGAAGAGACGGCGAGGTATTCTCTGGAACCAGGCGACCATGGGACAACCTATGGCGGTAATCCGCTGGCGTGCGCGGCAGTAGCAAAGACGGTGGAGATCTTTGAAAGAGAAGATATAGTCTCCCATGTGCGCAAGGCAGGCGGGTATCTGACGGAGAAGCTGGACGCCCTGACTGGGGAATCGGATGTGATAGAGGAGCGGAGAGGAATCGGGCTGATACAGGGGCTTAAAATCAGGAAGCCGGTAGGAGAGTTCATTGACAAAGCGCTGGAGGAAGGACTTCTGATCATCAGCGCCAAGGATAATGTCATACGGTTGGTACCGCCCCTTATCATCGAAGAGAAGCATATAGACGAGATGATAAGGATATTAGAAAATATCATGAAATAATTTCCAATTGCGATAAAAAGCCATTCATCGGATATACTATTTCAGAAAAAGAGATATTTTGCAGAAGAAGGAAAGTATCTATGATTCAGACTGGGAGGTATAGAAGAATGATTGGTTTTTTTATTGCGCTTTTATCAGGCGCGCTTATGAGTGTACAGGGAGTATTCAATACGCAGGTTACAAAGACGACGGGGATGTGGGTCAGCAATACATGGGTACAGCTGACGGCGTTTGCGGTGTGTCTGATTGCATGGCTGATTGCCGGGCGCGACAATATAATGACGCTTACGAAGGTAGAGCCAAGATATGTTCTTCTCGGCGGTGTGATCGGCGCAGGAATCACGCTGACGGTGATTAAGAGCATGGAACAGCTTGGACCTGCGAAAGCGGCGCTGCTGATTGTGATCGCGCAGCTTATCGTGGCGTATGTAATAGAGCTTCTGGGACTCTTTGGAGTGGAGAAGGAACCTTTGGAGTGGAGGAAGATAATAGGAATGGTAATTGCGTTGATTGGAGTTGCAATTTTTCAGTGGAAATAGTACAATGATTAAGACATATATATGCGGGGTATTTGCAGTTTCGGCAGACTGTAAAGGAGTAACAGATGCATAGAAAGATGTCAAAGAAATTATGTATTATCTATACCATTATTATAACAGCCGCTATTCTGCAGTTTTCCGGATGTTCGAAGGGAAAAGAAGGATATGGGGAAGAACTTGTAGAGATTGGGGCTGTAGAAATACCTGATGAAGAAGCCGAAGAAAAAGAAGAACAAAAAGAAAAAGAAACGCAAAAAGAGAAAGAAGCACAAAAAGAGATTGAAGAGTTACAAGAGTTTGCGCAGGAAGGAGACGGTGGAAACGGAACAGATGAACCGGACGGTATCTGTGTTCATGTGTGCGGAAGGGTAGTGAATCCCGGGGTATATATGCTTTCATCCGGCAGCAGGATCTATGAGGCAGTCGAAGCGGCAGGCGGACTTTGCGAGGACGCGGCCGGAGAGTGTCTGAACCAGGCGTCACAGATGGAAGACGGACAGCAGATCTATGTTCCGTCCAGGGAAGAAGCGGCGCAGGGAACTGTAAGCGCGCAGAAGGCGGAAGGAAACCCTAGGCATACAACATCCTCGGACAGTACGAAAACAGAGGAGGGCAAGGTGAATCTGAATACGGCGTCGGAAGAACAATTGATGACACTGAGCGGAATCGGCGAGGCAAAAGCGGCGGCTATTATCCGTTACAGGGAGGAGCACGGCGGATTTCAAAAGATTGAAGAATTGAAAGAAGTCGAAGGGATTAAGGAAGGCGTATTTAACAAAGTCAAAGATCAGGTCAGAATTTAAGTAAGTAAGCGGTTGAGGGAGAAAGAAAATGGGCAAGAGGGTATTAGTTGTAGATGATGAGAAGTTGATCGTGAAGGGGATTCGTTTCAGCCTGGAGCAGGATGGAATGAAGGTCGATTGTGCCTATGACGGAGAAGAGGCATTAAAATTAGCACGGGAGAATGCCTATGATATGATTTTGTTAGATATTATGCTGCCGAAGCACGACGGGTTTGAAGTATGTCAGCAGATTCGGGAATTCTCGGATGTACCGGTAGTAATGCTGACGGCCAGAAGCGAAGATATGGATAAGATACTGGGCCTTGAGTATGGGGCGGATGATTATATTACGAAGCCTTTTAATATACTGGAAGTGAAAGCGCGGATTAAGGCCATCATGAGGCGTACCAGCAAGAGAGACCAAGAGAAACCGAACGATAAGATGATTTTAAAGGGAAGTATGAAGATTGACTGTGAGAGCAGGCGTGTCGTCATTGATGATAAAGAAGTGAATTTGACGGCGAAGGAATTTGATCTTTTGGAACTTCTTGCAATGAATCCGAATAAGGTGTACAGCCGGGAAAATCTGCTGAATATCGTGTGGGGATATGAATATCCCGGCGATGCGAGAACAGTGGACGTACATATCCGAAGGCTGAGAGAAAAGATTGAGACGAATCCGAGTGATCCGAAATACGTCTATACAAAATGGGGAGTTGGTTATTATTTCAGGGGTTAAGAAATATCTGAAATGGAATGTTTTAAAGAGCCTCCGTGTTCGGATCCTCCTGTTGGTTCTTCTGGCAGGAGTGGTTCCGACACTGGTTTTATACGAAGTAATATTGAGTAGTTATGAGAAAAGGGAAGTAGAGATAAGAACCGCGGAGATACAGAATCAGTGTACCATTCTTTGTAATCAGTTGAGCGATTCCAATTATCTGACCGGCGAGATATCTGATATAGTGAGGTCGGAGCTGGTCCAGATATCAAATATCTATAGTGGACGAGTCCTGGTGATCGACCAGGATTTCCGCATTCAGGAAGATACCTATGATATGGACAGGGGAAAGACGATTGTGTCGGAAGATGTGATACGGTGCTTTGAGGGAAAAGGCACCGGTAATTATGATGCCGAAAATCAATATATTGAGGTCACTTCGCCGGTGTACAATAAAGGTATGGAGAAGGTGACGGGTGTTATGCTGATCAGCGTGTCGACGGAGATGATCATGGACAGTATGCAGATTATGGCGGAACGGATTAAGGTTATGTGCCTGGCGACGGCTCTGGTGGTTGTGATATTGGCTTTTGTGATGGGGTTTGTCATGGTTCGGCCGTTCCAGCGGATCAACCGGTCGATTGCGGCTGTGACGGAAGGATATGAGGACGACTATCTTCATGAGAATGCATATACCGAGACGATGCTGATATCGGATTCCTTTAACAAGATGCTGGGAAGACTGAAAGTCTTGAATGATTCCAGGGATGAATTCGTATCAAATGTATCGCATGAATTAAAGACACCGCTGACTTCAATGAAGGTGTTGGCGGATTCTCTGCTGATACAGGAAGATGTGCCTGCAGAATTGTATAAGGAATTCATGGGCGATCTGTCGGAAGAGATTGAGCGGGAAAATAAGATTATCAACGACCTGTTGTCTTTGGTAAAACTGGATAAGACGGCGAATACTTTGAATATCAAATCTGAGAATATGAATACGCTGGTCGAGAGGATATTGAAACGGCTCAGACCTATTGCGGCAACGCGAAATATCGAATTAGTGTTTGAAAGTTTCAGACCGGTAACGGCGGAAGTGGATGAAATGAAGATTACTCTTGCAATTTCTAATCTGGTTGAGAATGCGATCAAATATAATAAAGAAAACGGATGGGTTCATGTATCTTTGAATGCCGATCATAAAAATTGTTATATTGAAGTGGCAGATTCCGGAGTCGGGATTCCCAAAGAGGCTGTGGAACATATCTTCGAACGGTTTTATCGTGTAGATAAGTCGCATTCAAGGGAGATCGGAGGAACAGGCTTAGGTCTTGCAATTGCAAGAAGCGCAGTGGTTATGCATCGGGGAGCGATCAAGGTTTACAGCCAGTATGGGGAAGGGACGACATTTACAGTCCGTATTCCGCTGACATATGTATCTTAAACGGAGGTATATATTATGGAAGAGAAGAGAAGGTACAGGAGGATGATATATATCTTATCTGTTCTGTTTTGTCTGGGAATACTGGCAGGCTGCAGTAAAGGAAAAGAACCAGTGAAGGGAGGAAACTTCATATATTATGTGAATGCAGACGGTACTTCTTTGGTAAAGGAGCCTTTTGAACTGAAATCGAAAGCGACACAAGATAGTATCCGCGACGTCCTGCGTGCAATGACTGCAGAGACGGATTCGATTGATTATAAAAGTGTGTTTCCAAAAGAAATTAAGATCAGAGACTGGTTTTTGACAGAAGATAGGTTGGATATTCATTTTAACAGTAAGTATAAAGATATGAAACCGGCGGAGGAAGTCCTTCTGCGGGCGGCGGTCGTGCAGACTTTAACACAGATTCATCAGATAGAATATATTGGATTTTTTATCGAAGATCAACCATTGACAGATAGCGCGGGGAATGAGATTGGATATATGGGAAGTGAGTATTTTCTTCAATATAAGGGCTCCTCGCTCCATCTTTATCAATTGGGAGAGTTGAAATTGTATTTTGTTAATAAAAATGGAGACAAGCTGGTAAAAGAAGATGTAAGCGTCCGTTATAACAGCAATATTTCTACGGAACGTCTGATTATTGACCAGTTGATTAAAGGACCGGCTGTGGAGGGACTGAATCCGGTGATTCCGCCAGAGACAAAGGTTATCGGTGTATCCGTCAAAGACGGAGTGTGTTATGTGAATCTCAATGAAAGTTTTATGAATAACACGTATGTTACGGATCCTAGAATTACGGTTTATGCAATTGTTAATTCTATCGTAGACGGCGGAGCTTGCAGTCAGGTTCAGATATCTGTAAACGGGGAGTCTAATATAGAGTATATGGGAAGCGTCGATCTGAGTAAGCCGTTGTCACGGGAACAGGATTTTGTGGAAAGTATAAAGGAGAGTGAGAAATGAGAGACAGACCTTTGCTTTATCTGTGCCTGGCTATCGTGTCGGCAGTGGCGCTGTCTGTACTGTGCGGCGGGGAGAGGTTCATTAAAGAGCTTCGCCCGTCTGCCCTTGAAAGGAATGTCCCGGAGGGGGATTCGGTTACGGTCAGGGGTCGAGTATATCGTATAGAACAGAAAGAAAGCTGTCAGGCATTATATTTGGAAAAGAATATCGTAAGATACCGGAGAAAGAAGGTCCGGGAACATAGTCGGGAACAGTCTTATCGGGAGCGTCCAGTTCAGAATCAAGCATATCAAAATCAAACAAATCAAAATCAAGCATATCAGGAACAATCGGATCAGAATCAATCAATTCAGAATCAATCGGATCAGAATCAATCAGTTCAGAAACAATCGGATCAGAATCAATCAGTTCAGAATCAATCGGATCAGAATCAATCAGTTCAGAATCAATCGGTTTGGAAAGAATCGGTTCGGAAACAATCATATCAAGAGCAATCTTTTCAAGAATCCAGGATTATCATCTATACAGATTCCAAAATACAATTTCAGATGGGAAATAAAGTTGAGGCAAAAGGTAAAGTTTCTTTTTTTCAGTACGCAAGGAATCCGGGTAATTTCGACCAGAAACGTTATTATCAGATTCTGGATATTCATGGTACGGTATGGGCGGATGAGATTTGTGTCGTGGATGCCTGTGTCTGGAAATGGAAAGCCGGGCTTGCGAATTTCCGAAAGCGTTGGATGGAGGTAATGTCGTTTTATCTCAAGGAAGAAGACTGCGGGGTTATGAGTGCGGCAATGCTGGGGGATAGGAGTAAGGTGGATCAGGAGCTTAAGACCCTGTATCAGGTGAATGGGATTGGGCATATTATGGCGATCTCGGGATTGCACCTGTCCTTTATAGGGATTGGGATGTATAAGATACTGCGGAGGATTACGGGGTCTTATCCGGTTGGAGGGGCGTTTGGTATTTTATTTCTGGCGCTGTATATTCTTATGGTTGGGCTTACCGTGTCGGCGGTGCGGGCGCTTACGATGTTCTTATTCCGGGTGGGAGCGGATATGGCGGGAAGGCATTATGATGCGCCGACGGCGCTTTCTGCGGCGGCGGTTGCAGTACTGTTGTGGAGGCCGCTCAGTCTGTATGATGGCGGATTCTGGCTGTCCTTTGGGGCAGTGCTTGCGGTTCTTACTGTGGTGCCGGTGATGCAGGATATATCCATAACTCATCCTGCAATCGAGCAGCAAAGGTGCAGGAAAACGAGTATACAAAGTTTTCACAAACAGAATACAGATAGAATCACATTAGCCGTATATCTAAAAACAATCTGGGGATATATATGGCAAGGGATTTTGAAGGGACTTACGGCGAGTATCGGTGTTAATCTAATAATTCTCCCAATTTTGCTCTATTATTTCTTTGAATTTCCAATTTACTCTTTGGTTTTAAACCTATTTGTGATACCGTTGATGTCTGTGCTGTTGTTCATGGGAATGGCGGGAAGCCTGTTTTCTGTCGGTTTCCTGCCAGTATCTGGCATATGCTTTTGGATATGCGGCGGGATTCTGCGGTTATATAAGATAAGCTGTAATCTGGCGCTTACTCTTCCGGGAGCGCGGTTTGTGGCGGGAAAGCCTAAGATGTGGCAGATAGCAGTATATTATGGGATAATGGTTATCGTTTTGTTGCTTTTGAGAGAAAGGGAAAGGCTGATGGAGCATGTGGATTCTTCCCCAAAGCAGGCAGGCTGCGGATCAGGAGTGGGTATGCAAAAATATGCGGTCAGCAAGTCAGATATAAGTATGCAAAAACATGTGAAAAGGCTTAGAAGATTTGCGCTTACGTTTGGGATGGCAGGTATTATTGTCCTGACGCACCGATGGGGAGAGCAGGGAAAGCTGACGACGGTGGTTTTAGATGTAGGACAGGGAGATGGGATTTTTATGAGAGGCCCGGAGGGCGGTACCTATCTGGTGGACGGAGGCAGCAGTGATGTGAAAAAAGCAGGGCAATACAGGATAGAACCGTTTCTAAAATCCCAGGGTGTCGGGGTGCTTGACTATGTGCTGATATCCCACGGTGATAGTGATCATATAAGCGGTGTGGAGGAGCTAATTGAGAGACAGGATACAGGGGTAAAGATTGGGACATTGGTGCTGCCGGTGCAGGAAGTATGGGATGAGGCATTGGAGGGGCTAGCAGAAAAAGCGAAGGAATATGAAATTCGCGTAATTGTGATAGAACCAGGGCAGAGTATTAAGGAAGGGGATATGGTGGTTACATGCATACAGCCGGAGAATCCAGGAACAGAAGCTGAGAATGGGGAAGCAGAGGGACGGGATGTAGAAAAAGGATACGAACCGGGGAACGTAGCGTCTATGGTATTGGCAGTTAAATTCGGAAAGTTTGATATGATGCTGACCGGAGATGTGGAGGAAGAAGGGGAAGAACAGCTTACAAAACAGTTGGAAGAACGATACCGGGATTGTACATGGGAAATCCTGAAAGTAGCGCATCATGGCTCGAAGAACTCGTCATCTGAGGAGTTTCTGCGACAGGTTAAACCTGTGTATGCGTTTATCTCGGCAGGTCAGAAGAATCGGTATGGGCATCCCCATCAGGAAACGATAAAAAGGCTTACAGATGCAGGGAGTAAAATCTATTCAACACAGGAAAATGGAGCTCTTATCGTGGAGGTGGAAGATGGGGAGACAATGAAAGTTGGGAGAGAACAGTAACAGTTGGAAAATGGAAACGGATAAGAACCGGCGGGTTTCTATGGAAATGCCGTTACTTAATTGTTATAATGTAATTAATAATCTAAGGCAGGCAATGGCTTAAGAATAATGGAAGGGGCGTGGAAAGAGATGGAGATGCGAAAGAAGAAACTTCCGATTGGAATTGAGAATTTTGAAGAAATAAGGAAAGAGGATTTTTACTATATCGATAAGACAGGGCTTATTGTCGAATTACTTCATAACTGGGGAGCAGTGAACTTATTTACTCGCCCACGGAGATTTGGGAAAACGCTTAATATGAGCATGCTGGAACACTTTTTCTCACTGAATGGAGATAAGAGTATTTTTGACGGACTGGAAATTTCAAAAGAAACAGCGCTCTGTGAGGAATATATGGGGAAATATCCGGTTATTTCAGTTTCTCTGAAAGGGATTGACGCAAGATCTTATGAGACGGCTTATCAAATGGCAGTCCAGGTTATTATTGAAGCGGCGGCAAAGTTCTATTTTCTTTTAGACAGTGAAAAGCTCAATGATCACGACAAAGCAGAATACAAAGACCTTCTGGATAAAAATATGAATGAAGGTACGTTTGGCAACAGCTTAAGACAGTTATCGGGAATGCTGGAAAAACATTATGGTACAAAAGCGGTTCTGCTGATTGATGAATATGATGTCCCGCTGGCAAAAGCCCATGCGAATAGATACTATGACCAGATGATTTCCTTGATCCGAAGTCTTCTTGGAGAGGCACTGAAGACAAATAACAGCCTGAAATTAGCAGTGTTGACAGGATGCCTTCGAATTTCAAAGGAGAGCATCTTTACCGGGTTAAATAATCTGAAGGTATTGACGATTGCAGATGAGCGTTTTGATGAATACTTTGGTTTTACAGACAAAGAAGTGAGAGAGCTTCTGGAGTATTATGATGTAACGGATCATTATGAGGAAGTAAAAAGATGGTATGATGGATATCAGTTTGGAAATGAGGAAGTGTACTGTCCGTGGGATGTGCTGAACCATTGTGACAGGATCAGAAACGAACCGCATGTGCAGCCGGAAAACTACTGGATCAATACTAGCAGCAATGATGCGGTGAAGAGGTTTATTCAGGAATCGGCAAATGCTGCGACCAAACGGGAGATTGAGCGCCTGGTAGCGGGTGAGGTCATTATGAAGGAGATTCATCAGGAACTCACATATCCAGAGATTTACCAGACGATAGATAATATCTGGAGCCTGCTTTTTACCACCGGTTATCTGACCCAGCGGGGAAAGACAGAGGGAAGGCAGATGAAACTGGCAATCCCCAACCTGGAGATCCGGGATATTTACATGACGCAGATTATGGAATTTTTTAAAGAAAATGTCCGGGAAGACGGGGATACGCTGAATCGTTTCTGTGATGCCCTGCAAAATGAAGATCCGGAAAATGTAGAGAAGATTTTCACAGAGTATTTAAGAAGGACAATCAGTATTCGGGATACAGCTGTAAGAACAGAGATGAAAGAAAATTTCTATCATGGTATCTTACTTGGAATCTTAGGAGTGAAAACCCGTTGGGGCATTTCCTCCAACCGCGAAATGGGGGAAGGTTACGCGGATATCCTTGCGGAACCGGATACGGGAGATATGGGGATTATCATAGAAGTGAAATATGCACATGACGGAGATCTGGATGCTGCTTGCAAAGAAGCATTAAAACAGATTGAGTATACCAGATATGAAGATGACCTTGAAGATGACGGGGTAGATAATATCCTCAAATACGGGATTGCATGTTATAAAAAACGGTGCAGGGTCATGTTGGCACAAAAACACTAAATCAAATAAAAATAAGAGCCTTGAAGCGAGTATGTTTCAGGGCTTTTTTCACGCCGTCATGTACGGGGAGAGGCAATAGAAGGGATCAGCTATTACTCCTGTTGTTGGCAGAGACGGGCTTTCGGATTGGGGAACTATTAGGAGTTCGCTATGTTGAGGATATTGATTATCAAGGATGCCGGATACGAGTGGAACCAAGAACGGACAATGAAAATGAGGAGCGCGCGAAGTATGAGGAGGACAGGTGGCAAAGGTCAGTAAAGATACGTTTGATATTCTGCTCTTTTACTATGCGAAATACAGAAATTTGTTAAAAGAGTCGGAATATTTATTCATCACATTGTCCGGAAAGAATGTCGGGCAGGTATTGACAGAAGATGCGGTCAATGCCATGCTCCGCAGGTTACAAGAGAAGACGCAGATTGAAGTTACCTCTCATATGCTTAGACATTATTTTGCAAATGAACGCCGGAAGAACAGGTGGAGCCTGGAATTGATCAGCCAGGCATTAGGGCATAGGAATCTGCAGACGACCATTAATTACCTGAATATTAGCAATGAAGAACTGGTTGAGGCAAGCGAGGAACTTTTCCGTCAAAATGCAGCATTGTATATGGCAGATAAATTGTTATATAAGTGGGTGAAATATGACAATGGCAGCAGTTAGTTGTTTTCAGGAAGAAAAAAGGAATATCGGATTTTTAGAAAGACAGATTGAAGAGTGCCCGGAAAGGGAAGAACGATTTATAAAACGCGGAGTAGAGTATTTGTGCCTGCAAAATATATATGATGTACGGGAGATAGAGGATGGTCTGGTTGACTCGTATATGTTATGGCTTCAGGAACAAGGGATTCAGGATAAACACTTGCTTGGGGGCATACCAAAAAACTTTACGGGACTGGAGGGAATTTCATAAGGAGAAAGAATATGTAAAACTAAGAGAAGAGATCGAAGAATGCGGTACGGTGGAACAGACTCTTAAGAGCAAGGCGTATACATTTTTGACAGAGAATGAGATACACAGCTTGGAAGAGATCGACTGAGATGTGCGGGTATGTTACGAACAATATTTGGAGAAAACGATAAATACGAGAATCCGCCCCTGGTATCTGAAAGGTTTAGATAAACTAAAGTTATTTGATCTTGAAAAGAGAAGCGGCGGCATAAGGGCAGGCGGGATTCGCTTAAAGTATACCCAAGGGTATACCGTAATACATGCCCTGCGGGCGGGTGGACTTCGTCCAATAAGGTATGAAGAAAAGAGAATTTATTTGGGATATCATCCGGATTATCAATTGGCAAAGGGATTTTATTATTGCAGGAATACCAAAGGGTTTATCTGGGATTTCTCCATTCATACATCCCAGAAGCTAAAATACCAGGTTTTTACGGTGCTAAATTATGCATTGGAAAACTCATCGGATCGTGAATTGAGACGGGGATATCTCGCGCCTCTGTATTTTTTATATATGTATTGCATAGACAGAGGGATTTCGGATCTTACACGGTTAGAGCAGGATCAGATTGATGATTATGTAGGTAAAGCAAAAGAGGTGCCTCTTATAAACAGCAGATATCACCAGATCGTGGATAAGGCACAGAGAATCCTTTTCGTACAGTCCAAGGACATAAACTGGGAAACAAACGTATGGTATTTGGAGCGTTTTCAGTTTGATGCGGCTCGTTATGATCCCACCAGGCCGGTAAAACGAATCTCTTTTCTGGATATATTGGACAAGGATAACCGCAAGTACCTGAAAATGTACGTCAAATACCAGCTTGGGGTAACGAGCTACTCTGTCCAAAATATTTGGGGCCGGCTATATATTACCAAAGCTTTTCTGCGGTTTCTGGATAAAGAAGAACTGAAAGTAGAGAAACTGACGGCGGCAGAGATTGGCCGGTATATGCGGCTGTTGCAGGAAGAGGATGTTGAAATGATAACTTTTAATGATAAAGTGACAGAGATTCACTGCTTTTTAAGATTCCTAACAGCAAGGGGATACTATAGCAAGGTTCCGTTTTACCCAGAATACTATATCAAGCGGGCAACAGTGCCGCATCATTACCGGTCTGTACCGCAAAATACGGTGACGGAGATTTTTAAGAACTTAAAAGGGCTGCCGGAAGATATGCGGCTTATGTATCTGCATTTATGGTGTCTTGGACTACGGATTAATGAAGTATGCTCTATAAAATGGGAAGGATATTATCTGAAGGAAGGGGTTGCCTGGCTTCGGATTTACCAGCACAAGATGAAGATGGAAAAGGCGATCCCAATCCCAATGCTGCTGTACCGGAGCATGATGGTATACATAGAACGAAGAAAAATCGGGTTGGATTCCTATGTTTTTCAAAACTCGAAAGGAGGCCCGTATTTATCAACTCATTATTGGCATGAGATGGTGGACTGGTGCAATGAGTTGGGAATCAGGTGTGGGGATCATGTGTTCCAAACGCATGATTACCGGCATAGCGTAGCCACCGGATTATATGAACATGGGGCTTCGATTCAGGCGATCCGGGAATTCCTCGGACATAAGCATGAAAATATGACGCGGCGATATATCGACTGTATCCAGAGGCATGTGGACCGTTCCAGTGAACAATATTATAAGGAGCAGAAGAGCCTGGTAAGTGAATGGAAAGAAGGAAGTGGGAAAGATGGAAACTAGGATATACATAAAAGAACTCCCCTGTTATCAAAGAAAAAGTAATACTTCTGAAAAAAGTATCAGGGTTATAGAACGGCATTTTTACAATTTAGAATTCTTAACAGCGGAGAGGCAGAAAAAGGAAATGGAAGCGTTTATACGGAGCCGAGGAAACAAGTTGAGTTTGACTACCGTAGATGCAGATATTATTCATTACAATGTGGTTGTCAGGTTTATGAAAGATAAATATCCTTTGCTTGACAGTTTCCGGGCGGTACCGGAAGAAGTCCTCATTAAGAAATTTAAGGCATGGCTCATAGACCATGGGTATCAGATCACGCGGAAGCATTTTATGAAAAGTATGGGAAGAAATTTACAGGAGGAGGCAGGACCAGTAAAGTATTTGCGCCTTCTGCTTCAGTTCCTGGAGCCGGAGGATAAACGTCCGGAGTGGGAAAAGATGTATGGAATCTGGAAAATCTGGGATTTGAGGTCAGACAGAACCCGATACAGATGATAAGAACGATAAAATTTACAGGAATCAGGCAGGAGACGATCAGGGACGAGGTAAAACGGGCGTCTTATATCAGGATTAAATATTTATCCGTAGGTTTGCTCCAAGGGGAAATACGTGCAGTAAGGCGGTTTTCAGAGTTCCTTGCAGAGAGGAGTCCGGAAATTACAAGTTTGGGAGAGGTGGGAAGGCTAAATATTGAGGAATATTTGACACACATCAATCTGGAAGGAGGGCAGGAAAGAAACTTAAAATCTGAAATGGCAAATTTAAAAGATATGCTGCGGCAGGTTGGGAAAGTGATTGACAAGCCCAAGTTAGGGAAATTGTTTATCAAGCAGGATATGCCAAAAGCGCCTGAAGTAGCATTCAAAACCTATTCCGATGAAGAAATAAAGCGGTTGAATTATTACATCGTCAATATGGAAGAACAGGTGGCACGTGCGCTGATCCTGCATCAAATACTTGGCGGAAGGATTTCCGATACCCTTACCTTGCGCACAGACTGCTTATACGAGGAAAACGGCCACTATATCGTTCGGATGTACCAGGTAAAAACTTCCTATTATGAAAAACCAGTACCAGATGATGGGGCTAAATTAATCCAGAAATCAATGGAATATACCTATGAAAGGTATGGGGAAACCGAATATATTTTTGTGAATGAATCGAATCCTTCCCTGCCGTTTCAATATTCCATGCTGAAACACCGCGTATATACGTTGATTCATGAAAATGACATCTGCAAGGATAACGGGGAGCGGATGGGCTTTGCCACACATTTATTCCGGCACTGCTATGGCATGAAGCTTGTGGAGCTGCATTTGGACGATGCGGCTATTGCACACTTATTGGGGCACAGGGGAGTGAATACCGTTTATCGGTACCGGCGGGCAAGCGGAAAACTGATGGTAAAGGAAACGGAAGAACTGAGAAAGACAATGGATGAGATATTGAGTGAAATTATCAAGGAGTGGGATGGATATGAGCAAGTATTCCAAAATGGTTGAATCGAACCAGAAGGCAAGTAAGGAGAAAATCGATTGTGCGATCCGGGCGATCAAAGAAATGCTGGAGAAAGAAGAACAGTTCTTGGTGTGTGATCTGGTTCGGAAAACGGGACTGTCGAGGGCATTCTTTTATAAGAATCCGACGGTGAGTAAATTCCTGAATGAAGCGAGGCAGCAACAGGAAGGCAAGATGTTCCATCAGAAGAAGAAAGTGATTCTGGATTATGCACTGGAGCGGCAGAATGAACTGATTAAGATGGAGTTTGAAAAATCTCAGAAGGAGAACATAGATTTGAAAGCAGAAAATGAAAAATTGAAGAAGGCACTTAAGAGGAAAGAAGTGGCGTTTATTAAAGGGTTATAGGGAATGTAAATCAGATAGGTTCCTCAAAAGATAAGGGGCTCCTATCTGATTTTTATTTTGGTAAAGAGAAATTGAATTTGAGGTATAATTATTTCTTGCGTTTAGCAGAGCAAGCTATAATTGACATAATTTTATTAAGTGATCTTGGATAGAACTATTTTTTGTTTCCTGAAAATGTTGTGATAGTGATAAGGGCGTATCGTTTACTCATGTGTACTTTAGTGCCATTTATCAAAATGATATTGGTACAATTGATGGTTCTAATCTTATTTAGCGAAACGATGCAATTTTGGGCACATTTGATAAAGCCATAAGGAGATAATGATTTTAATTCATTATTTAAGGTTCCATACTTATGATATGTGCCATGTTGGGTATAAATGGTAATCTGATGTTCTCGTATTTTTCATATAATATATATCAGAGATATGAAGTTTTGATATAGAGGTTTTGGTTCTGCAGATATATTCTTGTTGTGTATCCTTATAAAGCTGTAATGCCTGATTTAATCCAGAGAGTCCATATTGCTTTAAAAAAATAGAAATAGTATCATTTAGTTTATTATCTACTTGAGGTTTGCTTGTGCAAGTCATTTTTATCTTTTCCTGTCTTTTATTTTCCCTTTCACTATATAAGACAATTTACTGGCAAAAAACTAACGCATATATAGGAAAAAATATTTTTAATTTCCGGATATGATGTTGGAAAGTAACTATATGATGTACGATAATTGTCGAAAAATGGTAAAAAATGTATAATATAGTAAAATAAAAGTTTCCCAAACCATAGCGATGAAACTTTGCAATTTTTTATTAGGAAATATTTCCGCATAGACAGGGCTTGAAAATCCAAGTGTTGTGGTAAAGATATGTACCTTGCTAATTTCTACGGCTCCGGGAACGGTCATAAGTTCAGGTTGGTCACCTACCCAGTCTAGATATAGCTTCTCACTTGGGACACGTTCAACTGGCATAGAGAGTTTACGATTTCCATAATGTTTTTTCACAAAGTCATTATAATGCTTATAAAACTGAGTCAGCTAGTAACCGTCAGGATTCTTCTCTTTATATTCGAGCCATAAATAACTCAGATCAGGATGTTTCATCTGAACCATCTTTTGATATATAGCATTAAAATAAGGAAGGGGGACATCTTTACGCCGGAGATTTTCTTCGGGATAAAAGAGAAACCCAACTTTCTTTGGTTCCATTTGTTTCAGGTCATCAAGCGAAAGTTCTGATTCCTTAAATCAGTTCATGATAAGCGTTACTGTACTGGGACCAATAGAATAACGCTTTTGGACAGTGCTATATCTCTCGGAATCCAACCGGAGGGTAATAACACCAATAATGGTATAGTATTTTTGCATATGCAACTCCTTTCTCTGTGACATGTTGAATAGTAGCATTCAACATGTCACAGAGAAAGTACGCTGTTTGTACGAAATTTGCAGTTTTATGGAAATGATTTATAAAAAGAATATCGTTTTCTTTCTTGACGATACAATCCTTTCTGTCGGTTAATTGATGTTTGACTGTTTTTTTCAAAGATTCCAATGTTCTTGATTCTGTGAAATAATTTGATAAATGTTTCTATAGCTGAAAAGAAAAATGAATTAGATAAAAGGATATGAGGTTATGCTATGGGAAGTTTTAATAGTTGATGTAACAATTAAAATGGAAAAAAGTTTGAGGAGATTAGTAAGTGTGCAATATAGAAGAAACTAATAACAAACATTGTAGCGATTGCGTATATCATAAAAACACAAATGATTGTATAAGAAAAAGAGAAAAGGTTTCTAATTCAGATGTCTGTTTTCATTATGTAGCATTATATGAAAGACACTCTTTAGAAAAATTAATTAGTATGATGGCAGAGTTGTTTGATGATGAAGAAACATAAGGAGAAAAATGGATAGAAAAAATTTAGTTGAAATAAAAAAACAATGGATTAAACATGAATTCATAGGAGGTGCAATAATTTGTGATTTTCTTATGATGAAAGAGAATGGATTGGATATTGTTTATAATGAAAAAAATGCATTGGTACAAGAATATGTTGCTTTGTTAAAACAACGTTTAAAAACGAATAATTTTAATCTTGTGTTAATGACAAATGTTGAAATAGAAAAATGTATTATAGATAAAGAAGAAGAAATATATGCGTATTTGAGCGATGAAATATATGAACATTTTAAAAATAATGGAAATGAATATCCAGTAGAAGCTGTTGGACTTCACATAGATATTATTATGGCTTTAGTATATTTAAGTGAAAAGGAAAAAGTTTATAATTATTTACATACTATAAAAGAGATTTATAAGGAGACTTTCGGAGATAAGAATTATTTGTTTTGTAGGAATTGGAGCTATATTTTAAATGAGGTATTACTTGAACTCATTCCAGAAGTAGCAATAGAAGAATTTGATGAAAATTTGAATTTGTTTGCATCAGTATTGAGGGAAGATATAATTTTATATAGGTTGTGTATAAATATAGCAGCAAGAAAAACTAATCAAGATAAAGATATTGGTTATATTAAAGAGTCAATTGAACTTTGTAAAATATGGTGTAATGATATTCCGGCGGAAAAGCGAAAAGGAATCCAAGGATTGGTTTATGCTATGACGGCTATGTATTATCGAAATATAGGTAAATATGATGAAGCAATAAATACATTTTTAATAGTTTTTGAACTTGCAGACGATATACATAGTAAACTTTTTTCTTTGGCTCAAATTGCTACTGTTTTGTATATGAAACATGATTGGAAAAAAATGGGAGATTTTTTTGAAAAATATAAAACTTTGATAATGACGTTGCAGGAGCCAGAGGAGAATGTAGCCGAGTTATACAACCTTCTTGGTTTGTATTATATGCAGATAGGTGATTATTATGAGGCACAAATACAGATAGAAAGGGCAATCGAAATTAGTAAAAAAATTTGGGGAGAAGAAGGGGATACTACAATAAAATTTAAATCTAACAGGCTGATAGTAAAATATAATGTTGGGGAGTTCGGAGAAGCTAAAGAAGGAATGCAGGAGTTGTTGGATATTTTATCTAAAAATGTCGAGCAGCATCCGGAATCAATATCTTTTGTTTTTAACAATTTTATAGCTACATCCTTTGAA
>Ga0224748_10039_pt1 | contig 26680 bp, 27 predicted proteins | sample LIM_F_Water_Neg_FD_182074 | JGI IMG/M metagenome (GOLD analysis project Ga0224748, IMG submission 182074) | Enriched cells from gastrointestinal tract of the lab mouse from Pacific Northwest National Laboratory (PNNL), Richland, Washington... | ecosystem: Host-associated > Mammals > Digestive...
TGCGCGCATAAGAAAAATGGCTGCTAATGCAGCCACGTCCCGTCACGAGTGTGCGCTATAGCGCACACTTTGTCCAGCATTTCCTCTGAAATAAAAAGATTATACAACTGCATCTCAAAGATCCGGTTCGAGATTACAATGTTGTCATTCTCTTCTTTCATAAAGCCAAACATGACGCCCAGATTGAACACATGATTACCTTATCCTTCTGCCAGCATAACCCTGCATCTCTTTTTATAACATGCAATCCCGTATTTCACAATATGCTCCGCTCCGTTGTCCAGAAGTTCCTCTTCATATCTGGTATATTCTATTTGTTTCAGCGCTTCTTTACACGCGGCATCCAGATTACCGTCATGCGCATATTTCACCTCTATAATAATCCCCATATCTCCGGTATCCGGTTCTACAAGAATGTCCGCATATCCTTCACCCATTTCCCGGTTAGAAGAAACGCCCCATCTGCTCTTCACTCCCAAAATTCCAATCAGAACACCGTGATAAAAGTTTTCTTTCATAACCTTTCTTATGGAAGTGTCACGGATGCTGATGGTTTTCTTTAAATACTCAGTAAAGAGTTTCTCTACTCCGTCTGCATCTTTATTTTGCAGTGCAGCGCAGAAACGCTTCAAAGTCTCCCCGTCTTCTTTGACGTTCTCTTTAAAAAGCTCCATAATCTGCGTCACGAAAATGTCCCGGATCTCCAGATTCGGAATTGCCAGCCTGAACTGTCTTCCTTCCGCTTTTCCTCTCTTTGTCAGATAGCCGGTCATAAAAAGCAGGCTCCAGATATGGCCGATCGTTTCATACATTTCCGGATACGTAAGCTCCTGGTAGATTTCCTTCGTGATCACTTCGCCTGCAACCAAATGCTCGATCTCCCGCTTTGTTGCGGCATCTGCGGATTCCTGAATAAACCTTTTCACCGCATTGTTGCTGCTGGTATTGATCCAGTAATTCTCCGGCTGTATGGATGGTTCGTTTCTGATTCTGTCACAATGGTTCAGCACGTCCCATGGACAGTATACATCCACATTTCCAAACTGATAACCGTCATACCATTCCTTCACAGCATCATAGTGATCCGCCGCGTCATAGTATTCCAAAAGAGCTTTTACTTCTCTGTCCGTAAAACCGAAATATTCGTCAAAACGTTCGTCTGCAATCGTCAGCACTTTCAGATTATTCAGTCCTGTAAATATACTTTCTTTTGAAATCCGCAGGCATCCGGTCAGCACCGCAAACCGCAGGCTGCTATTGGTCTTAAGGGCTTTTCCAAGCAAATTACGGATGAGGGATATCATCTGCTCGTAGTACCCATACTCAAACGCCTTTGCCAAAGGAACGTCGTACTCATCAATCAGCAAAATTACTTTTGAACCATAATGCTTCTCCAACATTCCGGACAGCTTTTTCAGGCTGCCGCAAAATCTGGCTTCGCTCATATTATCGTCCAAAAGTTTTCGATATTCCGCTTTATCACGTTCATTCAGATGTTCGCTTTCTAAAAGAAAGAAAAACTTTTCAGCCGTTTCGGTCATAGTCTGAACGGCCATCTGAAATGCCATTTCATAAGACAGCGAACTGATTTCTTTCAGTGAAAGAGAAATCACCGGATACTTTCCCATGTATTCCTCACAAAGCGCAGTTTCCTTCAGAATATCCAGATGATCAAAAATACGTTTATCCCCTTCTGGTGAAAAGAAGTTTTCCAACATACTCATATTCAGAGATTTTCCGAACCTCCGGGGTCGGGTAAACAGGTTTACCGCGCCCCAATTATGAAGCAGCTCTGAAATGAATCTTGTTTTATCCACATAGTAAAAATTTTCTTTTATGATATCTTCAAAGTTTTCAATCCCTATGGGAAGCTTCTTTTTCAGCGTTTCCACCTCTTTTCACACCCCTTTCATTATCCATACGCACTCTTCCTGCTCTACATTCCTTTTCATTATAACAATGAAACAGCATCATTTCCACTAAATCTTCACGTTTTGCCAGCCGCACTTTTTCAACCTACTTCATCATGTCCACAATCAACTTCATAGTTTCCATAGAAACCCTTCCTCTCAAAGAATACTCGATTCCATCCGCCGCAAAAACCGCGTTTTTTTCCAGCACCGCGTCCTCCGTGTCTCCATTTTCCAGTGTACGCTCCACAAGATTGACTTTGTAGCCCTGGGCAGAGGTATAGCTTTCCGCAAACCGGTACATTCCCAGGTATTCCCAATCCCAGCCCTGATGCAGTTGCTCTTCGCTGAGGACCAGCCTCACAGTCAATGAAATCGGGGACAGGAACACACTTCCGCTCTCATAGGAATATCTGTTTTCCTCTTCCAGAAACTGATATCTGCCGGTGTCCCCCAAAATATAATTTTCCACCGTAATAACCGCGAAATTGCTTCCGTCCGTCATAATATGACCCTGCATGTATGGATTGTTCCCAGACAATTCCGTGTCCAGCAGATGGATTCCCAGTTCTTCCTGAATCTCCCCGTAATCATGAAAGTCTTTATGAAACATTCCATATTCATCCTGAGTCCACAAGCGTCTGTCCTGCCGTGCAGAGACCTCCTGTTCCGCAGGGACACGGGGTTCGGGATTCCCTGTGGGGAAATGAATCTGTACGACCCGCATAGAATCCAATGCAGGCAGTACCTCTCCATTGACCGAATGCGTAATCAGCATACGATACCCGGCCGCGGCTCCGGTTCCTCCCAAAATCACCACTGCTGCCAAAACCGCAGCCCATTTCAGCCGCCCCTTCCTTCGCCTGGGAACCGCCCTCTCTCTGATCCGACTTTTCATTTCCTCGCTTAATACCATCCGCTCCAGCTCCCTGTCAATCATATCCTTCATATTAATATCCATATCCTGCCTCCTCTAAAACTGTTTTCAGCCTGTCCCGCGCCCTTTTTAAGCGCTGTAATACGGCATTTTCCGTTTTACCGATTGCCTCCGCGATCTCCCGCACAGATAAATCCTGGTAATAATACAGCACAATGATCTGTCGGTCATTTGCATTCAGTTTCATGACAGCCCGTGAAATGCTGTCTTTTTCCAAAAATGCTTCGATTGGATCGTCATGTGCTTTTTCCCGCTCTCCGCTCAGGTCATTTCCGGCAATCTGAAACCAACGGCTTCTCATGATATTTTTACAGCAGTTGATCGCAATGCGGATCAGCCACGTTTTTTCGCTTGATCTATGTTCAAACGCGTCATAGGATTTCATGGCTTTGATAAATGTCTCCTGAACGGCATCCTCCGCGAGCTGGTAGTCTTTCAGGTACAAAAAGCACATGCGCAGTATGGCGTCGCCATATTCCTTCATCATTCTCTCTAAATTTTGATCTGCCGGCATTTTTTCTCCCCTTTTATTTCTTAGACACGCTGGAAATGTTCTACATTACACTCAGATCGTTTTTTATAAAAATAATTTCGTCTGTGCGATAACCCTATCCATTTGCAAAATCCTGCCTGCAATGAATATGCTTGCTTCCATTGCGGCAGAATGATATACTTTTTGATAGACAAAAGCACGGATGTGTTGGAAGCATGGGAATGTATCTGAATCCCGGGAACAGTGGATTTGAAGAGATTAGAAACAGCCGGTATGTGGATAAGTCCGGCATGATCAGCCTGGTTAACCGCGTGATCGGGACAAAACAAAAGCTCATCTGTATCAGCAGGCCCCGGAGATTTGGAAAATCTTTTGCCGCGCAAATGCTGTGCGCCTATTATGATAAAACCTGTGACTCCAGAGCATTATTCCATGACCTCATGATTGCAGAAGATCCAAAGATGAATGCCAGTTATGAGCAGCATTTAAACAAATATGACGTAATCTATCTGGATATGACATATATAAAGCCATTTACCGATGGCTTTCGAAATACGGTTTCCTATCTCAGTGAAAAAATCATGGAAGAATTGGCCGAGGCTTACCCTGCTCTGAAAACAAGCAATGAACTTCCTTCCACCATGCTCCGTACTGTGGAACTTACCGGGCATAAGTTTATCATGATCATTGACGAATGGGATGCCCCTATCCGTGAAACACCGGAAATCCGGAACGAATATCTGGAATTTCTGCGCACCTTGTTCAAGGGCAGCGGCTCCACATCCAGAATTTTCGCGGCCGCTTATATGACAGGTATCCTTCCAATCAAAAAAGCCGGATCACAGTCGGCGATTTCAGATTTTCAGGAGTATTCGATGGTTTTCCCCGGAGAGTTTGCAAGATATGTGGGGTTTACAGAAAATGAAATCCGTCAGCTCTGCCAGGAATACGACTGTGATTTTTCCGAAATGAAACAGTGGTATGACGGATATACGCTGAATGGAGCCGGTTCCGTCTACAATCCCAATTCGGTAATGAAAGCCGTGTATAACCGCCGGTTTCATTCCTACTGGACTGAGACCTCTGCCGCCGAAAGCCTGATGGGACACATTGGTCTGAATTTTGACGGCCTGTCCAAGACCATCGCCCGGCTTCTGGGCGGCGTTGAAGTCGGCGTAGATACCAATGGTTTCTCCAATGATCTGATCACTTTCCGTAACCGGGATGACGTCCTGACGCTGCTGATCCATCTGGGCTATCTTTCTTATAATGAAGAAACCCAGACAGCACGCATCCCGAATGAAGAAATCCGGCTGGAATTTTTCAGGGCTGTCCGAAAACGGCAGTGGACGGACACACACCTGTAAGATCGAAAGAGTCCGACTCGAGTGAGCGGCCGCCTCTAATAGCGGTCATTTTGAAAATGGAGGGGCAATCAGCATCGCCCCTCCATTTTCAAACGCTGCACGCGCTTTTCCAGCCTATGTCAGCCCAGCCCCAGTACAAATCCAATCAGCCGCACCACACCGGCCGCCGCCCATGCAACCGCACACTGGCCCAGCACCACGCCGGCCGCCCATTTTCCGCCCAGCTCCCGCTTTACCGAAGCGATGGCCGCCACACAGGGCGTATACAACAGGCAGAACACCAGCAGGCTGGCGGCGGCGAGGGGCGTCAGAGCCCCGGCAATGGCTTCCGTAGAACCGAACAGCACGGACAGCGTAGCCACCACACTTTCCTTGGCCATAAATCCAGTAATCAATGCGGTGGAGATCCGCCAGTCCCCAATTCCCAGCGGGCGCAGCACCGGCGCAAGAAGGCCGGCCAGCGCCGCCAGCATACTGTCGTGGGAATTATCTACGATATTCAGCCCAAAATCAAAGGTCTGCAAAAACCAGATCACAATCGTCGCTATAAAAATCACCGTGAAAGCCCTCTGCAGGAAGTCCTTTGCCTTGTCCCACAGGAGATGCCCCACATTTTTCATCCCCGGCATCCGGTAATTGGGCAGCTCCATCACAAAGGGCACCGGCTCCCCTTTGAACATCGTTTTTTTCAGCAGAAGCGCGGACACGATCCCAAGCAGGATACCCAGCACATACAGCCCAATCATCACCAGTGCCGCATGCTCCGGAAAAAACACCGCGGTAAAAAATCCATAGATTGGCAGTTTTGCCGAGCAGCTCATAAACGGCGTCAGCAAGATTGTCATTTTCCGATCCCGCTCCGACGGCAGGGTTCTGGTCGCCATGACCCCGGGCACCGTACAGCCGAAGCCCACCAGCATAGGGACGATGCTCCGCCCGGAGAGCCCCATTTTCCGCAGCAGCTTGTCCATCACAAAGGCCACCCTGGCGATGTAGCCGCTGTCCTCCATCATGGAAAGGAAGAAAAACAGGATCACGATGATCGGCAGGAAGCTGAGCACGCTGCCCACCCCGTTGAAAATCCCGTCAATGATGAGGGAATGCAGCACCTCGTTCACATCCGCCGCCGTAAGCGCGCTTTCCGCCAGTTCCGCCAGCCAGGTGATCCCCTGATCCAGCATGTCCTGCAGCCATGCGCCGATGACGTTGAAGGTGAGCCAGAACACCAGCCCCATGATCCCGATAAATACCGGCAGCGCCGTATATTTTCCCGTCAGAACTTTATCAAGCTTTGCGCTCCGGGCGTGCTCCTTACTCTCCCGGGGCTTGATCACCGTGGCGTCGCAGACCTCCTGGATGAAGGAAAACCGCATATCCGCAATGGCCGCCGCCCGATCCATCCCACTCTCCTTCTCCATCTGGCAGATGATGTGCTCCAGCATCTCTTTCTCATTCTGATCCAGCCCCAGACTGTCCTGAATCTGGGCATCCCCCTCCGCCAGCTTGCTCGCCGCGAAACGAACCGGAATCTCTGCCTGCCGGGCATGATCCTCAATCAGATGCATGATCCCGTGCAGACATCTGTGGACTGCCCCGCCCCGCTGATCCTCCCGGCAAAAGTCGATCCTGCCCGGGCGTTCCTGGTATTTTGCCACATGAAGGGCATGGTTCACCAGCTCGTCGGTTCCTTCATTCTTGACCGCCGACACCGGCACCACCGAGATTCCCAGCATGGCCTCCATCTCGTTGATCTGGATGGAGCCGCCGTTTCCCCGAACCTCGTCCATCATATTCAAAGCCAGTACAATGGGAATATCCAGTTCCATAAGCTGCATGGTCAGGTACAGGTTGCGCTCAATGTTGGTGGCATCTACTATATTGATAATCCCCTTGGGATGTTCCTTCAGCACAAATTCCCGGGTCACCATCTCCTCGCCGGAATAAGGCGACATGGAATAAATGCCCGGCAAATCCGTGATCAGCGTATTGCAGTGCCCCTTGATCACCCCGTCCTTCCGATCCACCGTCACCCCCGGAAAATTGCCCACATGCTGGTTGGAACCGGTGAGCTGGTTGAAAAGCGTGGTCTTCCCGCAGTTCTGGTTGCCTGCCAGCGCAAAGGTCAAAAGCGCACTGTCCGGCAGCGGATGTTCCGTCCCTTTCTCATGATACCGCCCGCCTTCACCCAGGCCGGGATGCTCGATACGCGGCTTCTTGCGGGTTCTCTCCTCTGTCTCCGGCTCCTGGTCCCGGACATCCCGGATCTCTATTTTTTCCGCATCCGCCAGGCGCAGCGTAAGCTCGTACCCGTGGATCATAAATTCCATCGGATCGCCCAGCGGGGCATACTTGATCAGTACAATCTCTGTCCCCGGAATGACCCCCATATCCAAAAAATGCTGTCTCAGCGCACCCTCGCCGCCTACCGTGGTGATGGTCGCCTTTTTGCCGATCGGCAGTTCCTTTAATGTCATAATCTCTTCTGTCCCTCTTTCGGCGCCGTCCGCGGCCTTGCCGTAAACTGCAGCCCTCTCTGTTCGGTAACTGTTTCTGCTTTCCTAGTATAACATGCCGTAAACGGAGTGTAAAGGAACTCACCTTTCCAGCAGAAAATCAATCAGATTTTTATGGATGATCCCGTCCCTGCTAAGCGGGACTTTATCCATGGACACCACATATTTCGGATAATTGTCCTCAATCACGCGGTACGCCCCAAATTCCCGCTCGACCGCCGACTCATCCGTCAGATAATAGGCTGCCTGGACATAGATCTTCTCCTGCCCCCGCTGGGCGATAAAATCCACTTCGCCGCGGTACGTCTTGCCCACATAGACCTTATAACCCCTTGTGACCAGTTCATTGTAGCAAATGGTTTCCACAATGTAATTGTATTCGTCCTTTACACGGTTCTTTTTCAGATAGAAAAATCCCAGGTCGCATACATAGACCTTTTCCTCAAACGCAAGCTGTTTTTTTCCGCGGATGTCGTACCTCGGAATCTTGTCGCAGATACAGGCTTCCTCCACATATTTGATGTAATCGTACACCGTCGGCGCCGACACCTTTTGATGCTTATCGGAAATCGCTTCGGAGATCTTATTTCCGGATACCGTGACGGAAGAATTACCCACCAGATAATCCAGCACCCGCTCCAACGCCTGCGGGGAGGTGACCTTGTTGCGCATCACGATATCCTTGAGTACAACGGAATCGTAGATATTGGACAGAAGAATCTCCTTGCTGCGCTCCTCTTTCTCCTTGCAGACAAGTGGAAAACCGCCCCACTTCATATACTCTGCCAGAAGCTGGTCATAATCCGACCGGTCTTCATGAAACTGGCAGAACTCTTTGAAATTGAAAGGCAGTATCCGGAATGAAACCGTCCGCCCGCTCAAATGCGTCGCCAGCTCCCCGGAAAGCAATCGGGAATTGGAACCCGTTATGAAGATGCTGACATCATGCGTCGCCCGGAACGAATTGACCACCAGCTCAAATTCGTCCACATTTTGGATCTCGTCAAAAAACAGGTAATATTTTTCCTGACGGGTCAGCTTTGACTCAACATATTCATAAAATGCGCCCGGCTCGCAGTACGCCTTAAACTTATAATCCTCAAAATTCAGATACAGGATGCGTTCCTCGGGCACCTGGGCATCCCTCACCTCATCGATGATCTGCCGCAGCAGAGTCGATTTGCCGCAGCGGCGGATTCCGGTAATGACTTTCACCATCTCCGACTCATAAAATGGCCGGATCTCTTTCAGATATAATTCTCTTTTTACCATTTTCACCGCCTCCTGGTTCATTCTGGTTTGTTACTATTCACAGTAACTCTGGTTTCCATCTATAGTAGCATATTTCCCTTTATATTTCAATAGAATTAAATTCATTTAATTCTATTACATATTTTCAATATTTTATTAACTACTTTTTATTCTTTATCTAATTTTTATATTTTATTAAATTGTTTTAATTCTATTATGTCCTTTTCTGCAAAAAATAATCCAACCCATTCATCCATTCGCAAAATCCGCGCTGCCGTACAATTGGATTTTTTTCAAGCTGTGCTGTTGGCAGCTTTTTTACCGAGATTTTTCAAAATACCAGGATGGGCGCAAAAAAACAGGAAACCTTTTCTTGATTTCCTGTCTTTGTGTGCCTTTTCATATGTAGGGAAATGATTCAGCTTTCTTCTGACTATCATTCTACAAATAGTAAGTTATGGCGTTATGACTGGCTTCCCCTCCGCATCAAGTAAGGGTGTCAATCCTCCTGCGTATCCGTCTTTACGGAAAATATAATTTACTCCCGTTTCTGTATCAACCCATATTTCAATTAAATTTATCTTACCTTGTGTATAGACTTTCTCAAAACGCTCCATAAGTATTCCTCCTAAACTTGATTTACCCATGTCTCTTGTTTTCAGTTGCTTGCTTCTTCACCGTACATGAGCATTACTCCGCCGCTTCAATCACCGGATCCACTACTTCCTGGGTCAGCACGTTGATGAATCCCACATCCGTAATGGCATACACCGGGATTGCCGCAAGGCAGATGAAGGAAAGGAACATAAACGGAATGGTGATCGGGCATCCCAGTTCGTGAATGATGCCGTTCAGCTTCCGTTTTTCATCCGCCAGTTCTTCCCCGGACAGGTCGGAGAGCAGTCCGCAGACCGGATATTCCACCGCGCCCAGGATTTCCCCGTCCTTTACAACCACCTGGCCGCCGCCGATATCGATGAGGTAATTCACGGCCTTTGCCATATCCTCGAAATTGGTTCCCATGACGATCACATTGTGGTTGTCATGCCCTACAGAAGACGCGATCGCCCCTGCCTGCAGATGGAACCCTCCCATAAATGCTTTTCCGACGTTTCCGTTGATCCCGTACCGCTCTACCTGCGCGATGTAAAGCACATCCTGGGAAATGTCGCACTGCACCACGCCGTCTTTCACGTCCAGCACCGCCTCACGGCCCTGGGTAATGGGAATCCACGGAAGCGTATCCATCACCTGTACCCGGACCTTCTTCGCCCCTTCCGGCGCATAGATCTTGAAGCTGTCCGGCGTAATCGGATTTTTCAAACGGGTCGTATTCAGCAGGCACGGCTTATGTTCGGCCTTTGGATAGGAAACAAGGCACTTCTTATGGTCCACGATCTGTTTTCCGCCGGAAATGACGCTCAGCACTTCAAACGCTTCCTCCCCGGTGGTAATGTTGAGATCCGCGCGTTTTCCCGGCGCCAGTCCGCCGATCTCATCATCCAGATGAAATGCGCGCGCCGCGTTTAAGGATACCATCTGGATCGCCGTCGGAAAATCAACTCCATTTTTCAGGGCGGTGCGCACCGCGTCGTCCAAATGCCCCCGGTCAACCGCATCTACGGTGTGTAAGTCGTCTGTCACAATGCTGACTCTGGACGTATCCAGCTTCTGCTCCAGGATCGGCTTTAAGCAGTCCGCCATATTGCGGGCCGCGGAGCCTTCCCGGATCATCAGATGGCAGCCGTTTCGAAGCCGGGCAAGGGCGTCTTCGCCGGACAGCGATTCATGATCCGTGGTCACCCCTGCCGCCAGACAGGTATTCAGCGCCGCCCCTTCCATATCCGGCAAATGTCCCTGGCAGGTTTTTCCCGGCATATGGTTCACATGGTCCATGGATTCCATGAGTTCCGGAAATCCGTTCAGTATGTAGGGTCCGACCACTTCGGAAATTCCCACCGCGTCCTTTCTCTCCAGGGCTTTTTTGATGATCTCCGGGTTAAAATGTCCGCCGCTGGTTTCCAGGTTCGGCGCAAACGGCACATGGGACGGAACCACAAAATACAGCTTCAGATCTGTCGCCTCCGCTTCCTCCAGAACCGCCTCGATCCCTTCCAGCCCGGCCACCACGCCGATCTCATGAAGGTCTGTCATGACTGCGGTGGTACCGTGCTTTAAGACCAGTTCCGCAAAAGAGCGGATGGACAGGCTGCTGCTCTCGGGGTGGATGTGCCCGTCTATGAATCCGGGCGTAATATAGTTGCCGCCCGCATCAATCACTTTTGTGCCTTCACCGATGGCATACTCCACGTCTCCCACTGCCGCGATCTTATCCCCGCTGATCGCCACGCCGCCTTCGTAAATCTCCTTTGTATACACGTTGACCAGTTTACCGTTTTTTACGACTATATCCGCCGGGGCCTGTCCGCCTGCTGCCGCCAATAATTTTTTATCCATTGAATGTTCGTTCTCCTTTTTTCTGAAACTTGTTTCATTTGGGTGTACAGTTCTAATAGATCACCGGGAAACGATCCGGCAGTACGATGCCCGCCCTCTTGTAGATCGCTTCGCTTCGTTCCTGTGCTTCTTTCAATATTGCCTCTTCATCCAGGGTCAGGATCTTCCGTTCCTTCATCAGCCATTTTCCATTGCACATCGTGCTCTCAATGTTGGAGGAATGCATCGCCGTCACAAGCGCGGCGATTCGGTCGTTGACCGGCATCATGGACGGGCCGTGGGGGTCGATCACGATCAAATCCGCTTTCTTGCCCGGCTCCAGGCTTCCATAGACCTCCTCGTCCAGCAGCGCCCGGGCGCCGTTTTTCGTGGCCATGCACAAAATGTCCTCCGAGGGCACTACTGTGGAATCCAGCCGCCATCCCTTATGAATCAGCGAGGTCAGCCACATTTCATCCACCATGTCCATGCGGTTGCTGGAAGACGCGCCGTCCGTGCCGATGGAAACGCAGACTTTCTTTTTCAGCATCTGCGGGATTTTCGCAAATCCAAGGACGCGCATTGCCGACGCCGGGTTGTGGGAAACCTTTACGTCATATTTTTTAAACAGGTCGATTTCCTCGTTGGTCAGCCAGACCGTGTGAACCGCCAGCAGGTTTTTGTCCAGCACGCCCAGCTTATGGAGGTGGGTGACCGTAGGCTCTCCGTAAACGGCCTGGGTATATTCGATCTCGGACTTGGCTTCAGCCACGTGCATATGCACGCCCACGCCGTATTTGTCGGCCAGCTCCTTGGTTTTCACGATCAGTTCATCGGTATTGTTGAAAATGGTGCGCAGCCCGAACCACACCTGTACCCTTCCGTCCGCGGTATTGTGGTATTTGTTCAGATCGTCGATCTGCTGCTCCAGTTCTTCCTCCGTGGTCCGCTGCCAGATCTCGGGAAGTCCTTCCCCGCAGTCCATCACGGATTTTGCCAGTTTCGCGCGAAGCCCGGCCTCCGTCACCGCCCTTGCCATACCGCTGACAAACTGCCCGCCCGGCTCCGCAAAGCTGGTCACCCCTGCCCGGATCTGCTCCAGACAGCACATCAGCGTGGATACATAGGAATCTTCTTCTGTCATGCTGCTCTCGAAGGGCCACATCCGCTTGTGCAGCCAGGTGATAAAGTCCACGTCGTCCCCGACCCCGCGGCTGATCTGCTGGGACGTATGTACATGGGTGTTTACAAATCCCGGAAGCAGGTATTTTCCGTGCAGGTCGATCACCTCCGCGTCCCCGCGGATATACCGCTCATCCACCTCTCCCACTGCCAGGATCTTATCCCCTTCTACCAGCAGGCTTCCGCAGGCATACACCTGGTTCACTGCATTCATGGTCAGAATATAACCATTTTTAAAATAAATCTGTCCCGATTCTCCCAAATTCATGCCACCTCCTTGTCGAATCAAATTGCACCGTCCCACCAAAGGCCAGACGGCATGCTGCCAGAAGGCATCTGCCTTCCTGAGTTCTTTTGTTCATTGTATCGAACATTGTTCAATTTGTCAATCACGGATGCAGCACTGCCGCATCCTTTTTCAGGACGGAAGCGAACACATTTACCAGATCCCCACTGTCAGAATCCAGTCCTACTCCCTGGAGGAGATCCAGGAAAAGCACCTGAACCTTTTTCTGCCCTATGTACTGCTCCGGCTGCGTCCTCAGTTAAATCCGGAAAGGAAGTTTCCTTTGACAAAAAATGAATTGACAGCCTTTGTTGACAAGGTTATGATAATACTAAAGGATGAAGTGGAACAGGGATATTTGACAGAGCGGGAATATAACGATTATGTGAACCTGTTCCGCCGTGCCGCAGAAAACATATTTGAGAAGCATCCCGATTTTGGAAGAGAGGTGGATCGTATGACGAAACCAATGATTGAACTGCCCAGCGTCCTTCAAAAACGTCTGTACGCGGAGATTGACAGTTTGAATGCGGATAATGAGGCATTGATCGCTGATAATGAGACGTTGCTCGCTGATAATGAAGCTCTCACTGCGGAGCTTGCCCGCATGAAAGCATTACTAGAACAATATCACATCCCGGTAAATGCTTAACTCTGCTTTTACAGTAAAGAGCGTCCAATCCAAATCTTACAGCAAAGCAGTACTGCCGAAAAAGACCGCCTTCGTATATTATATCAAGTGCTTGTGGGACATCCTCACAGCGATATACTTATGCAGGCGGTCTTTTCCGCCATTTTTAATACAAAGAAAATCTCTTTTTTTACTTCCAATTTTCCCCGAACATTGGTATACTTGAAATTGCTTTACACATGACCATTTCGCAATACTGCATCAAAAGCAGGATGCAGCAGACATCATACGCCAGTCATCTGCACTATATCTACCGCTTATTACTATGATACACGCCAATCCATCTACATAAAATTTTACCAGGAGGTCCGTACATGGATTTGAACAAAATAGGAAAAACACTCAAAGAACACCGTCTGGAACAGAACTTGTCGATCCGCGATCTGTCCAACGTGTCGAATGTGGCGGCAAGTACCATCAGCCAGATCGAAACAGGCAAAACCTCTCCCAACCTGCTCACCTTAAAGTCCATATGCGATGCCCTCGACCTTCCCGTCTTCTCCCTGTTTCTGGAGGAGGATGACGAGCAGGTTCAATTTGTACGCCATACGGATCAGAAGTCCTTTGTCCGCAATACAAGCAACGGAAAAGCCCTGACCGAATCCCTGATCATCCATGGAAAAAATGAAATGTACGCCGCTACAGTCACCGTCCCCTCCCATACTGATTCCGGTGAGTATGCCCACCACGGCGGAGAAGAATTTGTATATGTGCTGTACGGAAGCATCATTTTTGATCTGGAAAATAAAGGCACTTATGAATTGAATGAACATGACACGCTGTACTATCCGAACTACATCGGGCACCGCTGGAGCAACCTGACAGACAAAGAGGCGAAGATCCTGATGGTCTCCACCTCCCCGTATACATTTTAGAAAACGGCTGAAAATGCCTTTAGCCGCACAGATCACACACTATGAAACCCTTTCCCGATAATCTCACTTGTATTGGAGATCAAAATAAAGGCGGAAGGGTCTTCTTTTCTGATAAAATTCCTCAGCAGCACCGCCTGATGCCGATTCAGCGCAGTAAATATGATGTATTTCTGAGATCCGGTAAACGCCCCCTGCCCGTCGCAGATCGTTGCGCTCCGGTTCAGTTCGTGTACGATAAAATCGCAGATCGGCTCCGGCCTGCTGCAGAAAACATTAAAATACTTGGAAAGGTTCAGACTTTCAATAAAGTTGTCCACCAGCACGGAGCGGAACGCAAGCCCCAGGCAGGAGTACAGCCCCACCTCCACGTCAAACACGAAAAATCCGGCAACCGTGATCGCCACGTCAGACAGCATCAATGCGCGGCCGATGTCAATGCTGGAATATTTTTTCAGGATCATTGCCACAATATCCGTGCCCCCGCTGGAAGCCCCGATATTGAACAGTACTGCGGAGCCAAAGGCCGGAAGCACAATCGCGAAGATCACCTCCAAAAGCGGCTCGCTCGTAAACGGGTGGTTCATAGGCCAGATTCTTTCAAACAGCGACAGCAGGATTGAGAGCAGCACACTGCAGTAAGCGGTCTTTGCCACGAACTTCCGCCCAAGGATCACAGCCCCCAGGACCAGCAAAACCATATTTGCCGCAAAAGAAAAATCCGATGCGGAAATCAGCCCGGATTTTGCAACAAGGACAGCGAGACCAGTAATCCCGCCAAACGTAAAGTGATTGGTAAACTTAAAAAAGTAAATCCCTACGGCCATGATCACGGTGGCCACTGTCATCATAAAAAAGCTGTGAATTTTCGTTTTCATTTGTTTTTTCCTCTGATTTTGTAGAACTTGAAACTGTTTTTGAAAATGTATATCCGTCTCGAATTGTAACGCTGTATTTCCTGAAAGTCAACCATTTCAGGTATTGACTTTTGGAAATATTTACTCTATATTAGTAATAGCTACTAATATTATTTTTTGCAGGAGGAAAAACATGGCGAACAATAAATATTCCGGAACACAAACAGAGAAAAACCTGGAGGCCGCTTTTGCCGGTGAATCCCAGGCAAGAAACAAGTATACTTATTTCGCGTCTAAGGCAAAAAAGGAAGGCTTTGAACAGATCGCAGCCCTTTTCTTAAAAACGGCGGACAATGAAAAAGAGCATGCAAAGATGTGGTTCAAGGAGCTCAGCGGACTTGGCGATACCGCTGAAAATCTGACCCAGGCCGCAAACGGTGAGAATTACGAATGGACGGATATGTATGCAGAATTTGCTGAGACCGCTGAAAAGGAAGGCTTCCCTGAACTTGCTGAAAAATTCCGTATGGTTGCCGCCATTGAAAAGCATCATGAAGAGCGTTACCGTGCGCTTTTGAAAAACATCGAGATGCAGGAGGTCTTTAAAAAGAGCGAGGTCAAAGTGTGGGAATGCCGGAACTGCGGGCATATCCTTGTAGGAACTGACGCCCCCGAGGTCTGCCCGGTATGCGCCCATCCGCAGGCATATTTTGAGGTCAATGCGGCAAATTACTGATTTTTTGACTATAGTGCTTCAAGTGCAAACCGGCGCCCCGGGGACATCTTTCCCCAGGGTGCCGGCCTTTTATTCCTCATCATACAAAAAACTGACCGATTCATAGATCTTTTGGAAATCAATCACACACTTGCCGCGAAAAATCCCCACCGGTACCTTCTGTGTAAAATCGTACAGCCTGACGTTGAGGTCGCTCTGAAAATCGTAGACAATCACTTTCCTCTTGTCCGGGTCTACCAGCCAGTACTCGCGTACGCCTGCCGCCTCGTACTTGGCCAGCTTCAGCATCATATCCTTCCGTCTGGTAGAATTCGAGAGGACCTCCGCTACCAGATCCGGCGCGCCATACACTACACCCTTTCGGAACTTGCTCCGGTCGCAGACCACCATGACATCCGGCTGAAGCATCGTCTTGTGATCACAGTCGAGCTGCACGTCCAGGGGGGAAGACATCGGCACGCATGTCCCCTTCTTCTTATCAATATAGTCCGCCAGCTTCCTGTATACCTGCCCCACAAATGCCTGGTGGATGCTGGTCGGCGCAGCCATATCGTAAAATACCCCGTCTATCAGCTCCGCGCGGTACTCTTCCGGCAGTGCGTAATAGTCATCCAATGTATACCTGCCCTGCTGCGACTTCTCATAATCCTGTTCCTCCATATAGGCCGCCCGTGCTTCCCGGATCATCATCTCCTTCTTATCTCCGAATACGCTCTCCAGCGCCTTCAATGTATCATAACGGGGGGACTTCGTGACCCTGCCCAGCACTTTCTGCACCGTACCGAGAGGCAGACCCGAAAGCTCCGCAATCTGTTCATAGGAATAGCCAAGTTCTCTTTTGCGCTGACGCATTTCTTCGATGGTCATGGTATTCACTTCTTTCTTATCTTTTTCTTTATTATAGCAGTTTATTTTCCATTTTTCAATCGTTTTTTCACCATTATATTTCCATATTATCTACAAGGTATCCACAAGGAACCCAATCACTGTATTAGCCGGATGCCGTGCAGCGTGTGCAAGACACCATGTAAACAATAACCGTTCGGCTTTTATGCCGCATATCTGCATATCTCCGCTCTTGTAAACTCGCCCGGAAAGCCTTATAATAAATCATACATTATGAAACAGCCGTATGGCCATAATGGGATGCCCTCAGGGTTACCTTGTAAAACAGAATGATAAAAAAGGAGATTTTATATCCATGATCCAATACAGAACCCTATCTGAACATGAACTCTGCCGCGATTTTATCCGGCACCAGGTTGTCACAAAATGCTGGAGAAAAGAACACAATGAATGGCTGATCAAGGACGCGCCCTTTATTGACAACTGGACGGAAAGCGATTACGATTTTCTGGTTTCCTGCCTGAAGCACACCCTATCCGCCGGCGGATTTGTATATGCGGCTTTCTGCGGCAATGCCCTGAAAGGCTTTGTTTCCGTGGAATCCGGCCTGTTCGGCGGCGCGCAAAAATATCTGGATCTGACAAGTCTCCATGTCTCGGAAGATATGCGCGGCTCCGGCATCGGGACGGCCCTTTTCTGTGCGGCAAAGGACTGGGCAAAGAAAAACGGGGCGGAAAAGTTGTATATCTCCGCCCATTCCGCCGTGGAAACCCAGGCATTTTATAAAAAAATGGGATGTGTTGACGCCGAAAGCTATCAGCAGAAACACGTTGAAGCAGAGCCCTTTGACCGGCAGTTGGAATGCAGGCTGTAGAACGCAGTTCCTGATCGGTCTTATTCAAATTCGATTTTATTTCCGCTGCCGCCGGAAAAGGAGGAACCCCATATGGCATCCATTTTGATCGCAGAGGATGAAAAAAACATGCAGGACATTATCGCAGAATACATGCAAAAAGGCGGCCACACCTGCCAGACCGCGGACGACGGGGTGGACGCCCTGATGCTTCTGAAAAACACGCCCTTCGACCTGCTGATCCTGGATGTCATGATGCCCCATCTGGACGGTTTTTCGGTATGCAGGCTGGCCCGCGAGATGGGCAATATTCCTGTAATCCTGCTGACCGCCAAAAGCAGCGAGGAGGATAAGCTGAAAGGCTACGAATACGGCGCGGATGATTATATGACCAAGCCTTTCAGCCCCAGGGTTCTGCTGGCAAAGGTCAACGCCCTGCTGCGCCGCACCGCCTCCTCCCCTGTGGACACTTTATGCGCCGGCAAGATCACGCTCATACCGGCTTCCCGCAAAGTATACGCAGACGGGAAGGAGGTCGCGCTCACCCATATGGAATACGAGCTGCTCCATTTTCTTATGGCAAATCCCGGGCAGGTATTCAGCCGGGATCAGCTTCTGAACCGAATCTGGGGCTATGACTTTGAGGGAACCACCCGCACGGTCGATACCCACATCAAAAATCTCCGTCAAAAGCTGGGCGGCGAAGGAAAACATATCGTTACCCTGATACGCTCCGGCTACAAATTCGAGGTGCCCGCATGAATCTGAAAGAACTGTTTTCCCTCCGCACGGTCCGCAAAAAAATCCTCATTACCTCCAAGCTGGCCGGCGCCGTACTGATCCTGTCCTATCTGTTTTCCACGCATGTATCCGACGATCCGGATGTATCCCTCCTGGTCTGGTTTGCATTTACGGTTCCGCTGATTCTGGCGGTTGATTTCCTGATGAAATGGTTTATCTCCGAGCCCCTCTCCCGTCTGAACGCCGCGGCAAAAAAACTGGCGGAACTGGATTTTTCAGAGCCATGCACCATTTCCTCGAACGACGAATTTGGAGAGCTCTCCGACAGTCTCGGCCAGATGTCCGATAACCTGCAGCAGGCCCTGTCCCGCCTGGAGACCGCAAATATACGGCTGGAAGATACCAATTCTCAGCTTGAACTTGCCAATAATCAATTGGAAGATACCAACTCTCAGCTCGAGTACGCCAATAGCCAGTTGGAAGATACCAACTCTCAGCTCGAGCATGCCAATAACCGGCTTGCAGCGGATGTAACCGAAAAGCAGCGGCTTCTGACAGAACGGAAAGAACTGACCGACAGCCTTTCCCATGAAATGAAAACCCCTGTCGGAGTCATCCGCGCATATGCGGAGGGAATCCAGGACGAAGCCGACGAGGAAAAACGGCAAAAATACGCCGGGATCATTATTGAGGAAACCGAGCGCATGACCGGACTCATCACCACACTGCTGGATCTCTCAGCGCTGGAGACAGGCGCCTCCACACTGCACATGGACGTATTTGATTTTGTGGAATTTACGGAGACTGCGGCAGGCCGCCTGTTATCGGACATCCCGGATGCCCGTTTCCAATTGGAATACGAACTGCCTGAGGAAAGGATCTATGTGAAAACAGACCGGAAACGGATGGAGCAGGTTCTGGACAACCTGATCCTGAACGCCCGGAAAAATGTATGTCCCGGCGGCAGACTGAAGCTGTCCCTGACTTGTCAGGGGGATACCCTGCGTTTTTCCGTCTACAACCAGGGCGCACCCATCCCGGAAGAAATCCTGCCCAAAATCTGGACAAAATTTTACCGGAGCCAGGATATCGGATACCGCGGCTCCGGTCTGGGCCTGTCCATCGTTGCCCAGGTCCTTTCTATGCAGGAGCTGGATTATGGTGTAAAAAATACTCCGGACGGCGTTGTGTTTTATTTTTCCATACCCGTTACAGGATGCACTTTAAATCTCCCGGAAAAAAGCACCCCTGCCACCAGCAGCACCGGAAAGATCACTGCCGCCAGGATTCCTTTTTTCAAATCATCAGAGGCCATGCTCGATACATATCCCACCAGCGTCGGGCCTCCGGAGCAGCCCAGATCCCCCGCCAGCGCAAACAGCGCAAACATGGCTGTCCCGCCGTTTTTGATGAGCGCGGCCCCCTTACTAAAGCTGCCCGGCCACATAATCCCCACGGACAGGCCGCAGACCGCGCAGCCCACAAGTGAAAATACCGGGGAAGGCGAAAGGGAAATGCACAGATAAGAGAGCACGCAGAGAATCCCGCTTCCGACCATAAAATGATCCAGGTCGATCCGGTCTCCCAGTTTTCCATAGAAGGCCCTTGCGCTGCCCATCAGTACGGCAAAGGACATGGGGCCCGCAAGGTCTCCCAGCGTCTTGCTCACTCCCAGCCCTCTCTCTGCAAATGTAGACGCCCACTGGCTCACGGCCTGCTCGCTTGCTCCCGCGCACGTCATCATGACCATCATCACCCAGAATACTTTATTACGGAAAAGCTCCGCCATCGTCATTCCGTTTTCGCCCTCTGCCACAAGCGGCACCATAGGCGCTTTTGCGAAAACACATGCGTTGGCAACGGGAATGAGTACCCAGATCACCGTCAAAAGCTTCCAGTTTTCAATCCCGAACACCCGGAAAAACAAGGTCGAAAGCAGCACCACTCCCACATGCCCCCAGCAATAGAACGAGTGGAGCAGGCTCATGGCCTTTTCCTTATTGTCCGTCGGGCAGCTTTCCATAATGGGGCTGACCAGCACCTCCAGCAGCCCGCCCCCAACCGCATAGACCATCACAGAAATCAAAAGCCCCGCATAAGCGCTGGGCAGAATTTCCGGCAGCACGGCAAGCCCCAGCAGACCGGCCGCCGCAAAAATATGCGCAAGCATGATCGAGGCCCTGTATCCGATCCTGTCCACAAATCCCGCCGACAAAAGATCAATCAAAAGCTGGATTCCAAAGTTGAAGGTGATCAGCATGGTAATCCTTCTAAGCGGAATCCCATATGTACTCTCAAAGGTCAGGAACAGAAGCGGAACGAAATTATTGATAATCGCCTGTACGACGTAACCCACAAAACACGCATAGATCGTTTTCTGATATTTGACATTCATAGCCAGCACTCCTTAAAATGTATTATTTACACGTTGCAATTTATCACCAATTTTCCGCAGAAGATAAATGACATCCTGCGCATCAGCGCAATACATTATAGTTTGTCACCAATTTTTGTAAAAAATTGATGACCTGCTTGCGCATCAGCGCAATACATTATAACATCATCCTGACCATATGCAACAGCATTTCTTTATAATTCATAATTTTACTTCCACATTACACCATTCCCTTACACTTTTCCTATTAAGAAATTCAACCTGCACTATTTTGCCTCATTTTATCCCGGAAAACGCGTCCGGAATCCGGAGGAATTGCTGTAAATGCTGGAATTTCAGCGGGATTTTTTGAAAATGTATTCCGAACCCCCCCCCGGCATTTTTTTGTGCAATCTGCTGATTTTTCCATGTTTTTATTGTCTATATTGCCGCATTTACAATAATTTATTATTATGTTACAATTTTATAAAGGTAATACCTATTACATTTTATCTTTTTCATACGTATGACAGACACCGAACGATTATTTGACACATCCTGCCGTATATGCCGACGGGCATCCATAAGGCAGGGAAAAACACAGGCCGCCGCGCAGATACGGAGCCGCGGCACAAAAAAGAAAGGACCCGATCATGTACAAAGAACACGAATATTATCTGAAACGCTGCATCGAAATTTCAAAAAAATCCCGTGAAGGGGGCAATACTCCTTTCGGCGCAATCCTGGTAGACGCGGAGGGCAATATCCTTCTGGAACAGGAAAACGTTGAGATCTCCACAAAAAAATGCACCGGCCACGCGGAAACGCAGTTGGTGGAACGGGCTTCTGTCCTGTATGAAAAAGATTTCTTATGGAACTGCACGCTGTACTCCACCGCAGAGCCCTGCGCTATGTGCTCCGGAGCCATTTACTGGGGCAATATCGGCCGGGTCGTTTATGCCATGACGGAGCGGGAGCTGCTCTCCCTGACCGGTTCCGACGAGCAGAATCCCACCTTTGACCTCCCCTGCAGAGAAGTATTTGCAAAAGGCCAGAAGGATATTCAAGTGGTAGGGCCGTTTCCGGAGATCGCGCCCCTGGCGGCAGAAGTCCACAAAGGCTATTGGAATAAGTAAGCACTCCGTCCCGCAGAGCTTTCCCCGGAGGGTTCTGTTTACGCAGGAATCCATGCATGAATAAGGAGATACATATGGAAAAGAATCATACACAAGAACATGATACAGAATTTTCGCTCAGCGCTGTACCGGAAAGCGAGCGGAAAAGTTATTTCAGCCTGACCATCGTCTGGACCGGTTTCGTATTTGTCATCACCAGCATGATGGCAGGTGGCGGACTCTCCGCCGGACTGGATTTTAAAATGATCCTCGTTGCGGTGCTGCTGGGTAATGTCTTCTTAAGCGTCATCGCAATCCTGGTCAGCATCATAGCCAGCAAAACCGGATTGACATTTGCCCTAATGACACGCTACAGCTTCGGTGAAAAAGGCTCCCGCATCGCGTCCATGTTCGTGCCCATCGTCAATATCGGCTGGTACACCATTCAGGCCGCTACCTACGGGCATTTTATCGCCCAGGCATTCGGCTTCGGAGACATTGCGGAGCTGGTCTGCATGGCAGTCAGCGCGGTGGTTATGGGAATTTTCGCCATGAAGGGAATCCGTGCCATCAGTATTCTGGGATACATTGCCATCCCCGCGATCATTTTCCTGTCGCTGGCTACCTCCATCCGGGCCGTAGGCATGATCGGGCTGGACGGGCTGTGGAACTATACCCCGGAGGGGCACATCACATTGTCCAGCGGAATCACCGTCGTGATCGGCACCTGGATTTTGTCCACCTCCACCTGCATCGCAGACATCATGCGCTACGCAAAGTCCACAAAGGAAGCCATTGCCGCAACCCTGACCGGACTTCTGGGAGGCAACATTTTCATGATCCTCTGCGGAACCATCACCTCCGTTGCGGTGGGTGACAGTGACCTGACCAATGTTCTGCTGTCCATGGGCCTCCTGGTTCCCTGCCTGATCCTGATGACGACAAACATTTTCACCACAAATGCATCGAATCTGTATTCGACCTCCCTGAACCTGTCCAATGCGTTTCACATGGACCGTCAGAAAATCATTGTGGTGCTGCTTGCCATCTCCGCCCTTGCAACACTGTGCAGGCCCTACCAGGTCGATTTTCTGTTTTCCTTTCTGGATCTGCTGGGCACCATCGTACCCCCGCTTCCGGGTATCATCCTGGCGGATTACTTCATCATCCACAAAGGGGAGTACAAGGATCTGGGCAGTGTAAAATTTGCACAGTTTAACGCGGTTTCATGGCTGACATGGGGCATCGCCCTTGCCGGCGTATACCTGATCCCGTTCGGACTGCCTGCGCTTAAAGGTCTGATCATCGGCGGCGTGCTCTATCCGATCCTGATGAACGTAACGAAAAAACAAGTCGCTGAATAGGAAAACGCCGACTGCGTCACTCGAATGATTGGAGGAAGGATTATTATGGGAAAATATAAACTGGCAGCTCTGGTGGGAATCATCATCATGGGGATCGGCTCCTTTATGGCCTGTCTCTGCTCCGTGCCGGCGCTGATCATGACAGGAAATGTATTGCTGATCGTCAGCCTGTTTGTCATGACATACGCATTTTCTTCATGGCAGCCATAAACCACAGCTTTATCGGCCGGATGCATTAAGATATTTATAATCAAAAAAGCAAGGAAAGCCTTCTTTTGTGTGTGAAAATGAATTGCGCTGAAAAAACACAGAAAGGAAGGTTTTCCCATGTCTGACAAAACCTCGAATGCATGAACACCACCGAGCTGGATCTTGCGGTTCTGGATATCATGCTTCCGGAGATTGGCGGATTCACATTGTGCCAAAAGATCCAAAGTACACCTATCCGGCCGTGCCTGCCGTCAAAAGTGTCTGGCAAAGCTCAGCCTTCAATCTTCTTTTTAAACATAATATAGTAGCAGTTCAGTTCAAAATCGCTGCAGTCTCTTTTATTTTCGGGCAGGCATTCCAATAATCTCTTTTTAACTGCCGAGTTCTGGAGTTCATTACGCAGTTCCTTATGAATCCCATTTACATCAAGAAATGCTTTCACTTCCCTGACCGCCGCGTCCAGCTTTCTCTTTTCTACCAGAAAGTCCATATCATAACGTGACTGTGCCTCCCATTCCCCCAGCATTTCCGAATGGTCGTCCACCCATTCCGTAACAGTAAGATTCGCCCCATTGTCTGAAATCATTTTTACCAGCTTAGATACCTTATGCGTATTCGGAACGGTCACCCCTACGCATTCTAAAGCTCCTTTTAATGTTTTTTCGACAGCCTGCTGCAGATGATATGCGGCATTATTCAGGATCATCTCATCATTGTATGGATTTTTCCTGATCATCACCGCCGTATCGTAATCTGCTTTTGCGCTTCGGAACAGCCTGATATCACACATTGTTTTTCACCTCTCCAATAACAGCAGACCCGTTTCCTTTATCCTCTGATATAGCTTATTATCAGGCCGCAGGTTCGTAATAATATCCAATTCACAATCTATATCCGGAAGGGAATCCAACTTTTTTTCCGGATCATATTTTTCAATATAAAGATCTATATCGCTGGTACTGCTGCATCGGAACTCCAGAGAGCTTCCGAACAATATCGCTCTTCGGATATTCTGATCCCCCAAAATTCCACGGAGCAGTTTTTCTACCCTGCCCTGCATCAACGGATGCACATGATTTGCATTTTCAAACGAAATTCCTTCCATGACAGGAAAATCCCACATGTTTGCTGCTGCCATATGATCAGCCCCTTTCATATCTATATGATATAGTAAAAAGTGAATTGCGTCAACATACCATTGTCTACTGGCAGGGGGCGCATTTCATTGCAGTTCAGTTACTGTATATTGACAGATTCGCGCCAATCCCTTATTCTAAAGACAGTAAATACACTTCCGCGAATCCAACCGCAAAAAATACCATTTGTGCGGTCTCTGTTCATACATTCGCAAAATTGGGGTGTGTATCGTAATCGAAAAGGAGACTTTGATATGTCCAGCCACAAGTTAAACGCGTTTTCTCTGTCCGACCAGGCAAGATTTGAGATTCAGAAGTATATCGGCACCATGGATCTTCAGAAAGACAACAAACTCCCGAGAGAGGAACGGCTCGCAGAGATCATCGGCGTCAGCCGCATTACGATCCGCCAGGCTCTGAATGATCTGGCGGCGGAGGGGCTCATTTTCCGCAGACAGGGACGGGGAACCTTTGTCAATGTGGATTCCCTGAATATTAAGGTTCATTTCAACCCCTGCATGGAATTTTCACAAATGATCAAAAACAGCGGTTACGAACCGTCGGTAAAGCTTGGGGATATCAAAAAAATCCCCCGTGATGAGGCGGTCTGCAGCCTTCTTCATATGGGAAAGGATGAGGAGCTTGTGGTCTCCGAGAAAATATTTCTGGCGGACGGGCAGTTCTGCGCATTCTGCCGGGACTATTTCAGCGCCGCCCAGGTGGGGGACGAGGCATCCTTCCAGGAATTCAGCAGGTATGAAGATTCCGTTTTCAAATACATTTACCATCAGTCCGGGAAAAAATGCGAATGGGATAAGGTCGAGATCGACACGATCATGTCCTCCCAGATCGAAGGGCTGTCCGGGTACGAGGAGACCCGGGAACTGCCGGACATGCCGCTTCTGTACTTAAAGGGTGTCAACTACGACACCAGCGACAGCCCCATCATGTACGCCAATGAGTATATCAATACTTCGATTATTAAGTATAATATCATCCGTGCGAAAAATATGACTTATTGAGCGGCCCCGGCTCTTACCGCTTTTTATATTCCCTTATAATTTCCTCAATCCGGGTATAATCGCGCTCGAACAATTCCTGGCTGACCTGTTCCCGTAAAATATCCCCCGGGACGCTAAGAAGGATTTTTTCCATCACAAACTGCTTGCTCCTCTGCCGGTACTTCGGCAGCCGGTTCAGTTCCTGGATATGCGCCAGTTCCGGCCGCCACAAAAGGCTCAGCTTTTTCTTCTGGCTGACCCCGGGGTTCTCCTTCGGTTTTCTCAATATATAAAAATCCGCTTCCCCATCGACCTGCTCCACGGTGATGATGCCCCACCACTCCGGAACATGCTCCTCAATGTGCATGGCGTGGCTGGAGCCCGCCACCACATAGTTGTAATCAAAGTACTGGTTATAGTCTTTCACCTGCCGCTGCAGGCGCGCATAGGTATCCGCGTCGCTTTTGATCTCAATCCCCACAACAGAAGAAGGCAGGATCATGACGATATCCGCCCGCGACCTCCCCATCTGCTTCTCTTCCAAAATCCTGATCTTTCCGTAATACGCTTCCAGAAAATCAAAAAGCGGCTCACGGATATCTTTATCGTACAGCATATCCGACCTCTCTGCACAGCACAAAGCTGATGTCTTACCGGGAGAAGTTCCACCTGTACGGTTGGATGCACCAAGGAGCACCCAGCCTGTTCGTACAGTTGAAAAAAATTTCAGCTATGCGGTTGGATACGCTAAAAAGTATCCAACCCATTCATAAAGTGTCCGGCTCTGCGACAGGAATCTTCCTGCATTTTCTGGAAATAATACCATGAATCCAGGCATTTTTCAATATGGACAAAAAAATCAAATAAAAATCTATTTCACAGCAGGTATAAAATCTGTGCTTTTTCCCGTCTCAGCAGTCTGCCTAGCAGTCGGATCTTGAAACAAGAAACCCCGCTGATGTGTCCTGATTGATGCTTTGCAGCAGCTTTATCCGCTGTATTTTGTACAGCATCCGTCCTGCGCTGCGGAGGGTTCTGCGTCCTGCGGTGCCGAGCGTCTGTATATTCCGCCCTGCACTGCGCAGTCAAAATTTATAATCATTCCTCAAAAACTCCCGTAAAACCGCGTGTTTTTCCTATTTTGTCGCAGAGCCGGACACTCTGCGACATATGAAAGTTGACATTTTTTATCTATGATTTTGAAGGAGGATATGAAAACCATGCAAAACAGCAAAGCAAACGATACCAGCCAGAGCAAATCCCGTCAGAGTATCTCCTCCCATCCGGTCTCCGGCGAAGCAGGAGAATTTCATTCGAACCAAGCTGCCCCCGCATCTTCCGCGCTCAGCCTGGAAGATGCAGAAGAAATTCTAAGGAGAGTCTACCAGTCCGCAGGCATCGCTCCCCCCGAAAACTGTTCGGAAATCCTCCGCCGCGGCAGCAAACATACACGCACATAGCCGCGCTGGGATACAGTCTCCAAAAGCAAAGTTCTAAGGAGATATCGCC
>Ga0224748_10040_pt1 | contig 26594 bp, 23 predicted proteins | sample LIM_F_Water_Neg_FD_182074 | JGI IMG/M metagenome (GOLD analysis project Ga0224748, IMG submission 182074) | Enriched cells from gastrointestinal tract of the lab mouse from Pacific Northwest National Laboratory (PNNL), Richland, Washington... | ecosystem: Host-associated > Mammals > Digestive...
CCTCCGCTATCCGTTCTGGCATGACACAGGTTTGAAAATTGAAAACTCGGAAATGACCGAATTTTGTAGAGCTGCACTTTGGTATTCCGAAAATGTGGAAATCAATGATACCAAGCTCCACGGCATTAAGGCTTTGCGTGAATGTGCCAATATCAAAATGCGTGGCTGTGACATCGTTTCGCCTGAATTTGGCTGGTCTGTCCGTGGGATCATAATGGAGACCTGCACCGCAGAGAGTGAATATTTTATGATGCGCTCCGACCACCTGAATTTCCGTGATGTTCGCTTCAAGGGCAAATACTCTTTCCAATACATTACCGATTCCGTTTTTGATAACTGTGCGTTCGACACAAAAGACGCTTTCTGGCATGGAAAGGACATCACAGTCAGAAACAGCATCGTAAAGGGTGAATATCTTGCGTGGTACAGCGAGAATATCACCTTTGAAAACTGCAAAATCATCGGCACACAGCCTCTTTGCTACTGCAAAAATCTGAAGCTCATAAACTGCGAAATGATTGATACCGATCTTTCCTTTGAGCGTTCCGAGGTGGAAGCTGCGCTTACCGCCCCGATTGTCAGCATCAAAAATCCGCTGTCCGGACATATCTATGTTCCCGAAGTCGGAGAACTTATTATGGATATTGAAAACGCACACGGCGATGTCATCGTAGAAAATAGGGGGCGTAACAAAGGTGTTTGTGAGTGCTGTGCATGACGATATTCGTCATAGAAATAAGCAGAAAAGGAAATCTCTTTTTCCGGCAGACTATGCTTTCAGAGATATTTACTTTTTAGCCACTGCGGCAGAAGACGAAGAAGGTGTGGATGCTCGTGCAATAAACGGACTGGAAGGCTGGATTGAATGTTTCCCGAAAGCACATCTCGCAGGAACGGTCTTTGCAGGCGGCGTAGCCGGTGTCGGAGAAATTGACGGACATTCTGCTTTGACAAAAGCCTATGAAATGGGAAAGGCGGTTTAAGATGAAGCCTAAACTTTTGCAGCTATTTTCCGGTGTTATAGTTATGGCAGTTCTTTTGTCGGGCTGTGTAAGAGGGCAAAGCGAAAGCAGTTCCGAAGCACCTGCACTTTTTGGCAGCGAAACAACACAAGCTGCCGATGACAGTTCTATTAGCGATATGGGTTTTGACACAGAAAAAGAAAGCTCTACGATAAGCAACGAGTCAAGCTCGCTGGTATCACAGCAAAACGATAATTCTACTACGGAGGAAAACACAGTGGAAAAAATGATCTTACAAATTGGAAACGACACATTTACGTCGACTTTAGAAAATAACGATGCTGTGGACGCTCTCGTGGATATGATGCGTGAAGCATCGGTTGTGATTCAAATGAGCGATTATTCCGGCTTTGAAAAGGTCGGTTCGTTGGGAACAAGCCTGCCAACCAGCAATAAACAAACGACTACACAGTCAGGCGATATTGTTTTATATAACGGGACCCAGATCGTTATTTTCTACGGATCCAATTCGTGGAGCTATACAAGGCTTGGCAAGATAGATGATCTGTCCGGCTGGGAAGATGCACTCGGAAGCGGTGATGTTACTGTTACTTTTTCGTTGGAATAAAGACTTGCAGGCGGTGTTGTTGATCCTCTGCCGGATGACGCACCGTTCTTTATCAAGGATTGGTACACGGTGAAAAGGCACATTCCTGCTATTTCAGCCGTGACGCTTTTGCCAAACATGATAAGGGACAGCAAGTATTCGGATAACAAGGAACTGCTGATTATTCCTGAAGCTGTACACACGGATTTGTATGATAAAAAAGATATTATTCCGTTTGAAAAACTGGAAAGAGGAGGCATTCGGAAATACAAACAACGTCATAAAGTGCCATATCCGTAATCTGCGGGAAAAATTATATGGCACTAATCCGGATGCGCTTATATTTTTCCCAGAAGTTCCAGAATGCTTCTGACTTTTGTCTTCTTAAATATAAAAGGCCTCCTTATAGATTATTTGGTGATACTGCATCTGCAGCTCTCCAGAAATAACGATAAGGAGATCTATAGTAAAATTAAATATACATGGCGGCAAAATGTGTTGTGGTGGCTCTGAAGGTGGGAAATATCGATTCCGGGTGGTTCTCAAGCGGGAAACTGGCGGCGCCCAAGGAAGATAATATTCACTTATAAGGGGTTTCCAAGAATTTAATAATAAATTATAACAGGAAATGAAACCCTTAAATTATGTGTTTGTACAATTGGAATTTGCGGGAGGAATAATTATGAGCAGTACCGGAAATATAATTTTGGCAGTTCTATGGATTCCCGGATCATTGTTATGGTTCTTTTGTGCAGAAAATCCTGTTCTGCACATTCTCTACTTAAAATGCGGATGACAGGACTTGAACCTGCACGTCGGGGACACCAGAACCTAAATCTGGCGCGTCTGCCAATTCCGCCACATCCGCATAGATACGGGTAAGGTTTTGCTATGGATATAGGAACCTTACCCGCTTTGTATCATATCACTTTGACACGTTCCTGTCAATCATTCTCCGATATGACTGATAATATTCCGATAAATCCTGCACATAAAAAACACGGTAACGAGAAAAGAGACCACTTCCGCAATCGGGAAAGCCCACCAGACATTGTTTACACTGCCGGTTAACGACAGCAGATAGGCAGCGGGAAGAAGTACGGCTAACTGTCTTGCAATAGATACGATCATACTGTATACGGCATTTCCAAGCGCTTGAAATACGGTGCTGCATATGATGCCGAAGCCTGCAAAAAGAAAGCTGATACTGATGGTGCGAAGGGCAGGTACACCGATGGCGATCATCGCTTCGGAAGCGTCGAACAGCTTTAACAGTGTGGCCGGGATGATATTTAAGACAGCCAGTCCAAGCAGCATGATGATGACTGCATACATAATTCCGAGTTTGACAGTCTTGATAAAACGGTCCTTTTTACCGGCGCCGTAATTATAGGCCAGGATCGGTACCAGACCGTTATTCATACCGAATACCGGCATAAATACGAAGCTCTGCAATTTAAAGTAGACGCCGAATACCGCTGCGGCAGTCGAGGAAAATGTGAGCAGGATCCGGTTCATTCCGTATGTCATCACGGAACCGATTGCCTGCATAATCATGGAGGGAATTCCGATCACATAGATCTGCTTCACGATGTCGCCGTTTAGCCGCATGTCCTTTTTTCTGAGTTTTACTTCTTCGTTTTTCTTATGATTAAAGTAAAATGCCAAAAGGCCGGCGATAACCTGTCCGATCACCGTGGCGACGGCAGCTCCCTTTACGCCCATTTTGGGCAGGCCGCCGAGACCGAAGATCAGAACGGGATCTAAAATAATATTGATGAGCGCGCCTGCGCCCTGTGTGATCATTGTATAAAAAGTCTTGCCGGTAGCCTGCAGCAGCTTTTCAAAGGTAAACTGTGCAAAAATACCGAAAGAGCAGGAGCAGATCACGGTCAGGTAATCGATACCGAACTGGACGATCTCTGCATCCTGTGTCTGGCTTCTGTAAAAGAATCCTGCACCGAAAATACCGATCAACAGAAAAAGCAGATAACTGAGCGCCATGATAATAATGCCGTTGCATGCGCTTTTATTGACTTTATCATAGTCCTTTTCGCCGAGGGAACGGGAAAGAACCGCGTTGATGCCGACACAGGTTCCCGCCGCTACGGCAATCATCAGGCTCTGGATCGGAAAGGCCAGAGAGACGGCTGTTAAGGCGTTTTCGTTTATTCTGGAGACGAAAATACTGTCCACGACGTTGTAAAGGGCCTGTACGAGCATTGACATGACCATTGGAAGCGACATGCTGATCAAAAGTTGATTGACAGGCATGACGCCCATTTTATTTTCTTTTGTTTGTTCCATAATAGCCTCCTTTGCATAAATAATTGTCAGAAAAAAACAAAGTCCAGGACAGACCTGAACTTGCTTTCGCGCGACTATATATCATTTTAGCATAAAAAGGAAAATGTGCAAGTTAAATTGTAAAAAAACGATTTGTTGTAAACTTACACATCATTTTCCGGCAGTTGTACGATAAAGATACTGCCGCCTGACGGATTATCCTCTACTTTTATTTTTCCATGATGGGCTGTAATGATCTCCTGGGCGATCGAGAGACCCAGGCCGAAGTGTCCTTTCGTGCTTCGGGACTTTTCGGCGCGGTAGAAGCGGTCGAAAATATGTTTTTTGTCGGTATCGGAGATACCGATGCCTGTATCGGTGACCGTTATTTCAAAACATCCGCTGTTACTTCCCGTGTGCAGTGTGCCGCGCAGTCGTGTCTGCACGGATATCTGATGAAAGAAAGATGTCTGAGCGGAAGACGGTCTGTAGCAGAGGGAGAGCGTAACTGTGCCTCCTTCCGGCGTATAGCTGACGGCGTTATGGAGTAAGATAGAAAGTACTTGTGTGATCCGGTCTGCGTCGCAGCAGCAGCGGGGCGGCACTTCATCGGGCAGGGACAGATGCAGCATCAGGCGTCTGCCGCGGCAGAGGGATTCAAATGCCTCATAGGCGTTCAGACACAGGGTGTCGAGCTGTACGTCGCTGCGTTCGATCGGAAACCGGTTTGTACCGGAGTGAACAAGCGTCAGCATATCGCTGATGAGATCGTGCATTCTCCGCCCTTCCTTGCGGATTGTCTGAAAAAAGCCTTTTTGTTCTTCCATGGAGGCGGTCTCACAGCATTCGCTGCTGGCAAGAATGACGGAGAGAGGGGTGCGCAGTTCATGGGATGCTGCGGCGATAAACTGTGTCTGTGCCTCATGATTTTCTTTTAGCGGCTTGATCAGCCGTCCCGTGAAAAACCATGAAAAGGCAAAAAGAAGCATGACTGCGGCACAGTCGATCAGCAGAAAATGGATACGCTGTCTAAGAATCTGCGTGTGCAGCGCCTTCAGAGGACAAAGGATAACGATCTGCGAGGGGATGCCATCCCGTTCTATCTCAATAAGAGAACTGTAATAAGTTTCCTTTGTAGCAGGAGAAAAAAAACGAAATTCCGCATGCCAAATGCCGGAATAGGTACTGCCGTTTATTTTGAGAATGTCGGAGCCGGAAGGAGACATTTCATGTATGTCGTGAAAAGCCGCCAGATTTTCGTTCAGCAAGTCCCGGTTGAATGGGTTGACTTGATCGCGCAGCGTATTATAGAGAAAAGGAATGCCGTTGTCCGTTACATAGATCATATAGTCATTCTGCGCTTCGATCCGTTCCAGCCATTGCAGTGATATCGAAGCGGAATCTTCCAGACTTGCGGTGATCGTATTGATGTCATTTTGAAAAGAGCGAAAATGATTTTCGTAGAGATTGTTTTCCGATACCCGCAGATAGAGCAGGGACATCAGAATGGTGATGGCGGTCGTACTGCCGCCGCATAACAGGGTAAAAAGCAGGTGTGCTTTCCGAAACATGACAGGTTCCTTTCCGAATTTTACTGCAAAGGCAATTGCAATACCGGCTGTGAAGGCAAAGGTTTGCAATCACCTGTTATTTTATCAATGAGAGGCGGAAGCCTCAAGGAACGGGAGCAGAAGCGAAAGGAAAAAGATTTCTGCTGAGGGGCCCTCTAACAACGCCGGCACTTAGTAAGAGCTGTGCTTTATACAGCTCGAACTTAGTACCGCTGCGTTGTTAACGGAGCGAGAGCGCGCCTCGAAGCAGAAACTTTTTCCTTTCGCTTCTGCTCCCGTTCCTTGAGGCTCCATATCCGTTTTCTATCATGAGACCAGACCGTATCCGACGCCCCAGACGGTTTTGATCTGCAGGGAGGATCCGATGGCTTTGAGGCGTCTGCGCAGGAAATGGACGTAATTGTCCAGATTGCCGGCTTCCACTTCGCTGTCGGGGCCCCAGACTTTTAAGAGCAGGGTTTCGCGGGCAAGTGTCTGTTCCGGGGTGCGTAAGAAACTTTCCAGGAGATCGCCTTCGCGTCTTGACAGCATACAGTCTCCCTGCGGACCGGTCAGGCACATTTCCCGCGGAGACCAGGTAATATCACGATAGGAGATCCTGTCGTCGTTTTGTATGTTCAGCATGGGAGAACGTCTCGTAACGCAGCGGATTCTGGCAAGCAGCTCTTCAAAGTCAAACGGTTTTACGAGATAGTCGTCCGCACCCAGGTCAAGTCCCGTGATCTTGTCTTTTACCATGCCAAGCGCCGTGATCAGGATGACAGGCGTACTCACGGACGCTTTTCGCAGCGTTGAAAGCACATCCGTTCCCTCGCGGTCAGGCAGCATGCGGTCGAGCAGGATCACATCATATATATTCTGTTTACCGTAATAGAGGGCTTCTTCGCCGTTCGTGCAGGAATCCACGCTGTAACCGCGGCTGTTTAGCTGCCATGTAAGCGCTTTATTCAAGCCTTCGTCATCTTCGGCCAGTAAAATACGCATAGAGAGTTTTCCTCCTGATCTGTTTTGATCCGACATGGCCCCTTACGGGGAATCCGTTCTGCGGCCGGGATAATTGACTTTCCCGCCGCTATATAGTATCGTATCACAAGAATCTGTAAAAATCCTCAAAGAAATCTTAAAAACCAATAATTTCCGAAATTTTACCGGAAATTCTTAAAAAATATTAGAGAAAGTTTAGAGAAACTTCTGTTATTTTCGTTATAGCATGAAAGAACGGACTGCGGCAGTGTGCCGAAACGCTCTGGCATGAAGAAACGGGAAAGGAAGATTTATATGAAGAAAAAAGATGGGATGCGCGGATTTGTCGGGAAGAAAGTATTGTGTTTCCTGTTAGCAGTGTCTATGACAATCGCTTTGAGCGGCTGCAACAGCGGCGTGGAAACGGGCGGCAATAGCGGGAATCAGACAGACATCGGCGGAAACGAAGGAATAAGCGGGGGGACCGGAGATGAGAATGCTGCGGAAGTATCCGGGAATGTTGCTATGGGAAGGTACGTGGAGGAAGAGATCGATCTTTCAGAGATGATCACATCCCCTGCGGAAATATGCAAACGGGAGGATGGCAGCCTTGTCATTCTGGATAGAATATACGGTCCTCTGGTATCCGGGGATCAGGGCAGCACATGGAGCATGGAGACGCCTGACTGGTTTAAGGAGATGCAGGAAGTGAATGCTTATGTTGCGGAGATCGTTATGACGCCTGATGGTACGTATGGGGTTCTTTATGATTCGTATGATCATGATGATTATACGCCCAGCATGAAACTGGTATTGTCCGATGGTACGCAGGTGCCGGTAGAGATACCGCTTGAAGATGAAGAAGATTATATTAACCGGCTCTGTGCAAGTGAAGAGGGACGTATCATCGTCCTCACCAGGCGCGGCAATGTATTTGAAATACAAAAGGATGGCAGCGGAGAACTGCTTTTTTCGACGCAGAGTTATGGGAATGCGTTGTACTGTAAGGGAAATCTGATCTATGTTGACATCAGCAGTTTAAGCGGGATGCCGCTCATATATGATATGGATGCGGGAAAATATGTGGAGGATGATGTGCTGACGGATTTTGTCAGTGATCATTATGAAGACAGGGAATATAATGGTTCTATGGACTGCCCGATGTATCTGCTTCCGGCCGAGGAACAGGTGGTATATGTGATCGGCGCTAAGGGGGTGCATCGTCACGTGGTAGGCGGCAATATGATGGAACAGCTTGTCGATGGGGGACTTTCCATGCTGAGCAATCCATCGTATCGGATCTGTTCTGCGGTCATGCTGGAGGCGGATACATTTCTGGTTCTCTTTGCAGGCAATAAGCTGATCCGTTATACCTATGATCCGAATATTCCGGCCGTACCCGAGAAAATGCTGACGATCTATTCTCTTTATGAAGACGAGACAATACGGCAGGCCGTTTCATACTATCAGGCACAAAACACGGATGTCTTCGTTTCCTATGAAGTCGGTGTGGCTGAGGGAAGTGCAGTTACGAGAGAGGACGCCATCAAGAAACTGAATACCGAGATTATGTCCGGCACAGGGCCCGATCTGCTGGTCATGGATGATATGCCGCTTTCGTCCTATATTGATAAGGGGATGTTATTGGATATTACGGATTATCTGGCGCAGTGCAGCGATGCCGATCCTCTGTTTGACAATATCATCGAGGCTATGAAAGTAAAGGATAGAGCGTATGTCGTACCGGCTACCGTGACGATTCCTATGTTGATCGGTGCAAAAGAATATGTAGAAAATATGACAGATTTGTCTGGCATTGCCGATGCGGTAGAAGATCTGCGGGATATGCATCCGGGAGAGGACATTATCGGAATCTGTGATGAGATGAGCCTGTTAAACCGATTTGCCGCCGTGAGTGCGCCGATGTGGCTTGCGGAAGATGGCAGTCTGAACCGTGAGGTCATCGGAGAATATTTAGAACAGTGCGGACGGATCTATCATGCACAGATAGAAAATATCGACAGCGGCATTGTAGAGGAATATACACAAAAGGAAGCATATTACAGCACTTACGGAGAAAACAGAGCAAACGGGTTAAATCACAGGCTTGCAACCGATATGTTTGAATATATCCAAGGGGGAACTTACCTGCTCAGCGGTTTTCTGGATGAAGCCCATAATTATGAAGTATGCCTTTCCATAGAACGGGTAGAAGGGTTTGAGGAGACTGCGATGAAGGCCATGGAAGGACATTGCAGCCAGGTGTTCATGCCGCAGACACTGCTTGGTATCAGTGCGGCTTCTAAGCAGCCGGATGAAGCAAAGGAATTTATGAAGTTCTTCCTTTCGGCTGAGGTGGCGGCAGGCTACTATGACTTTCCGATCAATCAGGCGGCTTTTGATGAACAGTTTATACCAAATAGGGATTATCTGAGCGAAGATGGTGTTTATGGTTCGCTGGCATTGGTCACGGAGGATGGTAGTTTTACAACATTTGAAGTTTATTGGCCGGCGGACGAGCAGATCGCGGCGCTGAAGGAGGAATTGGCTTCGGTAAATACCGCATATATTCCGGATCCTGTTTTGGAGGATGCCGTGTTCAAAGAGGGCGGCATGTACCTCAGAGGCAGGCAGACTTTAGAAGAGACATTGGAGGAAATAGAAAAACAGGTGGCGATCTATATGGCGGAGTAAGCGCAGTCCTTATGCCGTGTGCCGGTAGAAAGCCGTATACCGGGCCGGCCGGGAGAGTATATAGATATTGTTGTCGGAAAGAACCGTTCCATTTTGGAACGGTTCTTTTATATATAAGGCTTAGGGTGTCAAAAGGCGCCTTTTTGAGGACTTTGTGTGCATCTTACCGTGGAAAAAAAGAAGCTTATAGAAAAACACTTGTTTTTTTATTGAAAAAGGATTATAAAGAGTGTAACACGGATGCCGGGGAGGTCATAATGAAGCTTACTTTACAGCAGATACAGGAAGGCAGTGAAGAGATCATCATCAGATACAGGCAGATGACGGAACACGTAGAAAGTATCGTCAGGTATCTGGAAGGACAAAGCGAAAAACTGCTTGTGATAAAAGAGGATCAGCGGGTCATGCTCCCGCTTCCCGAAATTATCTACGCGGAAAGTGTGGATGGCGTAACATTTTTGTATACAGAAAGCAATGTATATCGTACGACGCTTACGCTTACATTGTTTGAAACGCTTTATGTACAGAGTGGTTTCTTCAGGTGCAGTAAGTCTATGGTCCTGAACATTTACCGCATCAGAAAACTGAAAAGCATAGCAGACAGCCGGATCGATGCGACATTGGATAACGATGAACATATCGTGATCTCCAGGCGTTATGCGAAGCAGCTCAGAAGCATTTTGAAGGGGGAAGCATGATGGAGAAATGGAAAAAGTTCCTGTCATTGGAGATCGGCATAGAGATCAAGGCCTGTTTGTATTTCGCGCTCATTTTGTTTTATTATTTCCTGTACTGTGTATTGAAAGGAAACCTGTACGCAAGTATCCTGCTGATGGCAGAGATTGTCCTGACGGCGTATGCCATGAGTTATCTGCAGGTTTATGCGCTGCATAATTTCGACGAATCGGAGCGGTTTAACGCCAAAGTTGCCGTTTTATCACTGCTATGCTCGGCGCTCTATACGGCCGTCAGCTATGCGCTGCGCTGGTACGACAGGAATCTGACTGCTACGATATGCTTTTTTGGGTATATGCTCTTATGCTATGCCTGCACATATTTGATCTTTAAAATAAAACGCGACATCGACACTGCGCATTTAAACAGGGAGCTTGAGAATTTTAAGAAACAAAGGGAGAAGTGACGGCATTGCATGGATGATTACGATTTAATAACGGAGCGAAAGCGCGCCTCGAAGCAGAAACTTTTTTCACTGCCGATCTGCCTCAGAGTTTCGCATGCGCCTAATTACAATTTAAATAAGAAAGGAACCGGCACATGAAAAAAACGGAATATGCGATATCGATTGAGAACATGACCAAGAGCTACGGAAAACACAGAGGCGTCAAAGATTTGTCACTGCAGGTAATAACGGGTGATATTTTTGGATTCCTCGGTCCGAATGGCGCGGGTAAATCGACGACGATACGCTCTCTTTTGGGCTTGCTGAAATTTCAGGAAGGGAGCGCCAGCGTGTTCGGACTGGATGTACGAAGCCGCAGTGAGGATATTTTACGGAGAGTAGGCTATATGCCTGCGGAGGCGATGTTTTATGACGCCATGAAGGTGAAGGACGTGATCCGTTTTGCTGCGGATATGCGGGGGATGGACTGCCGCAGGGAAGCGGACATGTTATGCGGACGTCTCTCGTTAGACAGGGAGAAAAGGATAGAAGAGCTTTCGCTGGGAAACCGGAAAAAGGTCAGCATTGTCTGCGCCATGCAGCATAAACCGGATCTTTTTATTTTCGACGAACCGACGAGCGGCCTCGACCCGCTCATGCAGGCGGAGTTTTTTCAGTTGATCCTGGAATACAACAAACAGGGGACGACGTGTTTTCTTTCTTCGCATGTACTGTCGGAGATCAAAAAATACTGCAGGCACGCCGCCATTATTAAAGAGGGAGAGATCGTCTGCTGTGATACGGTGCAGAACCTCACAAAGACCAATGCGAAGCGCGTTCACTTTGTAGAGAACGGTACGGAAGAGCGTTTTGTCTGGCGGGGCGGGATCGACGAGCTGCTTGCAGGGTTTGCCGGACGGCATATTGAGGACATTACGATAGAAGAGCCATCGCTTGATGAAATTTTTATGCATTATTACGGAGAAGGGGAGGAATGTGAAGATGGTATTGTTCAGGCATGAATTGAAAATGAATTTTAAAAATTTTCTGATATGGACATTATGTGTGGGGTTAGGCTGTTTAGGCTGTATTTTATTATATGGCAGTCTGGAGGAGCAGATTCAGGGAATTGCTGATTCTTTCTCCGATATGGGTTCCATGTCTGCAGCGCTTGGCATGGACAAAATGAATCTTGCGACAATGAGGGGGTATTTTGCAACGGAGGTCGCCATGATGCACGGACTCGGAGGCGCTATGTATGCGGCGATACTGGGAATTGGTCTGGTATCCAAGGAACAGAGCGCACATACGGTCGATTTTTTGAATGTTTTGCCGGTCAAAAGAGAAAAACTGCTGTTCTCCAAATACATAACACTTGTTACCAACATACTGCTCTTTCAGATGATCTGTGCCGCTTTGTATCTTCTCGGTTTTGGTTTGATGGGCGAAAATGCGGACGGCAGAGAGTTTTTCCTGTATTTTCTTGCGGCAGCGCTGATGCAGGTTGAGATCGGAACGGTATGTTTTGGCATTTCCGCCATGTCCGGGAAAAACAGGACGGGCGCGGGACTGGGGATCGCAGTTTTGGCCTTTGCTATGGATATGATGTGCCGTATCGTGCCTGCGATCGAAAATCTGAAATACATCACGCCGTTTTATTATGCCAATGCGGCTGATATCTATACAAACGGGGAAATTTCTGTTACAATGGCTGCGACAGCCGGAGGCGTTATCTTTTTCTCGCTTGCCGCGGCATGGACAATATATTGTAGAAAGGATCTGTAAATATGATTTATTATCAGGACGGGAATATTCTGATCCGGGATCTGCAGGAGACGGATATTGAACCTATCGTACGAGGGGAAAGAGAGCAGGGCTGGGATGCCACGGCGGATAAATACGAGATGCGCATAAAGGATCGTGACGCGGGGAGGGCAATCGCGTTTGTAGCGGAATATAACGGTCATATTGCGGGATATATTCATGTTTACCCGGATTCCGGTTCCGGTGCGTTTGCGCAGCAGGGGTATCCGGAGATCGTGGATTTCGGCGTTTTGGAGAAATACCGTAGAAACGGGATCGGAAGCAGGATGATGGAAATTGCGGAGAAGACGGCTGCAAAATATGCAGATGCCGTGTATCTCGGCGTCGGTCTGCATAACGGTTACGGGAGCGCACAGCGTATGTATATAAAACGCGGGTATATCCCTGATGGCAGCGGTGTCTGGTACCAGGATGAGATATGCCCGCCATATAAAGACTGTTGTAATGACGATGATCTGGTACTATATTTATGGAAGAAACTATAGGACTGCTGAGTGCTCATGCTGCGTCTGCAGCCATGAGAGACAGATCAAAGTCAGGCTGTGCATGGCAGTGTTTTTATACTGCATTGCCGGGCATGCCGCTTTCCGAAGCTGCTCCGGTCTCCAACGGATATTCCACGACATAGAAGTCATAGGCGTTTACGATGGTCGTTTTGCCGAACGTGTCGGTTCTTTTGAAGTTTCTGCCGTAGTTGGCATGTACATGTCCGTGGAAAAAGAATTTCGGTTCATATTTTTCCATCAGTGTCCGGAAGATGGCAAACCCCCGATGGGGCAGATCTTCCATATCGTTGATCTGATAGGCGGGCGCATGGGAAACGAGAATATCAAATCCTTTATGTTTCCATAATTTGAATCTCAGTTTCCGCACCCGCTGTTTCATTTTGTGTTCCGTATACTGGTCTTTGGAGCGCGGAATATATTCCATGGAACCGCCGAGACCGAGAATGCGGATCCCTTCATGCACATAAATATCATCTTCAATGCAGATACAGCCTTCCGGCGGTTTCTCATCATAACGCTTGTCATGGTTTCCTCTGACATAAAGCAGAGGGACATTACAGAGCGTGACAAAGAAACTCAGGTATTCGGGCGGCAGGTCTCCGCAGGAAATGATGAGATCGATGTCTTTTACCTTTTCCGGCTCATAATAGTCGTATAGGAACTTTGATTTGTGATCGGCAAGCAGCAGTATATTCAGGGGTTTATTTGTCGGCGTTGTTTTCATCGATTTTAATGCCCTGAAGCTGCACAAGCTCCTGAGCGTCCTCCGTAAATTCTTCTAATTCGGGAATGCGTCCCTTTACGTTCTCCGCAAGCCAGTCCATGGTAACGATTTCTTCCGCATCCAGACTTTTGCCTTTTTCACAGCGGACGATTCCGTCCTGACAGTAGATCGGGCCGTCAAAAGGATGAAAAACACCGGCGCGGATGGAGCTTTTCAGAAATTCGATCAGTCTGTGCGTTCCGTGCGGCATATCCTCGGAACAGATCACATCGATAACATCCGCAGACATTCCCCACCAGTAGTTCACGGCCTTCTTACCTTTTTGGGCATTGGCTTCCGCGTTGCCGCTGCAGATATTTTTGATGATGCGTTCGTAGAGTTTGCCCCAGTGCCAGATCGGCGTTGCAAGGTTTTCCAAGGAACCATCGTCTCTTTTTTCATAAAGTCCGTATTCCCGCGAAGCATGTTCCGGGGTGATCATATCACTGTCGGAAACAAAGACGATACCCTCCTGCTTTAAGCGCTCTCTGGCGTCTACTCCCTTGAGCTTTGACCATTCCAGATAGATCTCTACGTAAGGCTTGATCATTTTGGCGCCGAGTGCAAAGGCATTGATATTGGCGATCGTTCCGTATATCGGATAGTCCGCTACATATCCGAGTCTGTCGGTTCTTGACAGCGCCGCGGCGATTGCCCCCATCAGGAATTTGGATTCGTACATGCGCGCATAATAGGTACAGATAGAAGAGTAGGACATTTTGATGGAGCAGTTATAAATTTTTACTTTCGGGTGCAGGATCGCGGAGCGGACGCTCTGGTTCACCATCTGCGTGGCTGTCGTAAAGATCAGGTTGCAGCCGGCATCGATCGCCTGGTTGATTGCAGATTCCACTTCGGCGTCCGAATCGGCTCTGTCAAAAGCAAGTGTTTTTATTTTGCCCTCATAGACCTGTTCTATGTACATTCTTCCCAATTCATGCGCATAAGCCCAGCTGGAAGTATCTGTAGTTTTCGTATAGATAAAAGCGATCTTTAATGATTCCGGGGAAACGGCCCCCGGAGAGATCAGCCGGTTGAGCAGCGTGGATTTGGTTTCTTCCGGGTTCTGCACAAGTTCTACCTGACTGCCTTTATCGGCCAGCGTGATTTCCGTCCACATTTTCTGAAGCGCCTGGTACATTTCGTGCTCTGTCTGTCCTTTGACTTTGTCATAGCCGTATATTTCCACGTAAACCAAAAAGGCGTCGGAAACGGTCAGTTCCAGTTTGGCGCCGTGTGCTTTTTTGTAAACTTCCGCAAAATTATAACAGGCGGTATGGAAATTCAGTTTGTCTTCGTCGTCCCAGGGTTCATCTTCCTTTTTCCCCATGAGTTTGAGCATTTTTTTGTAGCTTCCCTCTTTGGTGAACCATACATCATAACTTTGTGAAACTTCATAAAACTCCAGGAACTCGTAGTAAAGACGGCTTTCCTTATCATCCGACTTTCTGGGAACCAGACGGGTGACCGTTCCGGGAATGCTGTAAGTTTCCAGATATTTCATAACGCTGACACGTTTGTTGCCTTCCTGGACGTAGAACTGGTTCATAAATTCATAAGCCACGATCGGATCCCGGATGCCGTCACTGACCTGATGGTCATACAGGGATGCCCATTTCATGCCGAATTCCGATTCTTCCGGAAGCAGAGGCATAAAATTATTGGCGAAAGCGTTGGTACGTCCGGCCGTTTTCGTTCCGATGATCTTCGATAAGGGAATGTCGATCAGGCCGAGGTTTTCGATCGACGCTACCTCCGTATAAGATAAAATATCATCCAGTGCAGGAAGATAAGGATATTCGCCTTTGGTAAGGGCGGACTGGTAACCTTTTCTGCCTTGCTTCAGTGCTGCAATATAATCGTTTGTTGCCACGATATCGACCTCCTCTGACTGATTAAATTTTTTCATATATATTTTAAGTGCACAATACACTTCTATCTTATCATTTCAGCCAAAGGATGGAAACCCAAATTCAATAAATTTTTGTTGCACTTTCTTCTTATTTGGACTATCATCAATCGTAGAAAAGGGAATTATCATAAGTTTAGAGAAAGGTATGGTCATTTATCATATGAATCATCAGGCAGAGGGAACGCCTGCAGGACTGACAAGAGAAGAGCAGATGGCATCATCATCGATCGGAAGCCTTGTGGTCAGTATGGCGTTCCCTGCAATTTTGGCGCAGTTGATCAATATTCTGTACAGTATTATCGACCGTATATATATCGGACATATGAAAGGAGTAGGGGCTGCCGCACTGACGGGTGTGGGGGTTACTTTCTGTATTACCGTATTTATTTCCGCTTTTTCCGGTTTTATCAACAGCGGCGCGGCGCCGCTTGCAGCCATCTGGCTTGGAAAAAAGAACAGGGAGCATGCAGAAAAGATCCTGGGAAACAGCGTTACTTTTCTGGTCATCTGCACGATCATCCTGATGGCCTTTTTTTACATATTCCAAAGACCGTTATTATATCTGTTCGGCGCCAGTGATGCAACGATCGGTTATGCAGTATCTTATATTTCCATTTATCTGATCGGCACGATATTTGTGGAACTGTCTTTGGGACTGAATGCCTTTATCATCTGTCAGGGGCAGTCAAAAACAGCCATGTATTCAGTGCTGATCGGAGCCATTGCCAATATTATCCTGGATCCGGTCTTCATTTTTGCGTTTGGCCTCGGCGTGAAGGGCGCGGCCATTGCAACGGTGATCTCACAGGCGCTCAGCGCATTCTGGGTCATCGCGTTTCTTATGGGGAAAAAGACCTCGTTAAAGATCCGGCGCGACTGCCTGAAACTGGAGAAAGGTATCGTCTTCAGCATCTTTTCTCTGGGAATTTCCCCGTTTATCATGCGGGCGACCGAGAGCTTTATCAGCATTGTGTTAAATCACGGTTTACAGGTATATGGCGGCGATCTGTATGTAGGATCCATGACGGTGATGCAGAGCGTTATGCAGATATTTTCTGCGCCGATCGGCGGGTTCACACAAGGAATATCACCTGTTATTAGTTATAATTACGGGGCAGGCAATTTTGCAAGGGTGAAAGAAGTGTATCGCTGGATGATCGGGGCCTGTTTCCTGTTTATGTTTCTGGCCACTGTTACTACGATCCTGTTCCCCGAATGGTATGCATCGTTTTTTACGGATGATGCGGCGTTGATCGCATTGGTCGGAGAGATGATGCCGGTATTTATGTTCGGCATGCTGATCTTTGGTCTGCAGAATGGTATCCAGCCTACTTTTCTGGCATTGGGACAGGCGAAAATCTCGCTTTTCATCGCGGTCTTCCGGAAGGTCATTCTTTTAATACCACTTGCTATTATATTACCGCGCTTTTTCGGCGTAATGGGCGTATATTATTCCGAACCGCTTTCGGATATTTTGTCTGCAGTCACGGCAACCGTACTGTTTCTGTGCAATATCAGAAAGATGCTTTCGAAAGAGGCATTAGCGAAGATACAGTAGGGATACGGTGTTAAATCTGGATTTAATTTGATGTATTTTTAATCTGCGCAACGACACCTTCCAGGAGTGGTATGTTGCAATTGTCTGAAACAACATAGTATATAAATAGTATATAAGGAGAAAATGATGAAAAATAACAGAACAAAGAAACCGCTGAAACGATTGTTATGTACCGCAGTCATTACCGAAGTGATGCTGCTTATGGGCGGATGCGGCGAGGGAGCGGAAGGCTTGGGAGACGCTGCATCGTATGAGACGAAAAAAGACGATTTAAAGCAGGCCGGACTCGGTGCCATGGCATTATTGTATGATGAAACTGTCTGGACTTATGATGAGGAACAGGCCTCGGATGCAAGCATTGTATTCCGTGACAGGAAAGAATCCGTGCTCGGCATATCCTGTTCAAAGGAATCCTATTATCAACATCCGCTGGATATGGCAAATACCGCGAAACAGATCTATTCCACTTTTGCAGGATATGAGGAAACACAGGCGCCTGTGCAGGTGGAAGTGCAGGGGGATAACTGGTATGAATGGATCTGCAGTTATGAAGAGGACGGCGATAAAATGATTTCCCTGCAGCGTTTCTATGCCGAGAACTATTATGCCTATACGATGTCTTATATAGCCAAAGAAAAGGATTTTGAAGCCGGGAAAAACGAAGCGCTGAAAGTTATGAATTCTGCGGTTATGAGCGTTCCGGGCAATGAGGAGGCGGAAGCGAAAGCCAGGGAATTCTTGGCCGGTGAATGGGATCTGGCGGATGCCGGGTATCTTGTCATGAACGAAGACGGCACATATGCGTGGTATATGGACAGCAGCAAAGACGAAAGCAATATGCATAAAGGCACTTACCGCGGAGATGTGGAGAATTCTGCCGTCGGTTTTGCGGAGGGAGACGGTATTTATTTTGTCCTTTTCCCGGAGGTATTGTATACGGAAGGCAGGGAAGGACAGACAGCCGCTGCCAAGTATGATTATCTTGTCAATCTGAACGAGCAGCTTCCCGACGGTGCATACCAGATGATAAACGGCAGCACGTTTGTTCTGTATTATATGACGAGACAGTGATCCGCACACACGAAAACAGGGAATGTTAAAAGGCTGTTAAAGAAATTATGTTTTTGAAGATAGCATATTGACACGCATTTGCGGATATGATAACGTATGGATAAGTTAAGAGGGAGTAGTTGTCATGCGTAAGCAACATACCCTGGCATCAGCCATGTTTGCGCATCTTTCAAGGAACTGCCGAAGCTGCAGAAACAGCGGAGGGAAAGTTTGAGAGTACGAGACTTTTAGCACGAAAGTGCCGAAAGTCTCTTTTTTTGGCACGCAGGGGAGTCCGCAGAGCGTACTGCCCATGAAAAACAAGGAGGAAAAAAGAAATGGATGTGTTGATTCAATCAGTATTTCTGGTAGTGGGATTTGTGATGCTTGTAAAAGGAGCGGACTGGTTCGTGGAAGGAGCCGGTAAGACAGCGGAACGGTTCGGCATTCCGCAGCTTGTGATCGGTCTGACGATCGTAGCGATGGGGACGTCGCTGCCGGAGGCCGCGGTATCTACGTCGGCAGCATTAAAAGGGAGCGCCGAGATCACGATCGGAAACGTAGTAGGCAGCAATATCATGAACATTCTGCTGATCCTTGGAATAACGTCTGTTATATCCCCGCTTGCAGTGCAGGTTTCCACAGTCAGATATGAAATACCGATGGTCATTGCCGCTACGGCGCTGTTAGGAGGTCTGGGACTGACCGACGGCAATGTCGGCAGGATCGATGGCATCATTCTTCTGGCCGGTATGACGCTGTATCTTCTTTATCTTCTGCGGATGGCCAGAAAAGGACAGGCGGTCATCGAAGGCGTGGAGCAGACGGATAAGAAAGAAAGTATGTTGAAATTATTGCTGCTTATTTTGATCGGCGGCGTGCTGATCGTATGGGGCAGTGACGTTACGGTCAATGCGGCAACGGAGCTTGCAAGGATCTTCGGCATGAGCGAGCGGCTGATCGGTCTGACGATCGTGGCATTCGGCACTTCCCTGCCGGAACTGGTCACGTCGGTTACGGCAGCGCTCAAAGGCAAGGCGGATATTGCGGTAGGAAATATTGTCGGCAGCAATATTTTCAATATCCTGTTCGTAGTCGGCATAGCCAGCGTGATCACACCTGTTATTTATGTGCCGGGCTTTTTGATTGACACCATTGTCTGTCTGGCGACGGCGCTCCTGCTGTGGCTGTGCGTGTTAAGAAAGCACAAACTGATGCGGCATGGCGGTGTGCTCCTGCTTATCGCCTATGCAGGGTATTTTGTATATTTACTGCGGTGACAGGACGGCATGTACGCTTTTTGGCAGCTGTTGTTTTCCGCCGTGCATTTTCCCGGCGGAAACGTTTTCTTGCGCTTGCCACGAATGGATTAATTTGGTATAATCTTATTAAGTTTGGCCGGACAGGCAGATCTGTCCGGCGAATGCAGAAAACAAAGAGTATAAAGGAGATGTGACAATGAAAGGAAATATTGTTGTTGGTCAGTCCGGCGGCCCTACAGCCGTTATTAATTCTTCCGTAGCAGGCGTTTATGCCGCTGCCAAGAAACTGGGCGTAAAGAAGATTTATGGTATGGTTCATGGTATTGAAGGATTTTTACAGGATAAAATGATCGATCTTGCAGAGTATCTGGACGACGAGACCGGTATTGAATTATTGAAGAGAACGCCTTCCGCATTTTTGGGTTCATGCCGTTTTAAAATGCCCAAGATCGAAGGACATGAAGATGTATATGAGAAAATTTTTGAGATCATGGAGAAACATGATATCGAATGCCTGTTCTATGCAGGCGGAAACGATTCTATGGATACCGTAAAGATGCTTTCCGACTATGCGGCTGCTCATAACAAACCGCAGAGATTCATGGGTGTTCCGAAGACGATCGACAACGATCTTCCGATTACAGACCATTGTCCGGGATACGGCTCCGCAGCCAAATATATTGCAACGAGCATGAAAGAGATCATCCGTGATAACGAATCTTTCGGCGCACAGAAGCCTACGATCTGTATCGTGGAGATTATGGGACGTAACGCAGGCTGGCTGACAGCAGCGGCAGCATTATCCAAAGGAGACGACTGCAGCGGACCGGATGCGATCTATCTGCCGGAGAAAGTATTTGACATGGACAAGTTCGTGGAAGACGTTAAGAAACTTGCAGCAGAGAAATCTTCTGTCGTGATCGCCGTATCCGAAGGCGTAAAGATTGCCGATGGACGCTATGTATGCGAGCTTGGCAAAGAAGTGGCGGTAGACGCTTTCGGCCATAAGCAGATGTCCGGAACAGCCGTTATGTTAGCGAATAAAATAGCGGAAGAAACAGGTCTTAAGACACGTGCCATCGAATTCTCCACCTTACAGCGTGCGGCAACGCATCTGGCATCCTTAACGGATATCAACGAAGCGTTCCAGGTTGGTTTCGATGCGGTAAATGCTGCAGAAGAAGGCAAGACCGGTATGATGATCACACTGGACAGAAACGGTGACGATCCTTATCAGTGCGGTACGAGCGCATATGATATTCATGCGATCGCCAATGTAGAGAGAAAAGTACCCGATGAGTGGATCACAGCAGACAACAAGGGATTAAATGAAGGGTATGAAAAATATGCAAGACCGCTTATTATGGGTGAATTACAGCCGTTATATGTAAATGGTCTGCCGCGTCATCTTGTTCGCAAGACAAAATAGTGTTAAAACAGGATTTAACATGGATCATATTAATAAAAGGCTGAATCAATTACGGGTTCAGCCTTTTGCCTTATATGCAGCGAATGCTCCGCAGGGCGCGGCATTCGTTGTATATCATAGAAAATGGGGGTATCAATGAAACAATATCAATTTATCGATCATAGAGGGACTTTTACAGTAAACGATCCGGAACTTACGAGCTATCTGTATTTTCCGATTGCAAATGAAGCGGGAATGATGAGCAGCGTTACGCCTTCTTTCGGGGGCGATGCCAAGACCGGACAGAATACGTATATCTTGGAACCGGTCAGCAGCGAAAATCTGCATAATAATAAATCGACCAGAAACTTCTGGTTCCGTCTGGAAGGAAAAGAAACAGGCGAAAACAGCTGGTCGGCTGCCGGTGTGTCCGCATGGCAGCAGGCGGAGAAATTTGGCAAAGAGAAAGAAGAAACAAAGCTGGAAGCAGGCCTTTTGTACCAGAAAATGGAGCGGACATGTAAAAAACTCGGCCTGTACGCGGAAATGACGATCTTTGCGCCGATTACAGGCGATCAGATAGAATTAATGAAAATAACGGTTAAAAATGTGGGAAAGGAAATGGTTACGCTCACACCTGTCGCGGCAATTCCGCTTTATGCAAGAAGCGCCGATAATATCAGGGATCACCGGAACGTAACGAGTATGCTGCACCGCATCAGGCTGACGGACAACGGAGTCTGCGTTGTGCCGACGCTGACTTTCGACGAGCGGGGACACCGGGAGAACCATGTGTCATATGGTGTGTTCGGGAGCGGAAACGGTAAAGATCCGGTCGGTTTTTACCCTGTCGCGGAAGAATTTATCGGTGAAGGCGGTTCTTTTGAGAATCCTTATGCGGTGGTATCCCATGACGTGCCGATGTACGGTGCGGGAGAGAGTATCGACGGCTTCGAGGCGATGGGCGGACTTGTTTTTGAACAGATCGGTTTACAGCCGGGAGAGAGCGCGTCCTATATTGTAGCACTTGGCTGTATGGAACATGAGAACGGACAGAAGAACGCAGAACAGATGGCGCTTCTTTTAGCGCAAAAGGCTGCGCCATATCTGAAAGAAGAATATTTTGACAAGTTACTGGCTGAGAGCAGGGATTATTGGAATGAGAAAAACAATATTGCCTATCAGTCCGGAGACAAGCGGTTTGACGAGTGGATGTACTGGGTGAATTTTCAGCCGATGTTACGCAGGATCTATGGCTGTTCTTTCCTGCCGCACCATGATTATGGGAAAGGCGGAAGAGGCTGGCGGGATCTGTGGCAGGACTGTCTGGCGCTTCTTTTAATGAATCCGGAAGGCGTCAGGAGCATGCTTCTTTCAAACTTCGGCGGCGTGAGGATGGACGGGACGAATGCGACGATCATCGGCAGCAGGCAGGGAGAATTCGTTGCCGACAGGAACGGGATCGCCAGAGTCTGGATGGATCATGGTATGTGGCCGTATCTGACCGTGGAGCTGTATTTGAAACAGAGCGGGGATCTGCACTTTTTACTGGAGAAAAATCATTATTTTAAGGACAATCTCGTATGCCGCGGAGACAAAAGAGATGCTGCGTGGGAAGAGACGCAGGGCAGTATGCAGATGACGGCGGATGGACAGATCTATGAGGGCACCGTTTTGGAACATATTTTGCTGCAGCATCTGTCGGCATTTTATGACGTAGGTGAGCACAATCATATCAGACTGCGCGGCGCCGACTGGAATGATGCGATCGACATGGCCAAAGACAGGGGAGAGAGCGTTGCATTTACCACGATTTATGGCGGCAGCCTCTCCCGGATAGCCGCGGCAGTCCGGCAGATGCAAAAAATAACAGGCGTAACGGAAGTAGAGCTTGCAGAAGAAATGTTTCTGTTATTGCAGGCGGAAACGTCCCTTTATGATGATGTGGAAGCCAAGCAGCGCATATTACGGGAATACTGCCATCTGTGCGAACACTTTTTATCCGGGAAAAAGAAGCCGGTGTCGGTAGAAGCGATTGCACAGAACCTCGAGGGAAAAGCCGAATGGATCAGGGAGCACGTACGCCGGACGGAGTGGATCGGCGACGGAAACGGAAACCACTGGTTCAACGGATACTATGACAACAGCGGAAAGAGAGTGGAAGGAAATGAAAATGGTGTCAGAATGATGCTGACAGGTCAGGTCTTTTCCCTGATGTCCGGTACGGCGACCGACAGCCAGGCCGAAGAGATCATAAAGGCTGCGGATAAATACCTGTATGATGCGGCGGTCGGCGGCTACAGACTGAATACGGATTTTCACGAGATCAAGACGGACATGGGCAGAATGTTCGGTTTTGCGTACGGACATAAAGAAAACGGAGCAGTATTCTGCCATATGGCGGTCATGTATGCCAATGCGCTTTACGGACGGGGATTTGCCAGAGAAGGTTATAAAGTCATCCACAGTCTTTACAGCCATATCTGCGATGTGGCCAAATCCAGAATCTATCCGGGCGTGCCGGAGTATATCGATCCGAAAGGCAGAGGGGTATACCATTATCTGACCGGTGCGGCGAGCTGGCTTTTGCTGACCGTATTACAGGAAATGTTCGGCGTGAGAGGAAAATGGGGAGATCTGGAGTTTGCGCCGAAATTGTTGAAAGAGCAGTTTGACGCGCAGGGCAGGGCCTCTGTGGATCATGTTTTTGGCGGGAAAAAGCTGCATATTATTTATGAGAATCCGGCCGGCAAAGAATACGGCGCGTACCGGGTCGGTGAAATAACGTTGGATGGCAAAACAGTGTCCGGCACGGAACCGGTATTAACGAAAGAAACGATCGATGCCTGCGGAGCGGATACGCTGCATCAGATCGTTGTGAAACTGATATAACAGCAAACAAAGCGGGGGAAGAAAGCATGACACAGGAAAACATAACAAAGGAAATTGTAAAAATTCTTGTAGTGGATGACGTAGACGCCAACCGGTTCGTGCTCCGGGATATCATTCAGGAAATGGGACATCAGCCGGTTCTGGCAGAGAACGGAATGCAGGCTTTGAAGATTATGGAAAGGATACGGCCGCAGCTGATGATTCTGGATATCGCGATGCCGGGAATGGACGGATATGAGTTCTGCAAGTTGATGAAGGACGATCCGGTTACCAGAAATATACCGATCATTTTCATTTCGGCCTTTGACGATCCGGCGGATGTTGTCAGGGGATTCGACTGCGGCGGAGAGGATTATATCACCAAGCCGTTTATTCCCAAGGTCGTTCAGGCAAGACTGCGTCTCCATTTAAAACTCTACGATACCACGAACGAGATGATGGAAATGAACAGAAGACTGCAGACTTCTGTGAACGAACAGCTTCATCAATTGGAGATGGAGAAGAAAAACGTGCTCTATGCGCTGCTTCGCGTAGCAAGAGAAAACGCCTGTTATGATAAGAATCATATGGAAAGGCTGTGCTATAACTGCCGGATTCTGGCGGAAGCCATGCAGTTATCGGCACAGTACAGTCATTTGATTTCGGATACCTATGTCGATACGATCGAACTGGCATCGCCCCTCTGCGATCTGGGAAACGTGGCGATCCCAACGGAGCTGTTACAGAAAAGAGAGTCCCTTTCGGCGGAAGAACTGGAAGTGATCAGGAAACATGCGGCTGTCGGCGCAAGGATCCTGCAGGATATCAAAGATACGGGAGATTATAATGATTTCCTGCAGATGTCTATCGATATTGCGCATTATCATCATGAGAACTGGGACGGAAGCGGTTATCCCTGCGGGAAAGCGGGCGACGAGATACCCTTATCGGCGCAGATTGTATCGATAGTGGGTGCATATTGTGCCATGACCGAAAACCGTGCGTACAGAGATTCTTATCATATAGAAAAAACACTTTCCATGCTGGAAGAGGATGCCGGAACCAAATTTAACCCGGATATTTTTCAGATTTTACGTAAGATACACAGGCAGCTGCATTAAAAGGCAGCTGCCGTAAGGTTTGGAGGGGATATTTTGGAATACTTCAATCAGAGTAAAAGGAATCAGCGGGCGAAGGAACGCTTTGTCATTATCGTATTCAGTTTCTATACATGCAGTCTGTGTGTCAGCACCGTAAAGCGGAATCTGGAGGCATGGATCCCCATCGTCATGCTGCTTCTTTTAGCGTTTGGCTGGGCCATGTTCCTTGGTAAATACAGAAACTACAAAGTAAGGACTTTTCTTACCGGGATCATTATCCAACTGACTGTTATTTTATATGCGGCGCATACGGATGATCTTATGAGCGTCGTTCCGACATTTATGGCTTTTGCCGTCCTGACAGCATTTTACGGGCAGACCGAAATGCTGTGGAGTACGGCTGTCTCACTGCTTTTCATTATTTTCTATCATGCCGTGATAACGGACAACTTATGGCTTCTGCCTGCGGAAACCCGTATGGATCTTTTCTATCAGTCCGGCAATATACTCTTCGTGGAATTTATACTTTACATATGGGTGAAAAACCGTAATGAAAGAAACGAACAGGTGGATCAGATCATCGAGGCGCTCGTGGAGGCGGAACAAAGCAAGGACGATTTTCTTTCCAATGTCAGTCATGAGATCCGTACGCCGGTCAATACGATCTGCGGGATGAGCGAAATGGCGCTGCGGGAGCATGATCTGGAGAAGATGCGGGAAGAGGTGTTCGATATCCGGGACGCCGGGAATAATCTAATGGCGCTTGTTACCGACATCCTGGATTTCTCGCAGTTACAGCAGGGGAAAATGAACCTGGAAGAAGAGGCTTATAATATTACCTCAACGATCAATGACATCATCAATATGGCGATGGCGAAGAAAGGGGATAAGCAGATCGAACTGATCGTAGACTGTGACGCCTCGATTCCGTGCGGTCTCATGGGAGACGAGAAAAAGATACGGCGGGTCATTATGAATCTGGTGGACAATGCCATCAAGTTTACCAATGAGGGCGGCGTTATTATCAATGTGCATGCCAGAAAAGAGAATTACGGCATCAATCTCTGCGTTTCGGTTCGGGATACGGGAATCGGCATGGAGGATGTGAGTCTGGAGAAACTCTTTACCAGTTTCAGTCAGGTAGATACCAGAAGAAACAGACAGGAAGGCGGCGTCGGCCTCGGACTTGCCATTTCCAAAGAGCTTGTCCAGAAGATGGGGGGAACAATCACGGTACGGAGCTATCCGGGCAAGGGAAGCATCTTCCGTTTCGTAGTGCCGCAGAAAGTCCTGGATGAGAAGCCGATCGGACAGGTGGAAAACAGAGAACGCATCAATATTGCCGCTTATTTCGACATGGAGCAGTTTGATATGCTGACCATCCGGGATGAGTATACCGGCATTATCGCAGGCATGATAAAGCAGCTTCGTGTAAAATGCCATATCTGCCGTAATCTGGCGGAATTGAAACGAAGAGAGGATCATACCGTTTTTTCGCATATTTTTATCAGTCTGGAAGAGTATCAGGAAGACGAGGCTTATTTTGACAGACTGGCAAAGACGGCCAAAGTGATCATTGCGATCGATCGTCCGAGGGAAAAATATCTTTCCAATCCGGATCTGATCAGACTTTATAAGCCGTTTTACATTCTGCCTGTCGTTTCTATTCTCAACGGCAGCAGAGGATCGGAAGGCGGCAGACAGATCACCCGTCCGGGGAAATTTACCGCACCATCGGCCCATGTCCTGATTGTTGATGACAACCGGATGAATATACGGGTGGTCGAAGGACTGTTAAAGGAATACCAGATCCGCGTGACTTATGCCGTCAACGGGAATGAAGCGTTGGAACTGATCGAAAATATGTCCTATGATTTCGTTTTCATGGATCATATGATGCCGGAGATGGATGGGGTCGAGACGATGCACCGCATCCGGGATAAAGTGGGTCATTATTATCAGAAAGTGCCGATTATCGCGCTGACTGCCAATGCGGCGCCGGGCAACAGAGAGATGTTCCTGGAAGAGGGCTTCAATGATTTTATCTCCAAGCCGATAGAGCTGTCGGTATTAGAGCGCGTGCTGCGCCGCAACCTGCCGGAAGAGAAGCTGATCTTCCAGACAAAACAGACAGAGG
>Ga0224748_10041_pt1 | contig 26564 bp, 27 predicted proteins | sample LIM_F_Water_Neg_FD_182074 | JGI IMG/M metagenome (GOLD analysis project Ga0224748, IMG submission 182074) | Enriched cells from gastrointestinal tract of the lab mouse from Pacific Northwest National Laboratory (PNNL), Richland, Washington... | ecosystem: Host-associated > Mammals > Digestive...
CATCATCAATATCATCGGCGGAGTGATCATCACGGTATTGGCTATACTGGCGCTCCATCTTCCGTTTTTGGGAAATATCAAGATGGACGGGATGATCATTGGTTCGATCATGCCGCTGGTGCCGGGGCTTGCGTTCGTGAACGCAATCAGAGATATCGCAGACAGTGATTTCCTGTCCGGTACGGTGCGTATGATCGATGCTCTGCTGGTTTTTGTGTGTATCTCGGTGGGCGTGGGCGTTACATTAAGCATCTATAACGGTCTGATAGGAGGAATGGTATTATGATACACGTCGTCATGAATGCTTTATGCTCCTTCATGGGAACGGTAAGTTTTGCGGTAATATTCAATGTCCCAAAGCGATACTATGTATGCTGCGGCCTTACCGGCATGGCGGGGTGGATAACATATTATGCCTTCGTGAGCGGCCATGCTTCCGCCGCCGGCGCCTCCTTCTTCGGGACGCTGGTGGTTGTGCTGATCTCCAGGGCCCTGACGGTTTTGATGAAATGTCCTATCACCATATTCCTGGTATCAGGGATCATACCCCTTGTGCCGGGAGCAGGCATCTATTATACCGTGTATTACATGGTGACGAATCAGCTTGCAGAGGCGTCAAGAAGAGGAATGGAGTCCGTAAAAGTCGCGTTTGCCATAGTGCTTGGAATTGTGTTTGTTGTGTCGATACCGAGGGATGTATTCCATAGTTTGTTTCATTTCAGATATCCCAGAGGAAAGTACAGCATTTACACAAATGAAAGAGATGAAAGTAGAAAAGGTTGAAGGAATCCTTGCATCTATGGTACAATATGGTTATAGTAAAAGTCATTGCATTGGTATACCGTTTTCTTATTTACATGCGCGTTAAATGGCGTACCAGTATGAAGACGTGAAGGATGAGACAGGTATTACAAAGGAAGGTGAGCGTATGTTAGAAGGAAACTTGCTTCAGATGCTGAAAGAGAGCAGGTACACCACGGCTTTAAGCGGATACATTATGCTGCTTGAAAGCGGATACCCAGCGATCCGGGACGGAGACGCGTCTTATGATATTGAGCAGAAGTATGGCTACTCAATGGAAGAGATGTTTTCCAGTGCCTTTTATTCTACCAGGAAAGAGAAGTTTTATGAGTTTTACCGCAACGAATTATTGAGTCAATTGGAGAAGCCGCCGGGAAAAGGATTTACAGGGATGGCCGAGTTAGAGAGAAGAGGATTGATTCAGTGTATTATAACCAGAAGGATCTTCGGACTGCCCCGCAAGGCGGGATGCAGGAATGTAATTGATCTGCACGGCAATGTATATGATAACTTCTGCCCCCACTGCGGACGTACCTATCCGATGGAGTATGTCAGGGATTCGGTCAGGGTTCCGCTCTGTGAACACTGCAAAACCCCGGTAAGACCACGAGTATGCCTGTTTGGAGAGATGGTAGACAACAGTGTGATCACCAGGGCGGCAGAAGAGATTCAGAGAGCAGACGTGCTGTTAGTGCTTGGAACGAACATGAAGTCTTATCTTTGCAGCCAGCTTACGGACTATTATGAAGGAAAGAAGCTGATACTGGTAAACGAGACGCCTCATTATTCGGACCGTTATGCAGATATCGTGATCCATGAGAGGGTTGACGACTGGATAGAGAAAATACAAAGAGAATTAGGAGATTGGAGACATGAGTAAAGTAAGAACAAGATTTGCACCAAGCCCGACCGGCCGGATGCATGTAGGGAATCTAAGAACGGCGCTGTATGCGTATCTGATTGCGAAACATGAGAACGGGGATTTCATGCTTCGTATAGAGGATACGGATCAGGAACGTTTTGTCGAAGGCGCCTTGGATATCATCTATCATACGTTGGAAGAGACAGGATTGGTTCATGACGAGGGACCCGACAAGGATGGAGGAGTAGGTCCCTACGTGCAGAGCGAGCGTAATGCGTCTGGTCTGTACCTTAAGTACGCGAAGCAGTTGATCGACCAGGGGGACGCTTACTATTGCTTCTGCGATAAAGAAAGGCTTGCGTCTCTTAAGAGCAGCGTATCTGAGGAGGGCGGTACGGAGATCGTAGTCTATGACAAGCACTGTCTCGGGCTTAGTAAAGAGGAGGTGGAGGCGAATCTGGCGGCGGGAAAGCCGTATGTCATCCGGTTTAATATGCCGGCGGAAGGGACGACGACCTTCAAAGACGACATCTACGGAGATATCACCGTGCCTAATGAAGAGCTGGAAGACCTGATACTAATCAAATCAGACGGATATCCTACGTATAATTTTGCCAATGTCATCGACGACCATCTTATGGGGATCACACACGTGGTTCGCGGCAATGAATACCTGTCCTCCGCGCCGAAGTATAACAGGATATATGAAGCTTTCGGGTGGGAGATACCGACGTATGTCCACTGTCCGCTGATCACCGACGAGAACCATAAGAAGCTAAGTAAACGCTGCGGTCATTCTTCTTATGAGGATCTGATCGAGCAGGGGTTCCTGACGGAGGCGGTTGTGAATTACGTGGCTTTGCTTGGATGGTGCCCGGAAGGAAACCAGGAAATCTTCTCTTTGGATGAGCTGGTGCGCGAGTTTGATTACCGCCATATGAGTAAATCTCCGGCGGTCTTTGATATCGTAAAGCTTAAGTGGATGAACGGAGAATATTTTAAAGCCATGGACGAGGAGCGTTTCTATCATATGGCGGAAGCGTATATCAGGGAGACCGTGACGAAGGATTATGATCTGAGGAAGATTGCGGCTCTTGTAAGGACCCGAATAGAGGTATTCCCGGATATCAGAGAGCAGATAGATTTCTTTGAGGAACTGCCGGAATATGATACCTCGATGTACTGCCATAAGAAGATGAAGACGAATGAAGAGAAGTCGCTGAATGTGTTGGAAGAGGCGCTGTCTTTGCTGGAGGCACAGGAGGATTTCAGCAATGACGCGTTATTTACCGTTTTAAAGGCTTATGTGGATGACAAAGGGTATAAGACGGGATTCGTTATGTGGCCGATCAGGACCGCCGTGTCCGGGAAACAGAGTACTCCGGGCGGCGCGACGGAGATCATGGAGATTCTTGGTAAAGAAGAGTCTCTTAAGAGAATCAAAAAAGGAATAGAGATGTTAAAAAGATAAGGGGAATCTATGAGTCTGAATCAAGCTCAGTTAAGGGCGGTCGCCCATAAGGAGGGGCCATGTATGGTTCTCGCCGGTCCCGGTTCAGGGAAGACTCTTACCATAGCAAAGAGAATAGAATATCTGATTACAGAATATAAGGTAAGGCCAGAAGAGATTCTGGTCATTACCTTTACGAAATACGCCGCGAAGGAGATGAGGGAACGTTTCCAGAAAGTCATGGAAAGACCCGGAGTACCGGTAACTTTCGGAACTTTTCACGGGATCTATTATGGGATTCTGAAGTGGGCGTATAAACTGGATTCGGGCAATCTGTTGTCTGAGGGTGAGAAGTTTGAGCTGCTTCGCCGGATAGCGGCGCGGATGGACTGGGAGGAAATTACGAATGCCGGAGAAGAGAAAGATTTTCTTCAGGAACTGGCCGTTGAGATAGGAAATGTTAAGAATAATTGTTATGAGATCGAGTCATACGAATCGCTGCGTTATGGTTCCGGGAGGTTCAGGGAACTGTATCTGGCATATGAAGAAGAAAAGCAGAGGTTTCGTAAGATTGACTTCGAGGATATGATTCTTGATTGCCGGAGGCTGTTTCTGCAAAGACCGGATATACTGAAAAAGTGGCAGGAGAGATTTCGCTATATTCTGGTGGATGAGTTTCAGGATGTGAACCAGGCTCAGTACGACGTGGTGCGTATGCTGGCGGCGCCGGAAGATAATCTGTTTGTAGTAGGAGACGACGATCAGTCCGTCTATGGATTTAGGGGCGCGAAACCGGGAATTATGATGGAATTCAGGAAAGACTATAAAGATGCAAAGGAAATCCTGCTGAATGTAAATTATCGTTCTACAGCGCATGTGGTAAACGGCGCGTTAAGAGTCATCTCCAATAATCAGGAACGATTCGGTAAGAAGATCACCGCCCGGAAAGGAAAAGGCGAGACGATACATATTCAGGAAGTAAAAGATCCGGTGGAAGAAGGGGATTATATCCTTGAGAAGATCCGGGAATACTGCGCGAAAGGGGTTCCTTATGAAGAGATGGCGGTATTGTATCGGACAAGTCTGGATGTAAGGGCTTTGGCGGAAATCCTGGCAGAGCATCAGATTCCCTTCGAGATTAAGGAGAAGCCAGGGAATCTGTATGATCATTTCATCGGAACAGATATGATAAGTTATCTTCATTTGGCGAAGGGAGATTGTGAACGTAAGTACTTCCTTCAGGTTGCGAACAGGCCGAAGCGGTATATCAGCCGTGAAAGTATGGAAGGAAGCAGGATATCTTATGAGTCATTGCGCAATTTCTATTGTGACAAAGGATGGATGATGGACCGAATCGATCAGTTGGAATGGGATATGAAGATGATAAGAGATAAGACGCCTTTTGCCGCGATCCAGTATATCCGAAAGGGAATCGGTTATGATGATTTCCTCCGGGAATATGCGGTTTACCGGAAGATGCCGGCGGAGGAGCTCCTGGCGGTATTAGACGAGATCCAGCAGAATTCCAGGGCATATCAGACGATCGACGACTGGTTTGCCCATGTCAGGCATTATAAAGAGGCAATGGATGAGAAGAATACAAGGACCGGAGGCAGATCCGGATCAACTGACAAGAAAGGGGTATCGCTTTTGACCATGCACGGCGCGAAGGGTCTGGAGTACGAAGTGGTATTTATCATAGAAGGGAATGAAGGGAGTATTCCTTACAGGAAAGCAAGAAGGAAGGAAGAGTTAGAAGAAGAGCGCAGGCTGTTCTACGTTGCGATGACGAGGGCAAAGGATAAGTTGATTATCAGTTATGTGAAAGAAAAAAACGGAAAAGACTTAAGTCCTTCCCGTTTTATTGAAGAGCTATTCGTCAGGTAATTCGTCGAATTCCTGCGAGTCCATCCATTCATCAAAGGCGTCGGCGGCAACTTCATATTCCTCGTCGTCTTCAATGTTTTCAAGTTCAGGCTCTCCGTCGGCAGTTTCGATGTAGCGATAGAGATATACGTCGCCGTCTTCTGTGTTCCCGTCTTCATTAAGAGGAAGCAGGGCGATGTATTCCTTCTCAGCAGCCTCGAATAAAGTCAGGATCGCACATGTAACGACTTCGTCGTTTTCAAGCGTCAATTCTACTGTCATGTATTCATCCATGGTATCGGCCTCCTTTCTGGTACTTTTACTCTATCAAAGGACCGTACAAAATGCAAGAAGGTTTTTACATAGGGTAGTCAAATGATGAAAAATGTTGTAGAATAAATGTGAAAATGTGAGTTGATTTGCCGTTTATATTATTTTATGTCAGCGTCAGGGTTTAGGGAGGAAAATATATATGAAGAAAAAAAGAATGTTATGGGCATTAGTGGTGATGCTTGTATGCATTTTTACAGCGGCGTGTAAAAAGAATGTGGGGACGCCTGAAGATAATGCGGTTACGGAGGAATCCGAGGAGGAGCCTTTAGAAGAAGAGGATGCATATGTATTCGGGTTCACAGGGATCGATATGGAGAATCCGTATTTTATTACATTGGAATCGGCGATCAGAGAGCAAGTAGAGAAAGAAGGGTATACGCTGCTCACGAAAGACCCGCAGTCAGATCCGGAGCTTCAAAAAACGCAGATCCAGGAACTGATTGACGAAGGAATCGACGCGATATTCTTATGCCCGGTGGATTGGGAGGAGGTCGTGGAATCTCTGGAAGCGCTGAAGGAAGCGGATGTTAGGATCATCAATGTGGATACACAGGTAAAAGAGATGGATTACATAGACGCCTACATAGGTTCTGATAACCACGAGGCCGGGTATATCTGCGGAGAGGATCTGCTTGTAAGATGCCCGGAGGGAGGCAGGATCGCAATTCTGGAATGTCCTACCCAGAATTCAATCAATGAACGTATTACGGGATTTGAAGAAGCAATAGCCGGGGCCGAGAAGGGATTCGAGGTTGTGGCAAGGGCGGATACGAACGGAGAGTTTGAGAAAGCGTTGGAAGCGGCGAAAACAATCGTTCAGGAGCATCCTAATATAGCGGCGATTATGTGCGGGAACGACCAGCTGGCTGTTGCCGCGAAGACGGCGGTAAATCTTGCGGATCTTAAGGAGGTGATTATCTATGGTGTGGACGGTTCGCCGGACATAAAGAAGGAGCTTAAGAAGGCGGACGGTCAGATCGCCGGAACCGCCGCGCAGTCTCCCATCGGTCTGGGGAAGACCGCCGCAAAAGTCGCGATGGATATCTTAGAGGATAAAGAGTTTGAGCGAGAGACGTATGAAGAGGTATTTATGATCAATCAGAGTAATGTTGATATGTATGGAGTAGATGGATGGCAGTAAGGAACTGGAGGGAAATAACCTAATACAAGTTTCCATACAGTTTCTAAACGGACGGCTGTAGTCAGCAGGAAGGATTAGGCATGAAGGAGATACAGGGGAGGCCCTTACCGTTAGGAACTACTATGATAGGAAATACAGTGAATTTTTCTGTGGCTGTTCCACAGGAGAAGGAGTGTCAGTTATTATTGTATCGTGTTGGCAGGAAGAAGCCTTGCGCCATATACGAGATGAATAAGGAAATCGGGGAAGTCCGTTATCTTGCGTTGAAAGATATAGAAGTGACAGAGTATGAATATAATTACCGGATCGATGGGCAGATCGTTGTGGATCCCTATGTGAAGATGATAGCAGGCCGTGAAAACTGGGGCAGAAAGCGGGATATCAATAAGCATGAAGTCAGGGGAGTATTTTATAATGAACCTTACGACTGGGAAGGCGACATGCCTTTATGTCTGCCGTATTGTTCAGTTATTGCGTATAGTCTGCATGTCAGAGGTTTTACGAAGCATACATCGTCTAAGGTAGAAAACAGGGGGACATTTCGCGGGGTGATTGAGAAGATCCCTTATCTGAAGGATTTGGGGATTAATCAGATCCAGTGTATGCCGATATATGATTTTGAGGAATGTCAGCGGTATCGGAATTACTGGGGATATGGAAGCGCTTATTGGTTTGCGCCTAAAGGCTCCTATGCCGCTTCGAAGGATGCGGTGAAAGAATTAAGAGATATGGTGAAGGCATGTCACAAAGCAGGGATAGAGGTTGTGCTGGAGATGCCGTTCAATGGGGATATATCGAAACAGACGATGGAAGAGTGCCTGCGGTATTATATGATAGAGTTTCATATAGACGGGTTCATCCTGAATCCCCAGGTAGCGCCTATGGCCGCCATATATGCCGACCCGATCTTGAAGAAGACGAAGATCCTGGTTCACCGTATTGATTTTCAGACGGTGATGCGCCGTTTCCTGAAAGGAGACGAGGGAATGGTGACGGGAGTGATGTATTGGCTCCGCCGTAATTCCGAGAACGACGGGACTCTCAATTGCATTACGGGACAGAACGGCTTCACGTTGTTTGATCTGGTATCTTACGACAGAAAGCATAACGAGGAGAACGGAGAGAATAATCAGGATGGTCCGGAATATAATTATAGTTGGAACTGCGGAGCGGAAGGACCGACAAGAAAGAAGGCGGTGGTAAGACTCCGCAATAATCAGATGAAGAATGCATTCTTTCTTTTGCTGCTGGCGCAGGGAACGCCTTGTATTTTGTCCGGCGATGAATTTGGGAATACGCAGAAAGGGAATAATAACGTATATTGTCAGGATAACCCGACGGCGTGGATAGACTGGCAGAGGCTGGAACAAAGCGGAGAACTTCATGATTTTGTGAAGAAGCTGATAGAGATAAGGAAAAAGTACCGGGTATTCTGCCCCAAGGAAGAGATGCTTGGTATTGACCAGGTTAGCTGCGGAGTACCGGATGTATCCTATCATGGAGAAAATGCATGGCGCGTTCCGTCGGAAGTATACAGCCGGCAATTGGGAGTCTATTACAGCGGCGCCGCCGTAGGCGGAGAAGATTGTTTTGTGGCGTATAACATGCACTGGATACCCCATTCTTTTGCATTGCCGGCATTGGCAAAGGGGAAGCAGTGGTATAAGATTGCTTCTACGGAAGAAGGGATACTTGAAGCGCCCGAGCTTCTAAAAGATCAGAGGATGGTAGTATTAAAAGAAAGAACAATTATGGTCATCGTAGGTGGAAGAGAGCATGGAACAGGCGAAAAAGAAGAGAATAGGTCTGACTTCATATCAGTTGAAATGGATCGCGATCATCACGATGTTGATTGATCATGTCGGCGCCGTATTCTTTCCGGGAGAATGGACATTTCGGTATATAGGAAGACTGGCATTTCCGATCTTCTGTTTCCTTTTGGTGGAAGGCGTCCATTATACACATGATATCCGCCTTTATATGCTGAGACTCGGGATATTTGCGGCGGTATCGGAAGCGCCGTATGATCTTGCGTTTCATGGAGAGCCGCTTGAATTCGGGGGACAGAACGTATTCTTTACGTTACTCTTAGGCGTAATGCTTCTGTATCTTCTTGAGAGGGGCGGGGAGTGGCCGGTTAAAGCGATGGAAGTTTTGCTGTTTATGTGGATTGCGGTGATTTTGAAGACGGATTACAGTTTCAAAGGGATTCTGCTGATCAGTATGTTCTATTTCCTGAGAGAATACCGGGGGGCGAAGCTGGCGGCGGGAGCATTGTGGAACTTCCTTTGGAATAATCCGATTCAGCAGTACGGGGCGTTGGCTGTGATACCGTTGGCGCTATATAATGGAGAGCGGGGGAGAAGTATGAAATATTTCTTCTATCTCTTCTACCCGTTACATTTGATAATATTATTTTTGATTATTAAGATGTCAGGTCTAAGATAGCAGTAGACGGTTCTTTATAGGGACAGGAGTAAAGAAAGAATATGAAAGCATGGAAACATTTTAAAACGATTACACATCATAAAATATTGGTTATGAAGGGGTGTTTTAAAGTCGGGCTCTATAAGCAGGGGCTCCTTCATGATCTGTCGAAGTATACGCCTGCGGAATTCCTGGTAGGCTGTAAATATTATCAGGGTAATAGGAGCCCGAATAATGCGGAGAGGGAGAATATAGGGTATTCCGGGGCATGGCTGCATCATAAGGGCAGGAACAAGCATCATTACGAATATTGGCTTGATTATAGTACCGATCGGGAGGATGGGATTATCGGTATGAAGATGCCTGTAAAATATGTTGTAGAGATGTTCGTCGACCGGGTTGCCGCGTCTAAGACTTACCAGGGAAGCAAATATAAGGATTCCCATCCCCTTGAGTATTATGAGAGGGGCGCGGCAAGGCTGGGAAGAATGGTTCATCCGGATACGGCGAAGCGCCTGCATTTTTTGCTCAGGATGCTTGCCCGTGACGGCGAGGAAAAGACCTATTATTATATCAGGCATAAGATTTTACATAAGCGGTAAACATTCAGATAAGTATAAAGTTGCCCGCCTTTTGTTACGCGGCAGGCGATTAAGGAGGATATGAGAATATTGCCGCCGGGCAAAACAATTGAGGATAAATATTATATCGGGTTCTATCAGGACGGAAAGCGGATTGCAATCATTGATTAAGTATTCCTGGCTGAAAGAAAATTATTTCGGATATCTTTATAATTTCCTTATAATTTCTCATTATGCTTATAGATATAGAAAGAAATTATTGAAAGCATAAGGAGGAAGTCAGATGACAAGAAATATTCTAGAGACGAAATGTCTGTCAAAATCTTTTCGCAGTCAATCGATTGTGAGAGATGTCTCGTTAATGATACCCAGAGGTTGTGTATATGGTTTGCTTGGACCGAATGGAGCAGGCAAATCTACTCTTTTAAAAATGATGACAGGAATCCTTCGTCCCACGAAGGGGCAGATATTCTTTGACGGGCATCCGTGGAGCAGGAAAGATCTGTCAGATATCGGCGCATTGATTGAGACGCCCCCGGTATATGAGAATTTAAGCGCATGGGAGAACTTGAAGGTCCGGGCTATGATTCTTGGATTGCCGGACGAACGTATCTCGGAGGCGCTTGAACTGGTGGATCTATGTGATACCGGGAAGAAGAAAGCGGGGGCGTTCTCATTAGGGATGAAGCAGCGGCTTGGAATCGGAATTGCACTTCTGCACCGTCCTAAGTGTCTGATTCTTGACGAACCGGCCAATGGATTGGACCCGATGGGAATCAGGGAACTGCGGCGGATGATATGCGGATTCTCCAAAGAAGGAATTACGGTAATCGTATCCAGCCATATCTTAAGTGAGATTGTAAAGACGGCAGACTATATCGGAATCATTGCGAACGGAAAGCTTGGGTATCAGGGAGGAATGCCTGCAAACGGGCGTCTGGAGGAGCTGTTCATGAAGACAGTGTCGGCATGCGGGAATGAGTTTTCAGACTGTCCGGAGGGGAGGGAGGAACAATGAGACGATACTATCTGGCTGAAAGATTGAAAAACCGTCATACGTATATCGAAAAACTAATCATATTCATGCCCTTAATCACCGTTTGTCTTGCCGCCAGACTGACGGCGGACTATTTTACTATCGACAGTTATAACTGGTGGTATATAGCCTTATTTCCAGGAATGCTGACTTTGATCGGCGCGGCTTTGGGAAATAGGGATAAGAAGATGGGGAACCGGGCAATCTGTGTGCTTCCGGCAGATATGGGAGCGGTCTGGGACGGGAAAGTGCTGTACGGAATCCGGTGTATGGGAATTGCCCTGTTGGTATTTCTTGCCGCCGTTCTCTGTATCGGCGCCGGTCTTGAACAGATATTACAGAGGACGTTTGTCATCGATGTGACGGTTGGCAGACATATACTTGCGGTTGTGGTCTTGTTTATAACTTCGTTATGGCAGATTCCCTTATGTCTCCTGATACAGCAGATTTTTGGCACATTTCCTATGGTACTTCTTCACATGGGAAGTTATATCGTCCTCGGGGCAGAATTGTCTCTTCGTCCGTATTTTATGGCGCTTCCGGGAGGTATAACGTCAAGACTGATGTGTATCATATTGAAGATACTTCCAAATGGACTGGCGGCAGAATCAGGCAGTATGACATTTACTCCAGGGTTGTTGGAGTGGAAGGGTTTTTGGCCGGGAGTTTTATCTTCTCTGCTTTGGTTTCTGGGGTTATGGGCGGCAGGCCGCAGGTGGTTTGAAAGACAGGTGGAGAGATGACGGCGTTAAGAAAAGCAGACAGAAAAAAGATGTCGGGATATCAGGATACAGGCGGGAACGGGATGAAGGAATTGCGGGGATATCAGGGTACAGCCGGAGGCAGAATGAAGGAATTAGGGGGACATATCAAAGGTGAAGTATGGAAAATGCGTCATACTTTGCTGCCATGGATGCATGTGTTGATTCCGCTGATTGGAATAGGTATTTTTCTTCTGTATTTTAGTTTTGCGGCATGGAGCGATGAAGGGAAAGTCTCTGGTTATATACAGGCATTGTCGACAGCGCTGCCGTTGGTTATCAGCGCGGTCTGTTCCATCTCTGTGGAGACAGAAGAGAGCGGACATTTTCAGACGTTTCTCGGGACGGCAGTCTACAGAGAGAATCCGCTTTTTGCGAAATGGATCTTCTTGTCAGGAATGGGTCTGGGTTCAGTCATTCTGGCAGTTACAGTATTTGCCGCGGGGTATGGGATGATGACGGGAAGGACGGTGTTATCCCCAAGGAATTCTCTAATTCTGGCCGTTATACTGTGGCTTGGAAGCGGATGTACATATCTGGTTCATCTATTCCTTAATCTTGCTTTTTCAAAAACGGTTTCCTTGTGTGCAGGAACGGCGGAATTACTGGTCTCGGCGTTATTCCTGACAGGGCTTGGCGAGGGGCGTTGGCAGTTCTTTCCCTGCTCATGGAGCGGAAGATGGAGCGGATATCTGTTATTATATTGGAAGGGGGACGGAATGATATCTGCAGAATATCTGATAAAGAGTCTGAAAATCTGCGTGATGGTAATTATAATAGTATGGGGGATAATCCTCTGGTGGTTTCATTTTTATGAAGGAAAGAAAAGGTACGATTAGAATATGATCAGGATATTGGCGATTGATGATGACGAACAGATATTAAGATTGATCAGAAATGCACTGGCAAGGGAAGGTTATGATGTGACGGCATTGGCAGATCCTCTCGAACTTAAGAGAGTAAAACCGGAGGAATATCAGTTGATACTTCTGGATGTTATGATGCCGGGAGTGGACGGATTCACTCTATGTGAAGAGATTCGGGATTCCGTAGATTGTCCGATTCTGTTCTTAACAGCGAAGACGAGCGAGGCGGATATCATGAAAGGGCTGGGTATAGGAGGAGACGATTATATCACCAAACCCTTTGGAATCGGCGAGCTGCGGGCGCGGGTAGCCGCCCATCTAAGGAGAGAGCGCAGGGAAAAGAGGAATGTCATATCTATAGACGGCGTCCGCTTCTATCTGAAGGAAAAGAAAGTAGAGTATCAGGAGACGGAGCTAACATTTACCAAGAGTGAATACGCCATCTGTGAATATCTTGCCATGAACCATGGGCAGGTATTTTCGAAGGACAGGATCTATGAGCATGTATTCGGCTATGAGAAAGAGAGCGATAATTCTGTGATTACAGAGCATATTAAAAATATACGGGCAAAGTGTAAGAAGGGAGGATTAGAGCCGATCGAGACGGTGTGGGGGATTGGATATCGATGGAAATAAAGAGAAGAGAAAGACGACCTGTCGGAAAGAATCCAGGTACAAAGTCAATTACATCTGTTTTCTTTCGTTATATTTGTTTCTATACGGTCGGCGCGTTATTCTGGCTGTTCATAATCTTCGCAGTATATTTTATGTTCGGTGCGGCAGGGGAAATCCTTCCGGCAAATCATATGGAGGTTCAGTTAAATGCTTCTGTGGGCGATATCCGGAAAGCGCCGGAGGTTACGGAGGATATGCTTCCAAGGGGCTGCACATTTGGAGTATATGAATACGACGGAACCTTGATCTATGGTACGTTTTCGCCGGAGGAGGCCGTGCGGGCGTGGGAACACTATGAGGAGGACAATATATATGGCAGGTGGAAGAGATATTACCTCTTTTTTGTACTGGATACGAAAGAAATCTGTATCGTGAGATATGAGATTGCGACAAGGTTCCGAAATGCGTATCTTAGTGAATTTTTCCCGAATCCGGATATACTTGCCATTCTTTCTTTTGTAGTATTGTTTCTTATCCATACGGTTCTGGTGTCGCGTCATTATGGAAGATATATGGGGAAAAGAATTTCTGTTCTGAATGAAGTGACGGCGAAGATCAGGAATCAGAATCTGGAGTTTGGAGAGGAGCGTTCGGAGATAAAAGAGGTTGATGAAGTTTTGGACTCATTGTATCAGATGAAAGAAGCGCTGAGAGACTCGCTTTACCGGCAGTGGAATCTGGAGAAGTCGAAAGAAGAGCAGATCGCGGCGCTGGCTCACGATATCAAGACGCCGCTTACGGTTATCAGGGGAAATGCCGAGCTTATGGCAGAGGGAGAATTGAGTGAGGATGAGAGAGGATTCAACAGGGATATCCTGCAAAGCACGTCTGTAATGGAAGAGTATTTGACGATATTAAATGAAATACTGCTGGAAAGAGGCGAGGAAGGGGAAACACAAGAGTATGACTGCAGGGAGATAATTAATCTGTTGAAAGAACGGGCAAGAATTCTTGCGAAAGCCCGGCACTTTGAGATATTGTTCTGTGAGACAGACTTGCATGAGGAAAGAAAAATCTTGTGTAATGAGGGGCAGATTACGCGGGCATTCGAGAATATTTTGAATAATGCCATAGACTATACTCCGGCGGACGGAAAAGTGGAGATACGTGCAGAGACGGCAGAGAAAGGCGCGTCAAAGTATCTGGCGGTTATTGTTACAGACGAAGGGCCGGGATTTACGAAAGAAGGTCTGGAGCGCGCGGCAGAACAGTTCTATCAGGGGGACAGGAGCCGGAGCAATAAGAATCATTACGGCATAGGACTTTACACCGCGGAAAGATTCGTGAAAACGCAAGGGGGATATCTGTCGATTAAAAATACAGAGACAAGAGGCGCTGAGGTATCGCTTTATATATTATTTTTTTAACAAGCCGGTTAAAAGGCATCTGTTATTGTGAAGATATTAGTTTCACGATAGCAGATGCTTTTTTGGCAATAATGCATAAAAATGATATTGTGAACTTGTAATATTTATGCATTGACAACGATAAAATAATATATTACTATACTTGTATAGACAAGATAATATATGTATATAAAATTTATAAAAGAAAGGAGGAAAGATTGTGGAGAGCAACAGATTTATACGAGTGTTAAGCGAGGCAAGGCAGACGGGTAAGGCAATTGCGGCGATTAATATTCTAAACTACAATACGGGGAGCGCGGTTGTTCTGGCTGCGCACAGAGCGAATAGGCCGGTGATCTTGCAGCCGTCTGTGGGTACGGTCCGCAGATATGGAGTGGAGACCGTGGCGGGGATGACCGGGATATTGCGTGAGATGACGAACGTACCGGTCGTCCTTCATCTGGATCATTGTATGGACGAGGATCTAGCGTTTGCATGTATTAGAGCGGGCTGGGACTCGGTAATGGTCGATTATTCCGGAGAGGATTTTCAAGATAATGTAGAGCGGACGAAGAGAGCTGTAGAATATGCTCATTCATATGGAGCTGCGGTAGAGGGGGAGATAGGAGTTATCTCCGGAGTAGAGGATGAGATTGTAAAGGAGAAAGAACATCCGGCATCTTTGGAGGAAACGATCCGATATCTGCAGGAAACGCAGGTGGACGCTATCGCGCCCGCGATTGGTACGGCTCATGGACAGTATAAGGAGCCGCCGCGGCTGAATTTTGAGCTGGTGGAGAAGCTGAGAGGTTATAACGTACCGATAGTAGTACATGGGGGAACCGGTCTTTCAGAAGGGGACTTTAGAAGACTGACTGCCTGCGGGGCGGCAAAGATTAATATCTCTACGGCGTTAAAGAAGGTGTATCTGGATTCTGCGAGAAGTCATTTAGGGGATACAAAGATTTCGCCGTTAGAATTTGACAGAAGAGTAGAAGAGGCCTGTTCGGAGGAGATGGAGAAGTTTATCCGTTTGTTTGCTAATGAAGATATAAGAATATAGAGGATATAAAAGCTTCGTAAGCTTTTTATAAATAAAGAAGGAGGACATATCATGAAGAAAATTATCAATGCGCCGGAGAATGTTGTCAATGAAATGCTGGAGGGGCTCGTGGCGGCAAATCCGGAGAAGCTGACACTCATCGCAGACAAGAGAGTGATCTTACGAAAGAAGAAAAAGGATGCCGGGAAGGTGGCGGTCATAACGGGTTCCGGTTCGGGACATGAGCCTGATCAGGTATTTTATGTAGGAAAGGGAATGATGGATGCGGCGGCGGCAGGACCTGTCTTTGCAGCGCCGACGGCGGACGCCATCTATGAAGCAGCCAAAGCGGCAGATAACGGCGGGGGAGTACTGTTCATGGTGAAGAATTACACAGGCGACCGCGGACAGTTTGGAATGGCGGCAGAGTTATGTGAGATGGATGGTATTCAGGTTAGAACCGTAATTGCGGATGATGATGTGGCCGTTAAGGATAGTACATTTACGGCAGGGCGCCGTGGTGTCGCAGGTGCGATTCTGGGATATAAGATAGTCTGTGCGGCGGCGGAAGAAGGAGCGTCTATGGATGAACTTGTGGAGCTTGCGAACCATGTGAATGCGAACGTCCGCAGTATGGGATTTGGTCTGACCTCCTGCACGACGCCGGCTAAGGGCGCGCCAACCTTTGAGATAGGCGACGATGAGATGGAGGTGGGCGTCGGACTGCATGGCGAGCCGGGACGTGAAAGATGTAAGCTTAAGACAGCGGACGAGATTGTTTCTTATATTACAGAGCAGTGCCTGGAGGATCTTCCGTTCAAGGAGGGAGACGAGGTCGCCGTTATGGTAAACGGACTTGGGGGAACGCCTCTTATGGAATTGTATATTGTCTATCACATTGTCGCGGAGATATTAAAGAAGGCAGGCATTAAGGTATTCAAAAGTTACGTAAATGAATATTGTACGTCTATCGATATGGCGGGATGTTCCGTTTCTTTATTGAGGGTAGACGACAGAATGAAGGAGTTATTAGAATATCCTGTCGACATACCTTATTCAGTTTTTTAATCTTTGATATCCGGCGCGGCAAAGACAGGTAGGTCGGACCGTGAACTTAAGCAGGTCAGGGAGGTGAACCATGAACGGTCATATACAAAGAATCTTGTCCGGAATTAAGAAAAAAGGAATTGACGCAATGCTTATAACCAGGCGTTCTAATCTGTTTTATAGTTTTGACTTTGAAGCAGACGAAGGGGATGGAACCGGAATTATCTCTGAAAAAGGCAGTTGGTTTATCACAGATGCACGATATGCGAAAGACGCAAGGAAAGCGATGCCGGGGATAGAAGTTATAGAACTTCCTCAATATAGTAGTTATCTGAGGAAAATTGGGAATATTATGTATAACCATAAGCTTCGGAAGATCGGATACGAGGGTTCAATGTCTGTCGAGCATCTAAAGGCTTGTGAGAAGTATCTTTGGGGAGAATTAACAGAAGCAGAAGAGATTGTACTTGACGCCCGCAGAGAGAAGGACGAGGAGGAACTGCTGAGGATACAGGCGGTACAGGAGATAGCAGATCAGGCGTTTAGAGAGTTACTGCATGAGCTTCGGCCGGGAATTACGGAGCGGGAGGCTTCGGCGAAGCTTCAGTATCTTTTGCTTAAGTTGGGGGCGGACGAGATCGTAACGCCGATCCTGGTGCAGAGCGGTAAGAACGGAGGATGTCCCCATCGTCGACCGACAGACCGCAGGCTAAAAAGCGGGGAATTTATTACAATTGATTTTGTCTGCCGGAAGGACGGGTATTGTACAGATACAGCCAGGACGATCGCTCTGGGAAAAGCCGATGAAGGAATGCGCAGTCTGTACCAGGCGGCGCTTGAAGCCCAGAAAGCCGGTTTAGAGAAGGCGGTGATCGGCGGAAAGCTGGCCGCTTCTGATCTGGCGTCCAGACAGGCGCTCGCAGAGCGCGGATATGACGACGGATATGATCATGCTTTTGGTCACGGAATAGGGATTGACGCGCATGAAGAACCCTTTTCAGGAATAGGGATAGCCGGCGATTATTTTGAAGGGATTGTGCTGACGGCAGAACCGGGAATCTATATTCCGGATAAAATGGGCGTGCGTATTGAGGATACGTTCACGATTAAGGATAATCAGGTAAAGTGTTTTTCGACGTTGGACAGGCAGCTGTTGATTCTTTAAGAGTTTTAAAGGGGGTGTGTTATGCACATATTGATTTTAGTGTTTTTTATCATATTTTTAGCATTGGGGATTCCGGTAGCGGTTTCGATGGGCCTGACGTCTTTTCTGTATCTCTTTTTGTTCATGGACGTCTCGCCTATGGTGGTTGTGCAGCAGATGATTTCCGGTGTGAACAAATTCACGCTGCTTGCGATTCCGTTCTTTATGTTGTCAGGGGCTTACATGGAGCATGGGGGAATCTCAAAGAGAATCGTTCGGTTCTGCAACAGTCTGTTTGGAAGTCTTCCGGGCGGACTCGCGATAGTAATGGTGGTAGCCAGCGTCATCTTTGCGGCTATGACTGGCTCCGGGGTAGCGACCTGTGCCGCGGTTGGCGGAATTATGTTTCCAATCATGAAACAGGAGGGCTATGATGAAGACTTTTACTGTGGTTTACAGTCTGTTGCCGGTATATTGGGACCATTGATCCCGCCAAGCATCCTGCTGGTGTTATATGGCGTGGCGGTGAATATATCCGTATCTGATCTGCTGATGGGGGGCCTGGTTCCCGGTTTGTTCCTGGGATTTTTGTATATCGTCTTAACCGTGTTCATCTGTAAGACAAAGAAGATCGGGAATCAGGGTACAAAATTTTCTGTGAAGGAAGTCGGGGAAAGCTTCCTGCATGCAATCGGAGCATTGCTGGTTCCCGGAATCATCCTTGGCGGAATCTACAGCGGATTCTGTACGGCGACGGAGGCCGCCGCCCTTGCCGCATTATACTCGTTGATCGTAGGAGTATTTTTCTATAAAGAGATGACGATAAAAGAAGCGGTAAAGATTACCCTTGAACAGATGAAGCAGATGGGCGGACTTACCATCATAGTCGCCGCCGCGAATGCATTCGCATGGGTGATGACAAGAGAGCAGATTCCTCAGAAGATCGCAGGAGCGCTGATCAGCGTATCCAGCAGTAAATTAGTGTTCATGGCATTGGTTGCCTTACTGGTGCTGTTTGTGGGATGTTTTATGGATGCTACGCCTTCGGTTCTGCTGCTTGCGCCGATTCTTGCGCCGGTTGCGACGGAATACGGCGTTGACCCGATTCATTTTGCTATATTCCTGGTAACGGGAGTTTTGATAGGACTTGCAACGCCTCCGGTGGGCGCGAACCTCTTTGCCGTCTCGTCTATGACCGGACGGCCGCTGCAGAAATTCGTCCCTTATGTACTGCCGTATCTGGCGGTTACGGTGATCGGGCTCATTATAATAGGCGTGTTCCCGGCGTTCAGTACATGGCTTCCCAATATGGTCAAATAACAGGTATGATAAAGAGAAGGAGAAAAAAATGAAGAAAAAAAGTTTAACAGCGCTTTTAATAGCTTGTGTATTTTTATTAACAGCATGCGGCGATTCCTCCGGACAGGATTCGCAGGAGAATAAGACGAAGTCAGAAGAAGAGAGCGTAAAGCTGGCGCTTTCGGTTGGAAACTATTCCGGTGATTCTGTTATGGGAATGTCTATGAATAAGATGGCGGAGCTGATCGAAGAGTATTCTGGCGGAAGCGTTACCTGCGACGTATATACAGATAACTCACTGGGAGACCTGGGCTCTCAGGTAGACGCGCTAGTGAACGGTTCTATTGATATTCTGGTGGCCGGTAATTCTTATTATTCAACTTATGCTCCGCAGATGCAGATCTTTGAGCTTCCGTTTCTCTATGAGAGCAATGAAGAAGCAAGGCATGTGCTTGACGGCGAGGCGGGAGAGAAGGTGGCGGATTTGTTTGAAGGCACCGGTATCAATATCCTTCGTTACTGGGAGCTTGGCATGAGACAATTGACGAACAGTAAGAAAGAGATTAGCAGCATGGACGATATGAAGGGGCTTAGACTTCGGGTTCTTCCTGTGGAAATACAAGTCTTTGCATGGGAAACATACGGGGCGGAAGTATTCACGATCGACGGCTCTGAGCTTTACTCTTCACTGCAGACAGGCGTCGTCGACGCCCAGGAGAATCCGCTTGAGGGTATTTGGACCAATAAGATATATGAAGTGCAGCCATATATCACGTTGACGAATCATGTCTTTACGCCTGCCGCGCTGGCAATCAGCGAGAAGACAGAAAGCAAGCTCAGCGACGCACAGATGGAGGCGGTGAAGAAGGCTGCGGACGAGGCTACAGATTTTCTGAGAGAGAATATGGATGTCCTGGAACAGGAAGCTCTGGAAGAATTGCGCAATGAATGCACGATCTGTGAAGATCCTGATTTATCCGGCTTTACCGAGAACGCGCCGTTAATCTATGAAAAGTTTGAGGAGCTTGTTCCGTCGGCGAAGGAATTGTTTGACGTGATCTATTCCTCACGCGACGAGTTTCGGGGAAACTAAATAAGTTATAGAAAAGATGATAGAAAAGGAGTGTATGATAATGTCAAAAACTTATGTGGATTTGTGTGAACCGATTAATAACGAGCATTTCCGTTATGGAGGATTTATACAGCAGTGGGAATTTACGAAGGACGGGAAGACTAAGATGGTGCCATATATGAATCTCTCCCATGGATTTACGCATATTGACGCTCCGCGTCATATGGCGCCGGATGGGAAGGTACTGGAGGATTTTGATCTGCTTAGCTTTCTGATAGGGAAAGCCTCCGTCCTAGATGTAAGTCATTATATTAAGCCGAATCAGGCGATTACTGAAGAGATGGTCAAAGAGGCGTTTGAAGGGTGTGAATATACGGATTTCCTGCTGATTAAGACAAGCTGGGGGACGCAGAGAAGTTCTTCATCTCCGGAATTCTGGTCGGAATCTCCGTATATAACGCCGGAGGCAGTTGCATTTTTGGTAAGCCTTAACCCTAAGGTGGTAGGATTTGATTTTCCGCAGGATTATGCCGTCAGATTAGGATCGGGCGTTCCTATGACGCCGGAGACAGCGCCTACACATTACCAGATTCTGCCCAACGATATCTTGATGATTGAATATATGACGAATCTCTGGAGCATTCCGGAGGGAATCAAGAATGTTGATATCTACGCGCTGCCGCTTAAGATTAGCGTTCCGGATCTGGATTGCGCCCAGATAAGGGTAGTTGCGGCATATTAATCAGATATTCCGGAAGAAAAGGAGGAAGGTTTATGGGGGGACACAAAGAAACGGATCTTGTTGAAAAGGTGTTTGACGTTCTCATTGCCATATGCGGTGTGTTTCTGCTCTTAGGCGGTAATGTAATGGTCTTTGGCCGTGTGATTTCCCTGTCGGTGCCGTGGGCGGAGGAGATGATGCGGAATGTATTTATCTGGATGTTATTTTTCGGCGCGGCGTTTGAATCTAAACGAAAGCTGGTTGCGGTTACCATCTGTGACGATATCGCGGTTAAGAAAAGATCGGCGGGCTTCTATAAATTTCTTATGCTGACGCAGACTGCGGCAATATTGATCTTTGCGGGACTTTCCGCAGTCTGGACATATGTTCAGGCGGCAGATCAGTTTAAGATGAAGGTTACTTCATTGAATTTAAAATATCCTACAGGTATTTTTACCTTGCTGGTGGCGATTGCATTTACACTGATGTTTATCTATCAGTGCGGGATTCTGATCAAACGTATCAGAACGCCGAAGGATGAAATGCTGGCGGCGGTGGTTCAAAGAATGGAAGAAGATTAGGGGGAAACAAAAATGTTAATAAACAGGCAAAAGTGTGTGAACTGCGGATTGTGCGCGGAACGATGTCCGGTGGGGGCGATCAAGAGAGACAAAGAGAATCAGATCTATATCGACAGGGAAGAGTGTGTGGAATGTTGTATCTGCGCGATATCCGGAGTATGCAGGAAGGATGCGCTGATAACAGAAGGCGAGAGTCTTCCATGGCCGCGGAAGGCCAGATACTGGATGAGCTGCGCCCAGGCTGTCTTTCAGGGCAGCGAGGGGCCTGGCCGGGGTACGCATGAGTGTAAGACAAATGATGTGACCGGTCGGTACGGCGTCGGTGTGATAGGGATTGGTATGGAGTTTGGTCGTCCGAACGCCGGCGCTTATATCTTTGATATTGAGAAGGCTTCCCAACGGTTGGCAAAGCTTGGCTATATCGAATATGAGAAGAGAAATCCGGTTACTATGATGATGTCAGATCCGTCTACAGGAACATTTAAGGATGAGCTGCTTTGCGAACGTATCTTATCCGGCATCCTGGAGTTTGTCGTTCCGGAAGAGAAGTTCGAGGAAACGATGGAATGTATTAAGGAGATAGCAGGAGATATACATACGGTATTCAGTCTGACCGTTTTCGGAAAGGTCTGTCCGGACGGACGGATTCCGCAGGAGGAGGTATGTAAGAGGATGGGTATCCCTGTAAGGCCGAATGCTAAGAATAACGTAGGACTTGGAAGACCATACATTCCCTAACAGAGGCCGTACTGCGTCAGAATAGAAAGGCGGTTAAGGACAGATAATTATGAGGAGGAACAGGGTATGACACATACATTACACCGTTTTGGAACGGAAGAGGAGTTAAACACAGATTGGGTAGTTCTTCAATTGGCAAGCCCGATTAATACGCCGGGTTCGGGACCGAAGATGATGGAATTCTGTAATCTGGCAATGAAGAACCATGCAGTTACATTAGGTGGAACGAAGACAAGCGAATTTCTGGAGGGAAGTAAAGAGAATTTCCTGAAAACCGTTGATACAGGAAAGGACGATACCATGGCGGTACAGGCAACCTTTAATAACGAACAGGACGTGGCCGGGCTTTTGAAGGATCTCAAGGAGGCAGACCTGGGAATTTCAGTTGTTGTGTCCGGTCTGACGGATAAAGTAAAGCATATGTGCGAGGAGGCGGGGACTACGTTCCATTCGCTTACGAATTCTCTTGGAATCTGGGGGCGACAGGATAAGATTCCGCAGAATAAGGATGTCCTGTCCATTATAACCATGTGCGGACACAGTATGATATCAGAAACGCATGTATTAAATCTGGCAGAGAAGATAAAAGCTGGGAAGATTACGGCTCGGAAAGCAGCCTTGGAATTAGCCTATGACTGTACCTGCGGAATCGTTAATCCGGACCGGTGCGAGCGTCTGCTTCAGGCGGTAGCCGACACGATAGGATGATGGGCCGGCATTCGGAAAAATAGATTGATTTTTACTAAACTAAAGACTATAATGGAACATGGATTTGTTAACAGTTTACATTGTATGACTATATATCGGGTGAAAAATGGAGAATCTTGACAAGACAAGTGCGCGGCCGTTGTATCTGCAGTTGGAAGATATACTGCGCAGCAAAATCAAAGAAGGTGTATGGAAGGAGAATCAGAAGATTCCTTCCGAAAATGAATTGGCAAATACATATGAGATCAGTCGTGTTACGGCGCGTTCTGTGCTGACGAAGCTTGTGAATGAAGGACTGCTGTACCGGGCGCAGGGAAAGGGAACGTTTGTAGCCCAGCAGAAATTCATGACGCATAGTTTTGTGTGGGGCGGCCTGAGCGCGCAGCTTGAGAACCTGCATGTATCGACGGAAACAAAGATCGTTGATTTTGAATTGGTGGCGGCGGGCGAGTATATTGCCAGGAAGATGAAGAGCAATGAGGATACCATGATGCGGTTTATAAGCTGCGTATGCTATGCGGACGGTATTCCGGTCAGTTTTCATAAGACCTATATACCGTATGGAATGTGTCCTACGCTAGAGAAGGATGTGCTGCAAAACGGAAGACTGTACGAGACGCTGAAGAACCAGTACCATTTGTCGCCGGAGGTCGTTCAGGAAACTTTGGAGATGGTCAGTGTGACTGAAGAGGAAGGCGAGCTGCTGGAGCTTAAAGAGAATGATAAGGCGTTTTTTGTAGAGGCGTCCAGTACAGATCGGAAAGGCTTCATATACCGTTTTGATAAAGTGATTTTCCGTGGCGATAAGATAAAGATTCAATTTAATTTCAATGCGGACGGAAGTTTTTTCAAAGCAATGGACAACGATAAGTAGAGGTGTATCCGCACGTGTGCGTACATGTGCGGATAAATATTATCATTAGTTGTATATACATGTATTTGATTGATAATGATATAGGAGGAAGACGTGAAATATTTTTTGAGAAATCTAAAGAAAGAAGCCGTCAGAGGCGAGGAGGATTATGTGTCCGGTATGGCGGATATGATCATTGACAAGGATGATTTTTGGGAGTTGAAGAAGGAGTCAAAGTATATAGGAGTAACGAAGCGGTTTCAGAATGTCATGAAAACATTCCCAATGCCTTGCGGGGAGACTCCGGCGGGGTTTCAAAGGGATTACTATCTGGATGGAGAAGGAATTCTGAGACTTGATCTTAGGAGAAATATTTCCTATGACAAGAATGGGAGATTACGGCCTACAAAAGTGTTGTTTTCCGCAGACAGTGCGAATCCTTATGAAGTGGCGCCTATCAGTCCCTTCTTGGCAAATCTGACGTGTAATCCGGGAATTGTGTATGATCTGTTCTTGAATAATCCGAAAGCCAATGTGGGAAATCAGTTTAAGACGAGAGAAGAGGTTATGAAAGAACTGGCGAAAATCCTGGGACCGGGATGTGATATCAGCGTAGAGTTGAACAATCCATTTGAGGAAGATTTTCAAAAGATTCTGGAAGAAGCAGAGGTATTTAAAGAGATCTTTACCGAATACAGAGTTGTAATAAAAGTTCCGCATACAGGCGTGGTTACCGGAGCGAATGTATCGGAGCTTCTGAAAGGGAACAAGAGACTGAAGAGCAGATATGACCAGGTGGATACGGCAGACGCGCTGCGGGGGCATAATCTGGCGCTTAAACTACGGGAGCATGGATACAGGGTTAATTTTACGCTTATGTTTGAACCGTTCCAGACGCAGCTTGCGTTACAGGCGAAGCCGTACTTTATTAATACATTTCTCAGACACAGGCTGACACAGTCGCAGATGATGAAAGAATATACGGACAACTATCAGAAGACGGGAGATAAGACGTTTCTTGAACAGTTAAGGGAGTATATGATTAAGAACGACTATCTGTCAGAAGCTGACGCAGACATGGACCTGGACAAGGTATATAAGCTGGCCAGGGATATGATAGAGTACCGGCATCTTAACGACCGGGAAGGAGAAGACGGACTGGACGGTATGCGTCATAATCTCAGAGTACTTAGAAACTGTAATCTGGAGGATACTCGTCTGATCGTATGCTCCATGGAGGGGCCGCGTAATTATCCGGATATTGATAAGCTGTTGGCGGAGCCTGAATTCCAGGATATGAATCACAAGGTAGTAATTACCGCGGAGCCAAATTATCTTGCGAGATTTACCTCAACAGGGCAGGTGATCAGTTACCAGCGAAGATTTATGAACGCAGTCAATTAGAAGGAGTTTTTATGGAGAGCTATGCGAATTTTGTCTGTGATCTTCATGGACACACAAATCGATCGGATGGAAACGACACGCCAAAGGAGTATCTTCTTCATGCCGCCAAACGCCGGATGAAGGTAGTGGCAATTACGGATCACGATAAAGTTCCTCCGGATACTGTCATAGTAAACGGAGAGGAAAGAGAGATCACAGAGTATGCCCGTTCTCTGGGATTGACGCTGCTTAAGGGGATTGAGATATCCTGTGAAACCGAGATTGAAGACGTTCATCTGGTGTGTTTCGGATGCAGGTTTGACAGTCCGTATTTTGAAGAGTTAGACAGATTTACGAAACAAAGCAAGATATTAAGTTATAAAGAGCTTGTCCGCCGGTTGACTGGGACAGGGCGTCCCTTGTCGTGGGAGGAGGTTCTGGAGAATTCAGGGAATCCTGTACGGGAAGAGGAAGTACAGAAGAAAATGATTTTTAACCTTATGGCCAGAAAAGGATATGCCAGAAACTGGAGCGAGGCGAAATTGTTGGTCAAAAATGATAAAAGGTTACGGATATCCCGTGAGAAGCCGGATGCGGCGGAGGTGATCCATGAGATTCACAGACAGGGAGGAATCGTGATATTGGCGCATCCGTATCTGATTTGTGAACCAGTGAATTATAATGGACGGCAGCTTGGCCGTCAGGAGTTTATAGACATTTTAATCTATGAAGGACTGGATGGGATCGAAGGCCGTTATACATACGATAAGACCAGTTATAACGGGGATATGGGTAAGGAAGAGATATTCAACGATATCATAGAACGATATCGGGGAAGGGTTTCTGTTATATCCGGGGGATCCGATTATCATGGAGACGGGAAAAAGGGTGTTGATAATCCCAGAGAAATCGGTGAATGCGGACTCACAGAAGATGAGTTCTATAGTAATCCCATATTACAGAAATTAGTTGAGATGTACTAGCAGAGGTGCACTGGTACTGACATGCAAGGAGGCGACAGAATGGAAAAAAATTTATATGATCTGATAATACATATTGCAGATGCGATGATCGAAGCAGAACCGCTCTTAACGGAATATGATTCTGCACTGGGCGACGGCGATTGCGGGCAGGGAATGAAAGCTGGATTTACGGCGGTAAAACAATCCATAAATAAGGAGGATTCGCCGAGGGATCTTTTGAAGAAGACGGCGATGGCTATGATATCGGCGATAGGGGGGACGTCGGGCGCCATCTACGGAACCGCGTTCATGAAACTAAGCGGTACGATCGGACAGGCGGAGACAATCGATCAGACCGTGATATGTGAAGCTTTGGTACATGCGTTAGAGGGTGCGAAAATGAGGGGAGAAGGTACGGTGGTCGGCGATAAGACTTTGGTGGATGCGCTGGAGCCGGCGGTTTATGCATTTAAGGACGCGATGGAGGCTGGGAAATCCTACAAAGAGGCGGCGGTATGCGCAAGGGAAGCGGCGGAAAAAGGAAGTGAAAGTACGATCCAAATGACTGCAAGAAAAGGCCGGGCTTCTTATCTGGGGGAGCGCAGCGTCGGTCACCGGGACGCAGGTTCTTATGGTATTGCCGTATTATGCAGGGCGGCGGAACAGTATCTGAATCATTGAAAAGGAGAAAAGCTTTATGAAGATTGTGAGATTTAGGAAAGGAGACGCCGTAAAATACGGACTGTCAAACCTGCATCCGAAACACACCAGATGAACGTCTTCAATCTCGGTTTCACAGGATATCTCAATCCCCTTAAGCAGCGTCAATCCCAGAGAACGGGCATACTCTGTGATCTCTCTTTCCTCTC
>Ga0224748_10042_pt1 | contig 26514 bp, 22 predicted proteins | sample LIM_F_Water_Neg_FD_182074 | JGI IMG/M metagenome (GOLD analysis project Ga0224748, IMG submission 182074) | Enriched cells from gastrointestinal tract of the lab mouse from Pacific Northwest National Laboratory (PNNL), Richland, Washington... | ecosystem: Host-associated > Mammals > Digestive...
GTTAGAAATTATACAGAGCGATTTGAGCGTAATATCAATCCTGTGATTGGAAAGTTACTTCTTTCAGAAGTAAAACCAATTCAATGCCAGTTGATTATGAATCGGATGGCTGATGAGGGCTATCGGACAACCACTATATATCAGACGAGGATTGCTTTATATAATATGTTGGATTATGCATATCAAAATGATGTAATTATGAAGAATCCATGTAATGGTATGGTAAAATCGGATATTGGAAAGCCCTCTCAAAAGAAAGAAGCACTAACTCTGGATCAGCAGAGAAAGTTTGTAAAAGGTATTGAGGGAAATGCGTATGAGAATCAATACAAATTCTTATTACAGACTGGTCTTCGGACAGGCGAGCTTGTAGGGTTGAAGTGGGCAGATATAGATTTTGCGAATCGAACAATGACGATTAACCGTTCTATGGAGTATCGCTATAGTGTCGGTGAATGGAGAGTAGGGGAGCCAAAGAGCAAATCCGGTTACCGAACTATTCCATTGACAGACGAGGCAATTGAGATTTTGAAACGGCAGAAACAGAAAAATGCGGGGTTCAAAGTTATTCCTATGGAATGGGCAGAGTATATTTTCTTGTGTAAGAAAGGCACTCCTGTAAAGAATAGCACTTATGATACTATGCTATTTAAGCGATGTGAAAAAATAGGAATCCCCAGATTTTCGATGCATGTGCTGCGTCATACCTTTGCAACCAGATGCATTGAGGCTGGTATGAAACCAAAGACGCTACAAACGATTTTGGGGCATTCTAACATTGGCATTACAATGAATTTATATGTTCATACAACAGAGGATGAGAAGCAAAAAGAAATTGAAAGAATTGCGGCTTCTCTCAAGGTGGTTTAGAAAAATTGGTACGTAAATTGGTACGTAACGCAACCTTGAGAATGCGAAACCCCTATAAAATAAGGAATTTCTAAGGAGGAATATAGAAAAATGAAACTAGGCATAGTAGGACTTCCAAACGTAGGAAAAAGCACACTTTTCAACTCATTAACAAAAGCCGGAGCAGAATCGGCAAACTATCCATTCTGCACGATCGACCCCAATGTCGGCGTCGTCCCTGTTCCAGATGAACGTCTTGAGGTACTCGGTGAGATGCACCATTCGGCAAAGATCGTGCCGGCGGCGATCGAATTCGTGGACATCGCCGGGCTGGTGAAAGGGGCTTCAAAAGGCGAAGGACTGGGAAATCAGTTTTTATCCAATATCCGCGAGGTGGACGCGATCGTACACGTTGTGAGATGTTTCGAGGATAGCAATATCGTTCACGTTGACGGAAATGTAGATCCGCTTCGCGACATCGAAACGATCAATCTCGAACTGATCTTTTCCGACATCGAGATATTGGAGCGGCGTATCGGGAAAAGCGTGAAGGCGGCGAGAGCAGATAAAAAACTAGCGGGTGAGGTGGACATGCTCAATCGTCTGAAAGACTTTTTGGAAGAGGGGCATTTGGCTAAAAACTTTGAATGTGAGAATGAAGATGAGGAAACTTGGTTTGGCGAATACAATCTGCTGACGGCGAAGCCGGTCATTTATGCGGCAAATGTGGCGGAAGATGATCTGGCAGACGACGGGGATTCCAATGCGCAGGTGGCGCAGGTGCGGGAGTTTGCGAAAGAAGAGAGATCCGAGGTGTTTGTCATCTGCGCGCAGATCGAGCAGGAAATCGCGGAATTGGATGAGGACGAGAAGAGGATGTTTTTGGAGGATCTAGGTCTTTCCGAGTCCGGACTTGAAAAACTCATACGGGCCAGTTATCGGATCCTGGGGCTGATCAGTTATTTGACGAGCGGCGAGCAGGAAACGAAGGCGTGGACGATCACAAAAGGGACAAAGGCGCCGCAGGCAGCAGGCAAGATCCATACGGATTTTGAGAGGGGATTTATCCGGGCAGAAGTGGTCAGCTATGAGAACCTCGTGGAAAATGGCGGATATAATGGAGCGAGGGAAAAAGGACTCGTGCGTTCGGAAGGAAAAGATTATGTCGTGCAGGATGGCGATGTTGTGCTGTTCCGGTTCAATGTGTAAAAACAGAAAGGGAGGATCAAGATGCAGACAGCAGACATTGCATTTCCCAATATAGGAATTTATATATCAGAATTGCCGAAAGGATTTACGATCGGAGGATTTACGATCGCTTGTTACGGTATTATCATGGCGCTCAGTATGATGGCGGGACTTTGGATCGTATGCGTCCAGGCGAAGAGGACGGGGCAGAAGACAGAGACGTATCTTGATTTTGCTCTCTATGCGATCGTGTTTTCGTTGATCGGGGCCAGGCTTTATTATGTCGCTTTTAGCTGGGATTCTTATAAAAATGATCTTTGGCAGATCTTTAATACGCGGGGCGGCGGTATGGCGCTGTATGGAAGTGTCATTGCGGCGATCATTACGGCGGTCCTGTATTGCAAAATAAAGCATCAGGATTTCTTTTTGCTGGCGGATACGTCGGTGGCAGGACTGGTGCTAGGGCAGATCATCGGCCGGTACGGGAATTTTTTTAACAGGGAAGCCTTTGGGGAATATACGGATAATTTCTTTGCCATGCGCCTCCGGGTAGATCAGGTGAATCCGTCTAATATCACGGATATGATGAAAGAGCATATGCAGACGGCAGACGGGGTCAGCTACATACAGGTGCATCCGACCTTTTTGTATGAATCGCTTTGGAATGTGATCGTATTGGTGCTCATATTAGTACTGACAAAGAAAAAGAAGGTGAATGGGGAAATCTTTATCCTCTATATGGTAGGGTATGCGCTTGGGCGTGTGTGGATCGAGGGACTGCGGACAGATCAGCTTCAGATCGGGACGACGGGCATCGCCGTTTCGCAGGTTTTGGCAGGAGCGATCGCTGCCGTTGGCATCGCGGCGTGGATCATCGTTCGAATACGCCTGAGAAGGGCAGATCATGGACAAATAAACTCGGAAAAAACAGGAGCTGGCAAGGAAAAACCGGAACAAGATCCCTCGAAAACGAAGGAGATTTAGGATTGGCGAGAAAAACAGGAGAAGCAGGACGTAGTTTGATGTGCAGAATGCAGCACAGAGATCCGTATATCATTCAGGAGTGTTATGAGAGAAGAATTTTCAAGAAGTGCCTTACTTTTAGGTGAAAAGGCAGTAGAAATGCTCAGTCAGAAAACCGTTGCGGTGTTTGGTGTCGGCGGTGTGGGGGGATTTGTGGTCGAGGCGCTGGCGAGGAGCGGGGTGGGTGCATTGCACCTAGTGGATCATGATACGGTCAGCCTTTCCAATATCAATCGGCAGGTCGCTGCTCTCCATTCCACCGTGGGAAAACAAAAAACGGAGGTGTTGAAGGAGCGGGTACTTGACATAAACCCTCGGGTAGCTGTGTATGTCCACGATTGCTTTTTTCTACCAGAGAATGCAGACGAATTTGATTTTTCTTCTTATGATTATGTAGTAGATGCGGTGGACACAGTGACAGCAAAACTGGAACTTGTCATGCGGGCGCAGACTGCAGGAGTACCGGTCATTAGCTCTATGGGGGCGGGGAATAAACTGGATCCGACAGCGTTTGAGGTATCGGATATTTTTCAGACATCCGTGTGCCCGCTTGCGCGGGTCATGCGTCGGGAATTGAAAAAACGCGGCGTAGACCAATTAAAAGTAGTATATTCGAAAGAAAAGCCGGTAAAGGCGGCAGAGGGAGAAATCCATAATATGGACGGTTGTGTAAAAAAAAGCAGTGTTTTAGAAAGGAGGAGCGGCAGCGTGCCAGGGAGCGTGGCTTTTGTTCCATCGGTTGCTGGGTTGATCCTGGCGGGGGAAGTGATCCGGGATTTATGCAATGAGATTAAGGCCTGAACCTAGAGGACTAACCTGAATGTAAGCCATTCCTGCAAGTTGTTTAAAAACTGGCGGAGGCATCTAAGAAGATTTTTTACGATAAACCAATAAAAAAATATAAAGAAAAGAATTAAAAAAGTATAAACACCATATCTAGTGCTGGATGTGGTGTTTCTTTTATCTTCAGGCTACATGTGGTGTCTAAAAAAATATTTTTTTGTCGTAAAAACGTTCGTTTGGGTCAAAAGTATGGCAAAAAAAGCTTGCTTTTATCCCTAAAGTGGAGTAAAATCTAATTAAAAGTGGAGCAAAGTGGAGTGAAGTGGAACAAAGTGGAAGTTGGTGAAATCGTATGTTCATGGGTACCTATGATCACAGCATAGATACAAAAGGAAGGGTGATCGTCCCAGCAAAGTTCCGAGAAGCTTTGGGGGATTCTTTTGTCGTGACGCTTGGCCTGGACGGATGCTTGTTTGTGTACCCGAACGACGAATGGGAAGATTTCGTCAACCAGTTAAAAGAGCTTCCGGGAAGTAAGGAAGCCCGTAAATTACAGAGATACTTCATGGCAGGAGCTGCACCCTGCGATGTGGACAAGCAGGGACGGGTACTGATTCCGTCGAATCTGCGGGAAAAGGCGGGCCTGGAAAAGGACATCGTCTTTGTGGGCGTGATGAGTAAGATTGAGATTTGGAGCAGACAGCGATGGGATGAAAACGATGACTTTGACAATGTGGACGACATCGCGGAACACATGTCGGAACTCGGCCTGTCATACTGAGACGTTGTGACAGTATCGTTTTCAGGTTTGGGAACATAGAAATTGTGAGGCGGAATGAGAGAGAAAATGGAATTTAATCATGTATCAGTACTTTTAAATGAGTGCATGGAAGGTCTTTGCATCCGGCCTGACGGCATCTATGTGGATGGAACGCTGGGCGGTGCGGGACATGGGTACAACATATGCCGCAGGCTTTCCGAAGCGGGGAGGTTTATCGGTATTGATCAGGATGCTGCCGCGATCAGGGTTTCTATGGAACGGCTGAGTGAATTCGGGGATAAAGCTGTCATTGTAAAAAGTAATTATGTACATATGAAACAGGTTTTGGGTGATATGGGGATCGATCAGGTAGACGGGATCCTGCTTGATCTGGGAGTGTCCTCGTATCAGCTGGACACGCCGGAGAGAGGTTTTTCATATCAGGTGGATGCGCCGCTCGATATGAGGATGGATCAGGACCGGGCTATGACGGCAAAAGATATTGTCAATACGTACGAAGAGGAACGTCTTTACGAACTGATCAAATGGTACGGCGAGGAGCGTTATGCGAGGAACATCGCACGCCGTATCGTACAGAAACGACAGGAAACAGAAATCCGGACGACGGGAGAACTGGTGGAGATCATCCGGGATTCCATGCCGGCAAAAGCGAAAAACGGAAAAGGGCATCCGGCGAAACGAACCTTTCAGGCAATCCGCATTGAACTGAACCAGGAACTTTCCGTGCTGGAAGAATCGCTGGAAGATATGGTGTCTTTGTTAAGCGATGGCGGCCGGCTCTGCATCATAACGTTTCATTCACTGGAAGACCGGATCGTAAAAAATTTCTTCCGTAAAAAGGAACATCCATGTACGTGTCCGCCGGACTTTCCGGTATGCGTATGCGGGAAAATGCCCGAGGGGAAAGTCATCACAAGAAAGCCGATCCTTCCGGGAATAAACGAACAGTCTGAAAACAAACGTTCCAAAAGTGCGAAGTTACGCATTTTCGAAAAGAAGTGCTAAAAGGATATAGGAAAGAAGACGAAAGGGAATAGTTGTGCAAACGGATCTGCACAGGAATGGAGATTTCTATGGTAAAAGAGACAAGGTCAACGTCATACATATACGGGAATGCGGCGCGGAAACTGCAGGCAGAACCGGCGAGACGGATCGAACGGGAGCCGTCGGGCACTCCGCACAAAAGACCGAAACCGCATGTGAAACGGAGAGTGGACAAAGTTTCCGTCATGTTCATTGTCATCACATTTGCCATAGCGCTTACGGTGTGTTATAGTTATTTACGGCTGCAATTCCAAAGTACCTATATGAGCAAGCGGGTAGCGGCGCTCGAGAGTGAAGTATTGGAGATGGAGACCGAAAACTCAAATGAATGGCAGGCGCTGGAGGAAAATGTGGATTTGAACGAGATTTATAAAAAGGCGACGAAAGAACTGGGGATGAGAAGCGCAAAAAGCGATCAGATCTTTACATATGAGAGTAAGAAGAGTACACAGGTACGGCTTCATAATCAATAGGAAAAGAGGAATTTGAAATGGAAGTCCGCAGGAGAGTACGGGTACCGAGAAAAAGAAGAAGAAAGCGATTTACAAGAGGGATGACAAAGACCCTCTTTCTCTTTTTGGTCTTTGTTTTACTGCTGTTTGTAGCAATGGTCCTGAGAATCTATACGCTGAACCGGGATCACGGGGATGTGTACAAAAAACAGGTGTTTGCCCAGCAGTCGTATACAAACAAGGTGCTGAAATACCGCCGGGGGGCGATCAAAGACCGAAACGAGACGATTTTAGCTCAGAGTGTCAGAAGGTTCCAACTGGTACTGGAGCCGAGGACGATACTGGCAAAAGAGGATGTACATAAAGAAACAGTAACGCAGCTCGTACAGTATTTTCAGGCAAACGCACCCGAAATCGAACAGATCCTTACGGATAACCCAAAGTCGATGTTCCAATATGTCGAAGGGTACAGGGAACTGACGAAAGAGCAGGTTTCCGGATTCCAGAAATTGATGAAAGAGAATAAGGATGTACAGGGAGTGTGGTTTGAAGAAACGTTTCAGAGAATCTATCCGCTTGATTCGATCGCCTCAAACATCGTGGGGTTTACGTCATCTGAAAATGAGGGAACGTATGGGATCGAAGGAACGTATAACGAACAGTTAAATGGAAGGACCGGAAGGGAATACGGGTATTTTGATGCCAATATGAATTTCCAGAGGACGGTGAAAAAGGCGTCGAATGGCAACAGTGTCGTTCTTACGATTGATGCGAATGTACAGAGGGTGATTGAAAAACTGATAAAACAATACAATAAGGATGTGGGAACGAAGAATATCGCAGTCATGGTGATGAACCCGAACAATGGGGAAATTTTAGCTATGGCGTCCCAAAATTCGTACGATCTGAACAACCCGAGAGATCTGTCTTCCATGTACACGCAGGAGGAGATCGAAGGGATGGACGAGACGACAGCGACGCAGAATCTGATGGCGATGTGGTCGAACTTCTGTATTGCGTTTGCCTATGAACCGGGATCGACGTTTAAGCCGTTTACGGTGGCTGCGGCGCTTGATGAGGGCCAGGCAAAAGATTCGGACTATTATGAGTGTCCGGGCATGATGAATATCGCGGGTACGGACATCCGCTGTTCTGTGCGTTCCGGGCACGGGAACATTTCCCTGCAGAAGGGGGTCATGGAATCGTGTAACTGTGTGATGATGCAGATCAGTTCGAAGCTGGGGCGGGATCAGTTCAGCAAATACAATCACATTTTCGGGTTCGGTCAAAAGACGGGGATCGACCTGCCGGGAGAAGCAACCGGACAGATCCATGCGAGAGAGGATCTGAATCCGGTCGAGCTTGCCACCAGCAGTTTTGGTCAGACACAGTCAGTCACGATGATCCAGATGGCTGCCGGTTTTTCTTCTCTAGTTAATGGAGGGGATTATTATCAGCCCCATCTGGTAAAGGAAGTACAAAATGAGAACGGAGCCGTTGTCGAAAGCGTTACGCCGGTTGTCGTAAAAAAGACCGTGTCAGAAAATACGAGCCGCCTGCTGAGGAAATATCTGCTCGCTACGGTAGAGGAGGGAACAGCGGGCCCTGCAAAGGTCAAAGGATACAGTATCGGAGGAAAAACGGGGACGGCGCAGAAGCGGCCGGTCGAAGAAAAAAATTACATTCTGTCATTTATCGGATGTGTTCCGGCTGAGGATCCGCAGGCGGTTATTTATGTCATCATTGATGAGCCAAATGTGGAAGAACAGGCGCACAGCACGTATGCGACAGAATTTTCTTCAAAAATCATGAAGAAGATATTGCCATTTCTCGGTATATACCCGGAAACAAACTAATACATTAGTAGAGATATGAGTTTCTGGGGTGACATTATGCTAGTTGGGCACAAAACATACCAGCGTCAGAATCTTCTTTTGGTATTTTTTGTATTCTCCCTCATACTGATCGTGATGATGGCCAGACTCGGGTATCTCATGATATACCGGGCGGATTACTACGGTGTGATGGCGAAGGAACTGCATGAGAGGGAGCGTGCGATCAAGGCGGAACGGGGAAAGATCCTGGACCGGAACGGAAACCTTTTGGCTGGAAATGTATCGGTATCCACGATCTCGGTCATACACAGCCAGATCGAGGATCCGGAAAAGGTGATCAGCATCCTTTCTTCGGAACTCGGCATTGAGGCAGACATCATTCGGAAAAAGGTGGAGAAGGTGTCTTCCCGTGAGAAAATAAAATCCAATGTCGAAAAAGAGATCTCGGATAAGATCCGCAGCTACCGGCTGGCCGGGGTGACAGTGGATGAAGATTATAAACGTTATTATGAATACGGATCCCTGGCATCTAAAGTACTTGGCTTTACTGGTGGTGATAATCAGGGGATCATCGGACTCGAAGTGTCCTACGAGAAATATCTGAAAGGGATCGACGGGTCGATCCTGACAATGACAACAGCGGGTGGGACGGAGATCAAAAACGGGGCGGAAGACCGCGTCGAGCCGGTGGCCGGATGGACGCTCACGACGAGCCTGGATCTAAACGTGATGAAATACGCAAACCAGGTCGCCTATACGCTGCTCGAGCAGAAACAGGCGAAAACGGTGGAGATCCTTATCATGAATCCGCAGAATGGTGAAATTTACGCGATGGTAAACGCGCCTGAATTTGACCTGAACAATCCGTATGAGTTAAATGGCGGTTCCGACGGACTTTCAGAAAAAGAAAAGATGGAGCGGCTGAATAACCAGTGGCGGAATCTGGCGGTGAGCGATACGTACGAGCCGGGGTCTACGTTTAAGGTCATAACGACGGCTGCGGCGCTCGAAAAAGGTGTTGTGACGATGAATGACAATTTTTCCTGTCCAGGTTATAAAATAGTGGAAGACAGGAGGATCCGCTGCCATAAAACGACAGGGCACGGCGCCCAGACTTTTTTGCAGGCCATTGGAAACTCGTGTAATCCCGTATTTATGGAAGTCGGGGCCAGAGTAGGCGTGGACGGGATGTTTGAGGAGATGAAGCGGTTTGGTGTTTTGGCGAAGACCGGTATCGACGTGCCGGGGGAGGCAGGGACGATCATGCACAAAAAGGAAAACGTAGGGGCGGTGGAGCTTGCTACGATGTCATTCGGCCAGTCGTTCCAGCTCTCTCCGATCCGGATGCTCACGACGGTGTCGTCGATCATCAACGGCGGCAAAAGCATTACGCCGCATTTTGGTGTAACGGCTGAGAGCAGCGACGGAACGGCGATGAAGAAGTTTTCTTATGGAGACGGTTCTACCATATTAAGCGAGGAGAAGTCGAAGCAGATCTGTGAGGCGCTCGGAAAGGTAGTGACGGACGGAGGCGGAAAAAAGGCGGCGGTAGACGGATATGTCGTCGGCGCGAAGACCGGAACGAGCCAGAAGCTGCCGCGCGGCAACGGCAAGTATATCGCTTCCTGTATCGGGTTTGCGCCCGTCGATCATCCGGAGGTGATCGCGATGGTCCGGATCGACGAGCCGCAGGGTCTCTATTATGGCGGTACGATAGCGGCGCCAGCCATATCCTCGATCTATACAAACATTCTTCCTTATCTTTTGGAAGATTAACTTGCGGTGGAAGCCGTAATGGAGTACAATGAGTAGTAAATGGTCGTTAGATAAAAATAAGATAAAATGAGGTGCTAAGTGTGAAGTTAGATTTAAGTGTATTTATGCCGGTAATCATATCGTTTGGGATCAGCGTGGTTCTTTGCCCGGTCATCATACCGTTTCTGCGCAAACTGAAGTTTGGGCAGTACGTGAGGGATGATGGGCCGGAATCGCATTTGAAAAAGGCGGGAACGCCGACGATGGGCGGACTTGTCATATTGGTGTCCATTCTCCTTACATCTCTGATCTATGTAAGAAGGTATCCGGATATTATCCCTGTACTCTTTATGACGCTCGGTTTTGGGATCATAGGATTTTTGGATGATTACATCAAGGTGGTGATGAAGCGTTCCCTCGGACTCCGTCCGATGCAGAAAATGCTGGGACAGTTTATCGTGACCGCGATTTTTGTGTATTATTATTTTCATGTAGCAAAACTGGATGCGTCGATCCTGATCCCATTTACGGGCGGTCAGATGTTTGTGATGCCAGACTGGCTTTTTGTCGTGTTTGTATTCATCGTCGTTTTGGGTACGGTGAACGGCGTGAACTTTACCGATGGGCTTGACGGCCTGGCTTCCGGTGTGACTGCGATCGTGGGCACGTTCTTTACGATGGCAGCGCTGGCGCTGAATGCGGATATGACTCCGATCACAGGGGCTGTCGTGGGAGGCGTTTTGGGATTTCTGCTCTTTAACACGTATCCGGCCCGCGTGTTCATGGGAGACACTGGTTCCCTTGCACTTGGAGGGTTTGTGGCATCGATTGCTCTCATGCTCCACATGCCTCTTTTTATCGTGATCGTTGGACTTATATATTTGGTAGAAGTACTTTCTGTTATACTGCAGGTGGGTTATTTTAAACTGACAAACGGAAAACGGATATTTAAGATGGCTCCGATCCACCATCATTTTGAACTCTGCGGTTTTTCGGAGACGCAGGTAGTAGCCGCGTTCAGTATTTTGACGGCGATCTTGTGCCTTGTGGGATTGATGGGGTTTTAAAAAACGTGGTATGTTCATGGATCGGCAGAATAGAAAGATTTGGGTAGTAACGGAGCTGTTGCCTGCCCGGAAATGAGGAAAAAATGGTATTAAAGGATAAAAAGGTATTGGTAGTCGGACTGGGAAAGAGCGGGATGGCTGCTTACGAACTACTCAGGCAGATCGGGGCGGATGTGAGCCTGTATGACGGAAATCCGGATGTGGAAGTTGGGGAGATCGACGTTCCGGTTTATCGGGAGACTTACCCCGAAGGCGAGTTTGCATTGTTAGACTGCGCCGTTTTTAGTCCGGGTGTGCCGCTCGACATTCCGCTGGCGGCGTTTTTGAAAAACAGCGGCGTGCCAGTGATCGGAGAGATCGAACTCGCGTACCAGATGGAACAGGGGCGCGTGATCGGGATTACTGGAACGAACGGCAAAACGACGACGACAACTCTCGTAGGAGAGATCATGAACGCCTATTACGAAAATACGTTTGTCGTGGGAAATATAGGGAATCCTTATACGCTTGAGGCATCGAAGACATCGCCCGATTCGGTCACGGTTGCCGAGATCAGCAGTTTCCAGCTGGAGACGATCGATACGTTTGCGCCTGATGTGAGTGCGGTGCTCAATATCACGCCGGATCATCTGAATCGGCATAAAACGATGGAAAATTATATTGACACGAAAATGAATATCACGAAAAATCAGGGCGGCGATAAGTTGTGCGTGCTGAATTATGAGGATGAGGTTCTCCGTGAACGGGCGGCGGTGCTGCCGTGCCGGGTCGCTTTTTTCAGCAGCCGGAGAAAACCGGTTCCGGTCATGCCGCCGGACGGGCAGCCGTGTTTGGATCTGTATCAGACGGAGGAAGGGGATATTGTGTGCGCTGAGTCTGGGCGCGTACTTTTGAACCAGAGTCAAACCCGTCTGCCGGGCAGCCACAACGCGGAAAATATCATGGCGGCTCTGATCATCGCGCGGGAAATGGGTGTTCCTGAGGAACTGGCGATCCGGACCGTGCGGAAATTCCGTCCGGTAGAACACCGGGTGGAGTTCGTGGAAACCGTTTCTGGTGTCGATTATTACAATGATTCAAAGGGCACGAATCCCGATGCGGCGATCAAGGGGATCCAGTCGATGGATCGTCCGACTGTGCTCATCGGCGGCGGTTATGATAAAGGCGGCGATTTTTCCGACTGGATCCGGAGTTTTGATGGTAAAGTAAAGAAACTGCTCCTTCTCGGGGAAACGAAACACCGGATCGCGAAAGAGGCAGAGGAGTGCGGCTTTTCCCAGTATGAGATCGTGGAAACGCTGGAAGAGGCAGTGGCAGCCGCCCATGAACTAGCAGCGGAGGGCGATGCGGTGCTTCTTTCGCCCGCATGTGCTAGCTGGGATATGTTTCAATCTTATGAACAGCGTGGCGATCGGTTTAAAGAACTGGTTCGCGAATTAAAATAAGAAGTTCTTGAGTAGCAGAAATGGAGGTTGACATGGGAAGGAAGGGGCAGAAACGAACAGCATATCGGGAAGAGAGTACGTTTGATTACAGCCTTTTGCTGATCACCCTTTGTCTGGTAGGGTTTGGGTTGCTCATGATCTACAGTTCAAGTTCTTATACATCGCAGATAAAACATGGGGATGCCGCTTATTTTCTAAAAAAACAGCTTGTTGGCGTGATTGCCGGCATTGCTGCCATGCTTGTGGTGATGAATATCAATTACCGGGCTTTTTTGAAAAAAATCCCGGGCCTCCGTCTTCGTTTTGTAACCGTCATTTACTTTTCGGCCGCCGTTCTTCAGACCATTGTTATTTTTGTCGGCAAGGAATTAAATGGCGCCAGACGATGGCTGTATATCGGGCCTCTCTCCATCCAGCCCTCGGAGATCACGAAAATTGCCGTCATACTCATCACGGCTTACTTCATTCAGATGACGCCGAAGGAGATGGGAAAACTCCGCGGGGTCGTCCGGGTCTTTATCCCAGTCGGGCTTCTTCTCGGGTTGGTAGCGCTTGAAAACATGAGTACGGCGATCGTTATATTTATCATTGCTTTTGGGATGTGCGCCGTAGCGGCGAGGAGCAAGTGGATCTATTTGTGGATCCTGTGTCTCGGGGTCGCTGGTTTCGCAATGCTCATATTTTTCGGAGAGGGATTCCGTGCCGAGAGGTTTGAGATCTGGCGGGATGTGGAACATCACGAAAAAGGATTCCAGATCTTACAGGGGTTGTATGCGATCGCATCCGGCGGCGTATTTGGCACCGGCCTGGGCGAGAGTATGCAGAAACTCGGATTCATTCCCGAACCTCATAATGACATGATATTCTCGATCATATGTGAGGAACTCGGCATGGTGGGCGCCGGGATCGTCATTCTTATGTTCATCCTCCTGCTCTGGCGGATTTATAATACGGCGGTCACGTCCCCGGATCTGTTCAGCGGGCTGATCTGCACCGGGGTCATGATCCACATTGCCACGCAGGTCGTGATGAATATCGCGGTGGTGACGAACTCCATGCCGTCTACCGGTATCCCGATGCCGTTTATCAGTTACGGCGGTACGAGTATTTCCATTCTCCTCGCAGAGATGGGCCTGGTACTCGGCATCTCCAAAAAAAGAACAAAGACATGATGCCAAAATCCCTTGATTGCATAATTTAGTAGTATTATATGATTATGTAATGGGGGATTGTAGTGGTTATTGAAGTGGAAGGCGGCAGCAAGGCTGCCGGCGAATTGACCATACAGGGAGCAAAAAACGCTGTTCTTCCGATGATAGCGGCAACGGTACTTTGCAGAGAAAGCGTCGTTTTGGAAGGCTGTCCAAAGATTCGTGACGTCGATGCCATGACATCGATCCTAGAAGAGATCGGAGCAGACGTGACATGGGACGGCGGCCGGCTGGTCATACATGCCGCATCTGCGGACAGGTGTGAGATTAGTGGGAAAGCGGCAGGAGAAGTCAGGGCTTCGGTACTGTTTCTTGGAAGTATGCTTGGCCGGAACCAGGAGGGAGGCATCTGCCTGCCGGGAGGGTGTTCGATCGGGGCCAGGCCGGTGGATTACCATGTGGCAGCGTTTGAGAAACTCGGTGCGTCCGTAGTGCAGAAAGATGGAAAAATCTGCTGTGCGGTGGAGCGGGCTGGGGAAGAGGTCGTGGAACTGCCATATCCGAGTGTGGGCGCGACGGAAAATGTCATTTTGTTTTCGGTGCTCCGGGGTGGCCGTACCGAGCTGCGCAATGCGGCAAAGGAGCCGGAGATCGTGGAACTGTGCTGCTTTTTGAGGAGCATGGGGGCTCGTCTGTCCGGCGAGGGGAGCAGCACGATTTTGATCTGTGGCGTAAAACAGCTTCATGGGACGACATACCGATTAAAATCCGATCGGATCGTGTTTCTGACCTATGCTGCTATGGCGGCGGCAACAGGCGGGGAGGCCGTGTTTCATGTGTATGGCGATACGTTTCGGCGGGAAAGGGGATATTTGGAACAGGCGGGGTGTCTGGTGGAATACATACCGGATGAGGATCGTTTCCAGTCGTGCCGCATCGAAGTTTCAGGTAAAAATGGGATACGGGCAGTCCCATATATCCGAACGGGCCCATATCCTGAATTTCCGACCGACGCGCAGTCTTTATTCCTTGCGCTCTTATCGAAATCATATGGCGAGAGTATAATAGAAGAAAGTGTATTTGAAAATCGGTTTTTAGTCGCTTCCCAGCTCCGGAAGATGGGGGCTGATATTGAAGTGGCGGAACAGCGAGCCTGTGTCCGCGGGGTTTCGCGGCTGCACGGTGAGACGGTATGCGCGACAGATCTCCGGAGCGGGGCAGCGCTTTTAGTGGCGGCGGCGACGGCGGAAGGAACGACCCATATTCTGGACTCCGATCTGATCCTGCGCGGATATGAGAGGCCGGTTGAGAAGATGAAAGAACTTGGCATCCATGCCAAGATGTGAGAGGTGTGAAGTCTTATTGAACTCGGATAAAACGGGAAGGTAAGATGGCGGCGGCACCTATGATAAAGGAGGAAAGGAAGATCAGATGATGAAAAATGTTCCTTGGCGGATCGTAGTCCCGGCCGGAGTGGTTTGCTTACTTGTGCTCTGCCTGTTTTTGTTCCGAGTGACATCCGTAACAGTGGAGGGAAATACGTTTTATCCGGAAGACGTGGTGGCTTCTGACGTATGCGGTTCCTTTTTTGATAAAAATACGATCAGTTCTTTTATCAAAAATCATCTGGGATTTACGGATGTTCCGCCTTATGTAAGGGAGTGCGAGATCACGTATCCGGGCATACATGAGGTTCACGTTAAGCTCTATGAAAAGAAGATCATAGCAGGCGTTGCTTATATGAACCAGTATATCTATTTTGATAAAGATGGCACGGTACTGAAAAGTACAAATGAAGAAATGGCGGATATACCGTTATTTCAGACGAAAAAAATGACGACGTTTACTCTCTACGAAAAGATTGAGATGGAGGACGGAGGCCTTTTAGGACAGATCCTGAATCTTGCCAATTTATTCCAGCACTATGAGGTCGTTTGGGACAAGGTTGTGTTTAATGAGGCGAATGCCGCCTATCTGTATGCCGGAAATATCAAAGTCAATTTAGGGAAGAAAGAGAGCTATGATGAACAGGTTTCGGCACTTTCCAGTGTTCTTGATACGGCGCGGGAACAGAATTTTTCGGGTGAGATCGATATGACCAATTATCGTGTCAAAGGAGACATCATTTTTCACAGAACGGAGACGAACTGAAAAAAATTTATTTTGTACTTGATTATTTCCATAAAAAACTATATTATATATTATATATGCTTGTGATTTATATGATCATTCAGATTGTTAGATTCTTTTCTTATAAATAAAAGGAGGAACTGTAGTGTTAGAAATTATGAACAATGAGGCAGAATCCACCGCTAAGATTGTTGTGATCGGAGTCGGGGGAGCTGGGAACAATGCTGTGAATCGAATGATAGACGAAGGGATCAAAGGGGTCGAGTTTGTCTGCGTAAATACGGACAAGCAGCACCTCCGCAGCTGTAAGGCTCCGCTGAGTATGCAGATCGGCGAAAAGCTGACGAAGGGTCTCGGCGCCGGAGCGAAGCCGGAAGTCGGGGAAAAGGCAGCGGAAGAGAGCCGGGAAGAACTTACGGAAGTGATCAAAGGCTGTGACATGGTATTTGTCACATGCGGTATGGGCGGGGGAACCGGGACGGGTGCCGCTCCGGTCGTGGCTCAGATTGCTAAGGATATGGGGATATTAACGGTAGGGGTTGTGACAAAGCCGTTTAAGTTTGAGGGAAAACAGCGTATGACGAATGCGCTTGGTGGAATTGACAAATTAAAGCAGCATGTGGACACGCTCATTGTCGTTCCCAATGATAAACTGCTTGAGATCAGCGATAAGAGAACGTCTATGGCAGAAGCGTTCTGCATGGCGGATCAGGTGTTGCAGCAGGGTGTACAGGGGATCACCGATCTGATCAATATGCCGGCGCTGATCAATCTCGATTTTGCCGATGTGGTGACGGTCATGCAGGACAAAGGGATCGCACATATCGGTGTCGGAAGCGGCAAAGGCGAGTCGAAGTGTTTGGACGCGGTTCAGGCGGCGATCACGAGTCCGCTGCTTGAGACGAGTATCGACGGCGCTTCCCATGTGATCATAAATGTATCTGGAGATATTGCTCTGCTCGAAGCAAACGAGGCAGCTACATATGTGCAGGAAATGGCCGGCGACGATGCCAATATCATCTTCGGTGCAAAAGTGGATGAAGAACATTCGGATACGGTGATGGTCACCGTTATAGCGACGGGGTTGGAAGAAAAAGGAGACTCTGCCTTTGGAAATTCGTTTGGCGCCAAGACTAGCAGCATATTTGGAAATCCCGCGATGGCGGCTAATACGCCGATGAGAAAGCCGAGCTTTTTGTCCGGCATGGGAAATCAGTCCCGCGGGCAGGCGCAGGTGGTACAGAAACAGCCAGCTGCAGAAGAGATGCCGGTTGTGACAAGGTCGCTCAACGTGACCAGGTCAGCAGCAACGGCAGAAAATCAGGAAGTTCAGGAAGGAATTAAGATTCCGCCATTTCTTCAGAAAAATAGAAAATAGGAGGACTAGGAAATGTCTACAGTAGTAAAAACAATGTTCGAGGTATTATATATTGTTATTTGTATTGCCATCATCGTGATCGTACTGATGCAGGAGGGCAAAAACTCCGGACTTGGAGCAATGACCGGTGCGGCAGACACTTACTGGAGCAAGAACAAAGGAAGATCGACCGAGGGAAATCTCGTGAAGATCACGACGGTGCTCGGCGTTTTGTTCATGATTCTTTCTCTTGTGCTTTGCAAGTATATGGTATAATTCCGATATTTGATAAAAGACGAAATGGTAAGAAATAATAACCTCTGAAGAGCGTTTGTAAGCGAAGCTTTCAGAGGTTTTCTTTTTGCCGGATCATTTAAAAATCGTGCGTGATGCACAGGAAATGAGGATTAGGATGAATATGAAGAGCAGAAAAGATATAGTATATGAGCTGATCAGCGATGATCGGTGTAAGGCGATGAAACGGAGGGAAATGGCCGTTTTCCTGCGGATCCCGAAAGGGGAGCGCCAGGAACTGTATGATATTTTAGATGAACTGTGCGCCGAGGGGAAGGTCGTGACAGATAAGCGCGGCCGGTACCGTCTGCCGGAGGAACAAGTCGATGTGGGCGTGTTTATGGCTACGACGCGCGGATTTGGATTTGTGAGGATCGAAGGGCAGGACGATGATGTGTTCATTCCCGAACCGTACTGTGGCAGCGCCTACGACGGCGACCTTGTAAAAGTACAGGTCTATAGGGAGAGCGGCGGCCGCGGTAAACGGCGGGAAGGAAAGGTCACGGAGGTGGTGCAGAGGGCAAACCAAACGGTTGTCGGCACCTTTATGAGAAATGACACGTTTGGTTTTGTCGTGGTAGACCGGGAAAAGTTTACGAGCGATGTCTATATCCCGAAATCAAAGACAATGGGCGCCGTCAATGGCCATAAAGTCGTGGTGGAGATCGAAGATTTTGGTGATGGCACGAAAAATCCCGAGGGAAAGGTGATCGAGATTCTTGGTCATGCAAATGATCCAGGTGTGGATATTTTATCCATTGTCCGGGCTTTCGGCCTGCCGGAGGAATTCCCGGATGAAGTGATGCGGCAGACGGAGAAGATCCCGTCGGCCGTGTCCCCGGATGAGATGGCTGGAAGGATGGATTTCAGGAACTTCCAGACCGTGACGATCGACGGTGAGGACGCGAAAGATCTAGACGATGCGATCACGCTTTCGAAAACGGACGAGGGCGGGTATGAACTCGGTGTGCATATCGCGGATGTGAGCCAGTATGTGATCGAGGGGTCGCCCCTGGACCAGGAGGCGCTCAGGAGGGGGACGAGCGTCTATCTGGCAGACCGGGTCATTCCGATGCTCCCGCATAAGCTCTCCAATGGCATCTGTTCCCTCAATGAGGGGGAAGACCGACTGGCGCTGAGCTGTCTGATCTCATATGACGCAAAAGGGAAGATACGGAGTACGCGCATCGGGGAGTCGGTAGTCCGTGTGGACCGCCGTATGAGCTATACCGATGTCAATGCGGTTGTCTCACTTCACGACGCGGATACGAGAGCGTGCTACCACGATTTTGTGCCGATGTTCGAACAGATGAAAGAACTGGCGTCAATACTGCGCAAGAACCGAAAAAAACAGGGTTCGATCGATTTTGATTTTCCGGAGTGTAAGATCAAGCTGGACGAGCAGGGGCATCCAGTGGATATCGTACCGTATGACCGGAATACGGCGACAAAGATCATCGAGGAGTTTATGCTGGCGGCGAATAAGGTTGTGGCGGAGGATTATTTTTGGCAGGAAATCCCATTCTTATACCGCACGCACGATTACCCGGATCTCGAAAAGGTGAAAGAGCTGGCGGCTCTTGCCAGAAATTTTTCCCACACGTTAAAGATCGGGACGGATGAAGTGCATCCGAGGGAGATCCAAAAGCTGATCGAGAGTATCGAGGGGACCGAAGAGGAGATCTTTCTCAGCCGCCTGACGCTGCGCGCGATGAAGAGGGCGAAGTATTCCACGGAAAATGACGGTCATTTTGGATTGGCAACAAAGTACTACTGCCATTTCACCTCTCCGATCCGCCGATATCCGGATCTTCAGATCCATCGCATCATCAAAGAAGGCATGCGGGGCGGCATCCGTCCGAAGCGTCTGGAGCACTATGAGAAGATCCTCGGGCAGGTGGCGAACGCGAGCAGCGATCTCGAGCGCCGGGCAGATGAGGCGGAACGAGAAGTCGATAAGCTGAAAAAGACGGAATATATGTGCTCAAAACTGGGCGAGGAATACGAGGGCGTCGTCAGCGGTGTGACGGGCTGGGGCATCTATGTAGAGCTTCCGAATACGGTAGAGGGCATGGTGCGGCTTGTCGACCTGGAAGATGACAGGTACGAGTATGACAGTGAGAATTACCGCGTCGTGGGAAGAAGCGGCGGAAAGGAGTACCGACTTGGACAGAAAGTTACAGTTCAGGTGGCAGGCGCCGATCCGTTATCCCGCACGATTGATTTTGTGATACCACAGCAAGGAGGCAGTAAGTAAGAGATGGGGAAAGATAGTATACGCCTTGTCGCAAATAATAAAAAGGCATGGCATGATTATTTTATAGAGGATAAGTACGAGGCCGGCATAGAACTTCATGGAACGGAGGTAAAGTCGATCCGTATGGGCCATTGCAGCATCAAAGAAGCGTTTATCCGCGTGGAATGCGGGGAAGTGTTTATTTACGGGATGCACGTAAGTCCATACGAGAAGGGCAATATGTTCAATAAAGACCCCCTTCGGGTGCGAAAGCTTCTCCTTCACCGCAGTGAGATCCGGAAACTGGTGGGCAAGATGGCGCAAAAAGGATATACGCTCGTCCCGCTCCAGGTCTATTTCAAAGGCAGCCATATCAAAGTGGAAATTGCGCTCGCCAAAGGAAAAAAACTGTATGACAAGCGAGAGGATATTGCGAAAAAGGATCAGCGCCGGGCGGCGGAACGTGATTTTAAAGTTAAAAATTTGTAATCTTTTTTAAGCTTTTTTAATAATTCTGTAATAAAGTTAACAAAATTGAATATACTCTATTATAAGCCAGTTAGGTGAAACGTACAACAGTTCCGTCGAAAGACAACCTGCATGGTCAGATGTCAGGCTATGGCGGAACGGTTTGGAAGCGAGGCAGAGTATATGAGAAAGATCAGAATGATTACCACAGTATTGTACATGGTATTTGCAGTGGAAATAGTAAGCGCCTGGGAGAAAAAGCCAAATGCGATCGAGGCGGCTGCTTTTACGCAGACGATCGTGTACGGCGAGGTGGAAGGTGAAAACCAGCTTGCCCTACAGGAACTGGAAGCGCGGGCCGAATATGCGAAGATGAAAACGCTGGAGCGGGAGAGGTGCAATGAGTACTGCGCCCTGGAGAACCATCTGGAAGAAGAAGAACATGAACTTTCGTGGAAAAGAGAGCAGAGAAGGAAAGCGAGGGAGCAGAAAAAGCGCAGGGAAGAACGGGCCATACTCGAGCGGATCGTCGAGGCGGAAGCCGGAGATCAGGATCTCAAGGGCCGCATCCTCGTGGCGAATGTGATCATGAACCGGGTGAAATCGAGTCATTTTCCAGATTCCGTACGAGGCGTTGTATTTGCACACCGCCAGTTTTCTCCGATCGCGAACGGAAGCTATTACCGCGTGACGGTGTCGGAAAAGACAAAAAAAGCCGTGCAGAAGGCGGTAAAAGGAATCGATTACTCGAAGGGCGCGCTGTATTTCATGTGCCGCAGCGCCTCCACGCCGTCCAATGTGGCGTGGTTTGACCGGGCGCTGACGAAAGTGAAGGAATACGGGTGCCACGAATTTTTTAAGTAAGGTCTTTCCAAAGGGAACACAAAAAAAGAACAGCCTGTGCCAGTCTCGATCGGGGATTTCGGTGCAGGCCTTTCTTTTTCTTTGACAACGATCGCCGTGTGTGGTAAAATCTAAACGGATCTATACGTAATATTGCTACTTTAAAATTTGTAAAAGGAATGCCATGGGTACGCAGGAGGTATGAAAAAATGAAGCGGTTGAAAGCAAGGAAGCTACTGGCATGGCTGTTAAGTATTTCGATGATCGCAAGTGCGATGCTCAGCGGGAGTGCGCCATATGCAAATGCAGCAGATGATTCGGATAAAGAGACCAGTCATTATGCTAGGACGATCAATTTGGGAACGAAGGGGATTTCACGTCCGATCGTGCCAACGGGATCGGGGCAGGAGTGGCGTGGTGATCATGTGTGGTTTGGCCTTGGTGGCGGGGTTACTCTCCATAACCGTGTTTTGGATCCGTCTACCACAGAATTTGGTACAGATGAAAGTACGATGCTCTTAGAAAATTCGTATGTGTTAGAGGATAAGAAACTGCATTCAGAAGGTTTGGCAGACTGGGAAGAGGCAAGTACATACCTGAACGGCGAGTTTATGGATATCCACTTTAGTGCTGGAGAGAAAAAAGCGATAGCAAAAAGTTCAAAGACTAAAGTGTCAGATCAGGACGGAAAAGGGTATTCGGGATTGCGTTTTGTGCCATTTTCAGATGTATCGATCTTTCTTTTGGATGCCAAAGAGGTGACAAGACCTTCGTATGGATACAACGATAACAAAAATAACAAAGCCGTTTCCCGGATAAAAAAGGAGAATGGACAGCCAGCATCCTGGTGGCTGCGTTCGGAATGTAATGTCGAGTATGTGGATAGTAGCGGAATGAACTGTTTTCAGGGCGGCGTTGTCGGGGAGGATGGTAGTATTTTCTGTATCGCTGATCATCCAGAGGAGGAAGATTATACGCAGGGGATCAGTCCGGCTTATAACGTGAAAACATCTGCGGTTGTTTTTACATCAATGTTTTCTGAGGCAGAAGCAGGAGAAAACGATACATTATTTGGTAAATCATTTGGCATCATATCCGGTGACAAGACGCTTTCGGAAGTGACGGACTATGACACGGTAGATAATATTGGACATAATTGGAAGCTTACGCTTAAGAGTGAGGATGCAGCGCCCCAAATTACTGATATCAAGCGCATTCAGAATAAGCTTACGTTTGATTACAGTGGTGTGAGGACAGGTGATAGACAGACGTTGTCTGCGATCATTACGTCTGGTGAGGGAGACGGGGAGATCATTCTCCGTTATGGTACATTGGCAGAAACCGATAAAGCGGGCAGTCAGAGCGGTACGGTGACATTTACCCTGCCCGCCGGATTTGATGCAAAAAAGCATAAGCTGAAAGTATTTTCCGAGCAGAGGAATGGAGCAGCAACGACAGATTATGCCGGGGATATGGCAGTCGTGGATGTGCCAGATGGGCCAGTGGTGACAGAGCCGCCAGTGGTTACGGGTACCCCGACACCAGTACCGACCGTGACACCGGTTGTAAAGCCAGCGGAGACAGACAAGCCGGAACCGACAGAAACACCAGCCCAGACGCTGAAGCCGACTAAGCGGCCGGATGTGGAAACGGATGTTGTAACGACGGCTAAACCTACGAAAACACCAGAAGGAACGGGGAAACCGACGTCGGAACCGACAGAGAAGCCGACGCAGGAACCGAAAGAGACGGAACAGCCAGTAGAGACCGGTACACCTGTTCCGAATACGGAGAAACCGACGGAGAAACCGGAAAAAACCGAACAGCCATCAGAGGAGCCGACAGATAAGCCGGAAGAGACAGATAAGCCTGATACGACAGCAGAGCCGACGCAACAGCCGGAGGTGAGCAAATCTCCAGCGCCGCAAAGTGCGACCGCGACGCCGCCGGCGAAAGTGATCGAGGATCCTGACCTCGATGAAGAAGAGGAGAGCGGGTCGGAACGGACCAAGACCGGCACAACTTCTGGAACAAAGGATCAGGAACCGAAGACAGGGGAAGGATCGAAGGTAGAAATGTACGCCACGATAGCCATGGTGGCGGGATTATCCTATCTGCTCCTATATTTCACAGACGAAGAGCGCGGAATGACAGAAGAGCGGAAAAAGGAACTTGTTTCCAGACTCGTTCGCTGGGCGAAAAAGGGAGGGCGCTTCCGAAATATGCTGGCAGCGGCGGCGATCGTATTACTTTTGGTATATTATCACGCGATTGGCAAGCGTTCTTTACTCGAAAAAAATGTTTGTCAGGATGAAACGTGATATGGCGTATTTTACGGCAGGGATCAAGTTTGTGTATGCACGCATAAACTTGAGTGATATATAATAAACGTGTGCGGATGGAGGAAAATATGATGGAATTACGATATAAAAGTACGAGAAGCGACGCTGACCCGATCAGCGCTTCTCAGGCAATCTTAAAGGGACTGGCTGACGATGGCGGCCTGTTTGTGCCGGAGTCGATCCCGGCGCTGGATGTGGAACTGGAAGCACTGTCCGGACTCTCTTATAAGGAAACGGCATATGAAGTGATGAAGCTCTTTTTGACCGACTTTACAAAAGAGGAACTTCAGTCTTGTATTGACGGTGCCTACGATGGCACGTTTGATGTGGACGAGATCGTGCCTTTGGTAAAAAAGGATGGTGCTTATTATCTGGAACTGTTTCACGGGAGGACGATCGCGTTTAAAGATATGGCGCTCTCGATCCTGCCGTACCTGATGACGACCGCTGCCAAAAAGAATGGCGTGAAACATGAGATCGTTATTTTAACAGCGACATCCGGGGATACGGGAAAGGCGGCGCTGGCTGGCTTCGCTGATGTGCCGGGAACGAGTATTATCGTTTTTTATCCGAAGAACGGCGTGAGTCCGATCCAGGAAAAACAGATGGTCACGCAGAAAGGGAAAAACACGCACGTCGTCGGGATCCAGGGCAACTTTGACGACGCCCAGACGGGGGTCAAGGCCATGTTCCATTCGCAGGAGCTCGCGCAGGAAATGGATCAGGCCGGGTATCAGTTCTCGTCGGCCAATTCAATCAATATCGGAAGGCTCGTACCGCAGATCGTCTATTATGTGTATGCGTACGGACGCCTGCTCCGGGAGGGGGAGATCTCGTGCGGGGAGAAGATCCATGTAGTCGTTCCCACGGGAAATTTTGGCAATATCCTGGCAGCTTATTATGCAAAAAATATGGGCCTGCCGATCGAGACGCTGTTCTGCGCGTCAAATGAAAACAAAGTGCTGTTTGACTTTTTCCAGACGGGCACTTATGACAGGAAGCGTGAGTTTATCCTAACGTCATCGCCATCGATGGATATTTTGATCTCCAGCAATCTGGAACGGCTCATCTATCAGATCACGGGTGAGGACGCAGCAATGACGAGAGAATTGATGGAGGCGCTCGCCGCGGGCGGAGAGTACCGGATCACCGACGAGATGCAGGCGCGCCTGCACGATTTTATCGGCGGTTACGCGACGGAGGACGAGACGCGCGCAGCCATTCGTGCTATGTATGAGCGCACCGGATATGTGATGGATACCCATACAGCCGTTGCGAGCCATGTCTATTATGACAAGGCGCAAAAGACAGGTTATAAGACGGTGATCGCCTCGACGGCAAGTCCGTATAAATTTACGAGAAGCGTCATGAATGCGCTGGGGGAAGACGGCGACGGTGTGAGCGACCTTGCGCTGGCTGACCAGCTGGAAAAGTTGTCGGGTGTCGCTATTCCGAAGGCGATTGAGGAAATCCGTTCGGCGGATGTCCTGCACGATACGATTTGTGACCGGACAGAGATGGAGAAGACCGTGAGGGAGATTTTAGGTCTGCCAGCACAGAAAAGATAAGGGTTTCTATATGTAAATGATGTTGGGGTCAAAAGGTGTTTTGCCCCCAACTGATGCCTCGGATTGCTCCGTTGTTTCACAACTCCCGCAATCCTTCAAACATTCGAAATCCGCTGATTTACTGCGTAAATCGCTTCTTTCTCATGTTTGGCGGGTCCCAAGTTCAAATGCCTTATCATGTAAACCTGAATGGCATTTTGACCTTTTGACCCTGGCATCGTGTAAATGGAGGTTCAGATGAAGTTTCGTCCATGTATTGATATACACAATGGAAAGGTGAAGCAGATCGTGGGAGGCAGCCTGATCGACGACGGGGATCAGGCGGAGGAAAATTTTGTTTCCGATATGGAGGCATCTGATTTTGCCAAATTATACCGCGAGAAAGGACTCCGCGGCGGTCATGTCATTTTACTGAATGCGAAAGACAGCGAGTATTATACAGAAGACCTTCGCCAGGCAGAAGCCGCGCTGGGGGCATACCCCGGCGGACTTCAGGCCGGCGGCGGGATTACCTGTGATAATGCCCGCTTCTTTTTAGAGGCCGGAGCCAGTCATGTGATCATTACGTCTTATGTATTTGCAGACGGCAGGATCCGTTTTGACCGCTTGGAAAAACTGCGCCGGCTCGTGGGAAAGGAACATATCGTCCTAGATCTGAGTTGTCGCAAAAAACAAGACAGGTATTATATTGTAACGGATCGCTGGCAGAAATTTACAGAGCAGGCGCTGGATGAGGAATTGATGAATTGTTTATCTTCTTATTGCGATGAATTTCTCGTACACGGTGTCAGTGTAGAGGGGACAGGCAGCGGGATTGATGCGGAGCTGGTCGGGATCCTTGCCGGGCAGGAGGAGATTCCGGTTACGTATGCGGGCGGCATCGGCAGTTATGCTGATTTGCAATTATTGCAAGAAATATCTGGAGGGAGGATGAACTATACCGTCGGAAGTGCGCTGGATCTGTTTGGAGGTTCGTTGGAATTCGACAAAATTGTTACAAAATACAATGATTAAATGAAATAATATGATACAAATATGATTCAAAATATAACGAAAAATAGGCGTTTGCGTGGCAGACGTTTATTTTTTTGAAAAAAATACTTGATTTCTTCAAAAGTTATGTTATAATTATTACATAATTGTTACAAAACGTAACAAAAATTATTACGCAAAAATGCGCAAGTGGAGGGAACAATGAGTACTAAAAAGTGGCTACAGTTGATTTTTACATTGGTGTTTCTGTTGGTTGTGAGTGTGGCAGCGAGAGGGACATCGTCAGAGGCGGCAAAGAGACCATATACGGATAAGGATTTGAAATACATGGCGGCCATCATTTACTGCGAGGCAGGAAATCAGTCGTACGCCGGGAAAATGGGAGTTGGATGCGTTGTGATGAACCGGGTGAAATCTTCCCGTTTTCCGAACACCGTGTTAAAGGTGATCAAACAGCCGGGACAGTTTGGACCTGTCCGTCAGGGCAAATTTAAAAGAGAAGTAAAGTACGTCGAGAAAGGAAAATATTCGAGCGGCGCCAGAAGGTCATGTATGAAAGCGGCTCAGGAAGTTTTGGAGGGGCAGAGGAAAGTGACCTATAAAGGTAGGAAGCTGAACATGAACAAGTACTATTTCTTTAATGGCAGGCTTTCCAATCCGAGGCTTCGGATCGGCGGACATCAGTTTAAATAGTTCGTGAAAAACGAAAAATGCGGTAAATCGTATGATTTATCGTTTTTTTTGTTTGAACGCTTAAAATGTCGTGAGGTTTGCGTTGAAATCTTTTTGTGGATGTGGTATCATAAAGTATATGTGCAATTAAGGAGGATTTTGCAGTAATGGCAGAACAGAAAGAGGAAGAAGTTGTATCAAGGAATTTTATTGAACAGGAGATCGACAAGGATCTGGA
>Ga0224748_10045_pt1 | contig 25710 bp, 23 predicted proteins | sample LIM_F_Water_Neg_FD_182074 | JGI IMG/M metagenome (GOLD analysis project Ga0224748, IMG submission 182074) | Enriched cells from gastrointestinal tract of the lab mouse from Pacific Northwest National Laboratory (PNNL), Richland, Washington... | ecosystem: Host-associated > Mammals > Digestive...
GAGGTCTTCGGCGTCCTGGGGGATGGACACTCTGCGGACGGAGGTTTCGGTTTTGGGTCGGGAGAGGGTCAGCTTTCCGTTAGGATTACGGACATACTGCTTGCTGACGAAGATCGTTTTGTTTTCGATGTCCAGGTCAGTCCAGAGGAGGGCAACCAGCTCACCTTTCCGGAGGCCGCTGACCAGCGCCAGGTAGAACATCGGGAGGAGGCCTCTGGTGTTGGCGGCGTCGAGGTAGGCTTTCATATCCTCTGGGTGGAGTGTCTTTCGCTCGAATTTCTGAATCTTGGGAGCGATGCAGTCATCGGTAGGATTGCGGGAGATCAGACGCTCCTTGACGGCTCTTTCGAAGGCGCAGTGGAGCATGAGGTGGACGCTGCGGACGGTGGTGCTGCTCAGGCCAGGGCTTTGATTCTTCCCAACGTGGACCCGGCCGCTCTCCATCAGGTCTTTGTAGAGCTTCTGGAGGTCGCGGGAGGTCAGCTTGGTGAGTTTGATCTTACCAATCCGAGGAATGGTGTAGGTTTCGATCATCAGCTGGTAGCGGTCTGCTGTGGCAAGGCGGATGTTGGGCTTGGCGTAGAGATCGTACCAGGTGCGGAGCCAAGTGGTTACGGTGTATTCTTCAGCACGGATCATATCGAGGTCCTTGATTTCTTCCAGGACTTTGGCCAGCTTCGCCTTGACTTCTGCCTGGGTCTTGCCGAGGACATTTTTGATAATTCGTTTACCGGTGGTGGGATCGTATCCGGCGGTGTAGCGGCCTTCCCAGCGGCCATCGCTTCGCTTGCGGATGTTTCCTTCGCCGTTTGCACGCCGTTTTGCCATCAGGGGTCCCTCCTCTCGTCAAATTCTTCGCTGAGCCTCTGCTCCTCATTTTCTACGTAGGAATACCAGTTGCTTCTTCCAAGTTCACTACAGATCCCGCAGGCCAGCCGGAAACCGGCAATGAAGCTGTCCAGGGCCATGTCGTCACGGAGTTGTGATTCTGCATCCACCAACTGGAGCAGTTGCTTTCGCTGTTGTTTATCCAGCGTATGGCTCAGCTTGCAGCGTATGGTTTCGATCTCCTGCCGTTGTTTTGCATAGAGGTCATCCGAGAAAAATTTTTCTTGCAGGGCTTGCATGTAGTCGTACATGGTGTGCTGCCTCCTTTGGTTTGGTAGCAACACACAATAGCCCCGGATTCCCTACCCCCTTTAGGCTCTGGGTCTTGGTGAAGCCGTGGCCCCATATCCGGGCCATGTCGGCGTTAGAGATAAAAGGGGCCTTGCCAGAGAACAGGAACAGACAATGAAGGTGCCACGCTCCACGTCCTTGCGGTTCTGCTGCTATGATGTACTCAGCTGTTGAGTGGCCTTGTTTGCTCAAATAGTATTTGAGCCGTTGCCAGAATCGACGGTAATCCTCATACAGTCGGGCCGGGTCGGTCATGTTTTCCCGATAGGTCAATGTTACCCACAGGGCTGCTTCCGGGTCTTCCAGGTTGGCGTTTATTAAATCGCGCAGCTTGCGGAGACTCTGCGATACACTGCCTTTGTCCGCTGCTCTGCTGTCGTGGTGCTGGAACTCCTTGACCTCGCCTGTCCGTTTGTCTGTATATAGGTCTGCACTCAATTTTTCGATTGTTATGTCCGGCGGATGATTTGCCATGTAGCGAACCTCGATTACGTTTCCGCAGCATTTGACGGTTACGGGCGTGCCCGGGGTCGCTGGGTGTAGGGCTAATATCATCCTCCGGCTATGTTAGAAGCACGTTGGTAATCCCGCTTGGCGGCAAAGCTCATGCCGGGCCGGTAGTTCCCTGAACAGTCCTTTAGGACTGATAAAGGGGTTTTATTCCTTGTTTACTGCTACGCAATATCTGAGCAGAAAATCTGTACTTCCCGGTGCTATATTTTCCTGTCTGCACTCTGTTTCTGCCGCCATGAGAGAGGGCCATCCAGCTTCCTGGACGGCCCTCTTTGAGTACTATTCGCTTACGCATAGAAGTTGACGCTGTTGGGGATTCCGACGAACATACAGCAGTAGCCCCTATATTGTTTACAGCATAGCAAATTCTGTGTGGGTGCGGGACTTGTATCTCTCGGTTTTCTATGGTATACTAAAAAAGAAAAGTGGGGCGGTTAATGTGGCGAGATTTGAACTTTTTGTTTGGGACCGGTTGGGAAAGAAAGTCCCTGCCAAGGCGCTTAGAGCGACAAGAGAAGACTTGGAATTTACTGTTGCCTCACCCGTATGGCAAACGGACTGGACGACTGAGTATATTGTAGAAAGCGGATTTGAAATCTATGCGTTAAAAACCAAGCAGGGTGAATTGGTGGCCCTGGGTGCTTATGGGATTGAGGAAAATGTTGTTGCTGTCCATATCGTTTACATGGAGAGCCAAGCTCAAAGTAATCCGACCCTTTGTAAAGAGCCGAAGTACCGGGGGATCGGACGGGCGCTGGTTGCCTACGGTATCAAGCTATCTGTGGATGCCGGTTTCAATGGAGATGTGACACTGGACGCAAAAACGCCGGAGTTGGCGAAGCATTACGAGCAGAACTTTGGTGCGCTCTTGATTCCGGGGCGTAAGAGCGGCGCGGCTCCACGGTACTTGATTTGTGATGAGGCTGCCATAAACATTTTCACATCCTACTTGGAGGAGGGCTGATTATGGATGACGCAAAGTGGTATTTCACGCACGAGAGCGATGAGGACAGACTGTGGTATCGAATCTTTTTTTCCATGTGTCGGAAATTTGGGGTGTCCTGGTCCAAGGCTAGCGAAATGCAAAAAGCCTTTATTGAGGAACTGACCCGCATCAATTTTGAGCGGGAGACGGCAAAGAAAAGTGCTGTGGCGCAGCCCATCCGTGGCTTTTTTGACACGGAGATATCCGCTTGACCCACACCGTGACCCACACGCGGAAAAAAGCGGGTGGAGTTAATGGACAGGAAAGTGCCAAAGACCATGGCTCTCCGTAACAAAAATGCCCCGAAAGTGCCAAACAGCGGTACTCCCGAGGTTTCCAATCATTTGGTAAGGATGAGGTCACCAGTTCAAATCTGGTCAGCAGCTCCACAAAAGTCGGCCTTTTCTTTGGAAAAGGCCGACTTTTGATTTGATTCTGGCACATTTTTGGGCGCTTGAATCTTGACGCTTTCGCGTTGACCACATAACTAGCCACAGACAGAGAAAAACCGTCCACCAGAGTGAGTTCTCCCCTGGTGGACGGCGTGTTTTTATCAGCGCAGGTTATATTCTGTTCTCAGAAATTTACCATTTTTGAATACATCCCAGACTTCCAGGTAGTAGTCCCCGCCGGGGCAGGAGTGCAGCATTTCTGGAACCGCTTCTTCCCGCCAGGGCCAGAACGGAGCGCCGATCATATCCTCCGGCAGGGTCAGTTGGATGTGTACCCAGGGCGTTCCATCTCCCCGCATTCTCGACGTTCCGTTCTGCATGATCCAGTCGTCCTCGCCCATGGCGTTGTAGAGGCTGTAGAGCATCCGGCGGGTTTCGTACAGATTCTGGATGAAGATGTAGTCGCCGTCCGGATCGTTGAACCGCCTGACTTCTGCCTTGGGCAGCTCAGGCTGGTCGAACTGGCTCCAGTCGCAGGTGGCGGTGGGCAGGGGGCCGACCGGCCCATCCGCGAAGTAGTTTTTGTCATACCGGCTCACGTCTGTGATGGTATAGTTGGTGCCGTCATCGCAACGGATCACATCACCCGCCTGTGGGACGTACTGTGAACCATCCTGCGGGACGTTGATGGAACCGTCCGCATTTTTGTTGAGTGCAGAGGGGAAGATTTGACTGGAAGGCGTAGCTGATGTAGGTGTGGTCACCTCCATTTCATAGGGCTTGCCTGGACTGATGGTGACAGTGTTGGTGGCGGCATCGTAGGTGACGCCGAAGTCCACCGCCTGTCCAATGTCCCGGAGCTTGACATAGTTGCTGCCACCTATTTCGTAGGCTTCCAGATTGATGCACTCCTCGTTGATGTAGAACCGCTGGCTGCTAGGGGTGGCCATAAGGCCCGCTGCTGCCTAGGTCGCAGGCCCGCTGACGGCGATCCCCGCCAGGATGCCAGCTGTTACCAGGGCGATTTCTTTTCTTCTGAGCACGATTTGTTCCTCCTATTGTAATATTTTGCTTCCTGCAAACACTACAATATCGGAGAATGTGCCACAAGTCCAGCGAAGTATTTGCGAATTTATGGAGAAGAAAAGCCCCTCAAACGAAGCAGTTTACACAATTTCTTGACATGCCAGCTGTGGATAGAGAAAACCGCTTACCAGAGTAATTTCTTCTCCGGTGGACGGCGTATTTTTATCAGCTCACTTTAGGAGCGGCCTTTATCAGCTCTTTCTCGGCAGCAATCTCAGCTTTCATCTCGATGATCATCTCTGCCAGCAGTCTCTCACACTCTGCCTCGCTGTGGGCATACACGTTTCTGGCGTGCTTTTTGCCATCTGGCCAGATAGGGGAGTACCGCCCCTCCCATAGATGGTCATTGATTTGTGAGACGCATCCTGTACCCGGCTTGCGGCGTTGTCCCTTGTGGGCTTGGAAAGCGCTCGGAGCGGGCTTCTGCGGTGCCGTTACGGCCTCCTCTTGGGGCTCAGCCCTACCGATACCCTGGTCGATCTTCACCGCCGCTGTACGGCGCATTTCGTCGGTGACGTGGGCGTATACGTTCAGCGTGGTGCTGCTGGAGACATGACCGATAATGGTGGAGAGTGTTTTGATATCCATGCCATGCTCCAGGGAGACTGTGGAAAATGTGTGGCGTAGGTCATGGAAGCGTATCTTTTTGCACTCCGCTCGCTCCAGAACGATCTGCAGCCGCTTTCGGACGGCGGCGGGATCTCGGGGAGAATCTTCGCTGACCGGAGAGGGGAACATCCAGCGGGAGTCTATCGTTTTCTTATATGTTTTGAGGATACCCACGACAGGCGCAGGGAGGATAACGCTGCGATTGGATGCCTTTGTCTTGGGTGGGGAGACTTTCAGTTCTCCCTTGATCCGGTGGACCTGCCGTTCAATCCGGAGTTCCCCAGTGCGGAAGTTCAGATCATTCCACTGGAGGGCGCAGATCTCACCCCGGCGTAAACCAGTGGAGAGTTCCAGCAGGAGGAGTTCATAGCAGCCGTCCTCTTTGGCTTGGATCAGTAGCCGCTGGATTTCCTCCGGCATCAACACCTGCATTTCTCTGGCCTTGGCAGATGGGAGGCGACAGCCATCGGCAGGGTTTCGGAGGATGAGTTTCTCTGCGACAGCTTTGTCCAGGGCAGCGTGGAGAGTGGTGTGGATGCCGCGAACAGTTTGATCGGAGAGCCCTTCGCCATAGAGCTCTGCACGGAGAAGCCTGCCGTTTTGTTTGAGTCCGGCATAGAATTGCTGAATGTCGTTGGTGGCCAGCTTGTCTATTTGAATATTTCCCAGTGCAGGGATGATGTGCTGATAAATGCGCCGCTCATATGACATCTGCGTATTGGGACGGAGATTAGGCTTCTTATAACTCTGATACCAGAGATCCAACCAGTCACCCAGAAGGATGCCAGGTTTGGGCTGATCAGGGGTGGGTGCGTTGACGCTGTCTGCCAAGGCTTTGAGCTTGGCGGCACATTCCGATTTCGTTTTTGCCAGAACGTTTTTGGTGACCGGGAGACCCTTGTCATCATAGCCGACAACGTACCGGCCCTCCCAGCGGCCATCTTTTCTCAAACTGATGCCGCCGTCGCCGCGTTTTCTTCGCTTTGCCATGGGGCCATCTCCTCTCCGAGGTAATCTGTCAGGAAGCCGCCTACAATATCGGCGGCACGTTTCTGCATATCGCCAGTGGTGTGAGTGTAGGTATCCAGCGTGAAGGATGCCTTTGTATGGCCCAGGATACCAGCCAGAGTCTTGGCATCTACGCCAGAGGCCAGAGCATGAGTAGAAAATGTGTGGCGTAGGTCGTGGAACCGGATGCTTGGCAGCCCTGCCTCTGCCAGAAATTTCTTTAGCTGACGGTAGACACTGTCAGGATCTATGGGAGCTTCCGGGCGAAGCGGATCGTGAAAAATCCAGGGAGAGAAGGATTTTTGTTTCCTCTCTTGGAGCAGTTGAGCTGTGGAGGGTGGCAGGACGATTTTTCGAGTGCCAGCGTAGGTTTTGGTATCTCCAGCTACCAGCCGGCCTCCCTTTTCACGATGAAGGGTGCGGTTTACTTTCAGAACGCCGTTGCGGCCATCGAAGTCAGACCACATGAGTCCGCAGATCTCACCCCGGCGTAGACCGGTGGTCAGCTCGGTATAGAAGAAATCATACCAGATCGCATCTTGCCGGATCACATCCATGAAAGTATCCAGTTGTTCTTCGTTCAGAATTTTCATAGGCTGGCGGATTACCTTGGGCGGGTCTACTTCATCAGCGGGATTGGTGGGGATTAGTCCGTGATCTTTGGCAGTCTTGAGAGCATGATGAAGAGTGGTGTGGATGCCGTGAACCGTATTGCTGGAGAGACCACGGCTCTGGCCGGGGCGAGATTTCACCCTGCCGTTCCGTTTTAAGGTATCGTAGAGTTTTCTTAAATCCATGGCTGTCACTTGGGCGAGCAATTTTGTCCCCAAGTAGGGGGTCACATGATTTGTGAGGTCCTTCCGGTAGTGTTCCAGAGTGCTGGGGCGGAGAGTAATGGACATCTGCTCCAGCCATTGATTCAGCCACTCTGCGAGAGTCATCCGACTTTGTTCTGTCAAATCAATCCCCTGATAGATATCTATGTTCTGGCGGAGTTTGGCGGTCAGTTCCTTTTGGGTATCAGCGTAGATGTAGCGGAAGATAGAATCGCCGTTGGCCTTGTGCCCGATCACGATGCGGCCCTCCCAGCGGCCATCTTCCCGCTTGCGTACCATGCCGTCGCCGGATGGTCTGCGCTTTGCCATGGGCTATTCCTCCTTTCTCTCGAAAATCTTGCGGGCTCGCTGTTCCTCCTCTGTTTCGAAGGAGTAGGGCGGTTGTTCCAACAGTTCCCGTTGTATCCCGCTGTCTAGACGGAACCCGGATACAAAACTGTCCAGGTTGGACTGGTCACGTAGTGCGTCTTCCAGGTCGACCAGCTGGAGCAGCATTTTTCGTTCCGGTTTTTCCAGGCGGGAAGCGAGCTGCCTGTGGAGGATCGTTACCTGTTGTTTTAGGTCCTGTGACCGTTGAGACGGACTTTTGAATCGCAGATGGAGCGCCGTCATGTAGTCGAGCATAGTTGTGTCGCCTCCTTTGCAGCAACACACAATACTCCAACCACCGAGAAATATCCAGTCCTGTGGACTACAGTTATCAAAAATTTATCATTTGAAGTTTGCCGCCTTCTCTTTGTAGACAGTATCCCAATCGAGAAGCGCTATCCCATACTCATTGTCCGGGCTGGGGACGGATCTTCGTGATCGTCCGGCTTATGACCCATGGCAATTTTCTTTTCCCGGATTCTTGCCATGAGCTTGCGGTCAACCTGAATACCACCAGGAACAGAAGGAGCCGGAGCCTGGTCTTGGAATACGCGGCTCAGATCTATGAAAACTGTTTAGATGCCTTTGTGAGCGGTGTGAGCTTGGGGAAGTCACCGGAGGTGGATGCACCCCAGGTGAACATCCAGTACGCCGTACTGGAGATCGATGAGGAGCACCATGAGCTGGTGGAGAAGCTGTACTTCGACCGACTGGAAGATTTCGTCTATGTGGAGTTGATGCGGGGCCTGCAGCGAGGCTTTGTTCCCAAACGATGTACCAACTGCGGCAGGTGGTTTTTGCAAACGCCGGGTGCCAGCTACAACTACTGTGACCGATTAGCGCCCAACAGTGAGGAGGGTAAGACCTGCCGGGAGGTGGGCTCCACCAAGAGTTTCCGGGCCAAGGTACTCAACAATGAGATTTGGGCCATCCACCAACGGGCATATAAAAAGTATTTTGCCCGAACAAAAAAGGGAACCATGTCCAAACCGGACTTTCTGGCATGGGAAACGGAGTCCGAGCAGCTCCGGAGCAAGGCTCTGTCAGAATATGAGCGAGCAAAGACAGAGGACGAGAAGGCTGCCATTGCGGAACGGCTGCGGGAGAAGTTGAACCGGCTATGAGCGTGGCCCTATCTTTGGAGACACTGATTCACCGCAGGAAAATCTCCCGATTTTCCTGCGGTGAGAGTATGAAGATGGTAGTCTTGACCACATAACCAGCCACAGATAGACGTGGAAACAACGGAGCACCTGTTTTTAGAAAGTGCTGGAAACGATTTGGGATGACCCGTCTATATGGACGGGCACCCTCTTCCCAAAGGGCAGTGGATCACACACCATTGAATACGCCGCTACCCGTACTGTTCCGCCACCCACAAGCTGGCGCGGGACTGGATAAGGGCCACGGCTTCGTTCAGTGTCTTGTCCCCGGCCAGATAGGCTTGTCCGGCCTCTTGAATAATGGTGTGCAGGGGCTTGGAAGAAAACGTCTCGGCATATTGGATGGACTCCATAAGCACATACAGCTTGGCGGCGTCCTCCTCTGAAAGCTCCGCCTCCACCCTGCGGCGCATCACTGCGTCAACGGCCGGCAGACCACAGACATACTCACCGTAGGCGTCCTTTTCCATCTGATGCTCCGATGAGAGGCGTTCCCGAATAAATGCCCAGGCTCCCTCTTTGTTCTGGCTCTGAACGGGGATCGCCATGGCAACGCCGAGACCGCTGTTCATATAGTAGCTGAAACCACCATCTCCATTCGGAAATCCGACAAACACGCAGGGCTCACCGGTAAGCCGTTCCATCGTGCTTAAATACCGCCGGCCTGTACCCGGAACAGAAACGCTTTGAAGCGGCTCGCGCATAAGGACGATTTCCGACACATCATATGGCACAATGCCGCTGCCCTCTGGCACGCCGTCACCCATATTCCCGCACCAGGCCAGCAGGTCGCGGAACGCCTGACTGTCAAAGCTGCAGGAAGCATTTTCGCGGTCCACAAAAGCGTTGTTTCCAACGGCGGAAATCCAGCTCAATAGGATATCTTTTCCCACAAATTGGTCAAAAACAGCTTGATACCGCTCGTTTTGCTCCACGATATGGTTGTAATCCTCCGGCGTGAGCCCTACGCCATCGCCCACGTCCGAGACCCGCGCGGCCAAAGTATTGATTTCCACCGCTTCCCACAGCTGGTGAAGCTCGCCACCGCAGGAGAGGGCTTGTAACAGGTTGGGGATAAACCCGTCCCGCGAGAGCGTCTCGTCGGCGTCGATGTAGGGGTACAGGTCGTCAAAAAGGCCGGAATCGGTGTTGATACTGACTGAATTGCGCATGAGGACCAGGTCCGGCGCTCTGCCGGTCATCATCTCTGTAAGAAAACGCTCTACCTCACCTGCGTTGTAAGAGGAATAACTGCCGGAGACGCGATACTCATAAAGCTCGATGTTCTGGTTCATCTGTCTCAGGACGGAATCGGGATCGGATACATCAATCAGCGCCACATTTACCACACTGCGATCCCCGATGCTGGCAGGTTCCATATCCAGCAGATACAGGGCATCCCCGCCGGTATAGCAGGCCAGGGCATACTCGCCCAACCGGCAGGCGGCTAACGGCGCGCTGATAGACCCATCGAGCCACCGGAGCAGCTCCCGGCTTTTGCCGGTTTCTATGTCGTACTCCAGATAACGCTCCCCCGTGTCGATGATATACTCCCCATCCAGCCCCTGACAATTGGATTGAGAGCCTATGCTGCCCTCCGCTCTGGGGGCATCCAGTTCAGTCAGCTTGCCGTTCCCGCTGTCCAACAGGACGTAAAAGCCCTCCGTGTATGTAGTCATGCCGGAGAAAACGACTCCCTCCGCACACAGTGCGGAACTAAGGATAAAACGGCCGTCAAGAACCTCTGTATGGACCGGCTCCCCTTGGGCGGAGAACAGAGAGAAAAAGCTGACATATCCGCCCTCCCCCGGCGTGTAGCCGTGCAGGATGATCTCCCCATCGAACCCTACCTGGACGCCGTCAATGCTGGCATCAGGTCCGCAGGCGAGCGGGAGGGACCCCTGCTTTGCTCCTTCCTGGGAGTAGCAAAGCAGGGAAAAATTCCCCTGCTCAAGGCCGCCGCCTTCCCGCGCACCGGTCAGCACATAGAAATATCCGTCGCCGCCGGCGGCCGCACCGTGTACGGTCACATCCGAGTCCTCCAGATCAACGAGCCGCGTCTCTGAAAGCGTGATCCGTCCGGCATCGGTCAGGCTGTAGTCCGTAAAGCCCAGCACTGCCCCGTCTTCCCTGTTTCCGGCCAGCAGCAGGCAGCTGTCCAGACGGGCGATCCCCGCTATGGCATAACCGCCGGGAAGGGGGTAAATTGTCTCGGAGTAAAATTGTAGCGCCGTGTCAGCGAAATCCAACTTACTGCCGCCAAGCTCTCCGGATTTTTCCTTCCCGCTGCCGCATGATGTCAGCAGCAGGCAGAATACCGCCAGTATGAACAGGCCCCATGCCATTCTGCGCTTCATTAACAGTTCCTCCAGGGGTATGAATTCGTACTTCAAAAAAACAGCAATATCGCAGTTTTATACGATAGGCCGTTCATCAAGCTCAACCCGCGAACTGACGTAACTGACTACAACGTAGCCCGTCCAGCCTTTCCAGGCTCCAGAAGTCATTCTAACATGATACCACCTATAGCCGCCAGATTCCACTGGTGTAGTTGAAACCCGGATCAATGTATCCCCCTCGTTGACTTGGCCAATTATATTATCGGTATTGGTAGCATCAGCCGTCCTCCTGAGATGGACATTGTCTTGGTTAATAAACCAGGTAATCTTCGAATTGGGGATTTCGGTTCCAATGGGCTGGTTCGCGGCAAATGCGGTGGAGGAAATGGTGGGTAGGGCGAGGTTAAAGACCATCATGAGGCTCAGCAAAAGAGATGTCAATTTTTTCTTCATGTCATATATTCCTTTCAAGAATTAAATAATAATGGTTTGGATTGGCAGTTACCTTATAAATTTGCATTGCACAGTAATGCTTTAGCGCATAGGCCTCGCATCCTTTCCTGAACGGCAGTGTTTCCCTCGAATGCCGTCATTATATTACAAAACCTGATATTTGTCAATACTATATATTGACTTGTCGTTTTATCTGCTATATATTAATATAGAATAGAAGTGGAGGAGCATATGAAAACTGGAGCAGATCAATCTGGACATTCTTTTCTTGCCTACTTTAAACGGGCAACCAGCCCGCTGGTAGTTCTCCGGCTGCTGACAGAGAAACCCATGTACGGCTATGAACTGACCCAGGCCATGAAGCAACGCAGCGATAACGCCTACACTATCTCTGTTCTCTATCCCGTGATCTACCGGTTGGAGGAACAGGGGTATGTAGCAATAGAGCGAAACGAGGTGGTAGATGGCCGTGCCCGCAGCTACTATGGCATTACGCCGACAGGACGAGCCTATTTGGAGGAGACTTGGAAAGAATATCTGGAAATCACAGAAATATTTAAATGTTTAATGGAAGAGGGGGGGATGAATAATGTTCCGTAATCCAGTAATCCGAGCCTACTGTCAGCAGGTAGGCAGGATATTGGAAGTATCCAGAGAGCATAAACGATGTCTGCTAGATGGCTTGGAACGGGAATTGGAGGAACGCTTTGCCTCCGAAACGAAATTAACGCTGGAAATGCTTAACATGAGTGCAGGACCTCCGGAAAAGGTTGCTGCGGTTTTGATGGAGTGTATTGATGAAAAGGAGAGAATGCATTATCAATCGCGGAGGAGGTTGTATCATAAAATTGTAATAATCGGTTTAATAGTACTGGTGGCTGCTATAACTGTATATTTTGTATATGTCGCACAATATAGCGTGGACCACACAGACGTTAGGATTATTCAAAGCGATCCAGAATAAATATATCAAAAAGGAGCGAGTAGGGTTATTATGAATAACAGAAAGAAGATTTTTGCAAGTTTGTTGGCTTTTGGGGTCCTCTTTAATGTATTTTCTATTCCGGCATTTGCGGCGGATGTAACAGAGGGTACTGAGCAGATTATCCGCTACGAGGATGGATCATATACTGTGGTCACACTTACATACGATTTCTCGTCTGTCGTTTCTGAAAAAGCGGCAGTAAAAAAGACAAGCGGAGTGAAAGAGTATGTTCATTATAACAAAGATGATCTACCTCTTTGGACATTTCGGGTTCACGGTAGCTTTGAGTATGACGGCAGTAGTGCGAAAGCTACTAATGCAGACTATTCGCAATCTGTGCATGCGTCAATCTGGTCTTTTGTTTCTGCCAGTGCATATTGTTCTGGTGCATCTGCGATTGCTACGGGGAACTTTAAGCAAGGAATAATCCCCATCTCAACTACAATTTCTTTGACTTGTTCTGCGGATGGTGTGCTTTCTTAATAGTTGTGTCATGGCAGGGTGCCATAGGTTGGGATGTGAACAGTGTTACATCCTGAATAATTTCTTGTCGGTAGATAGCGGCTAGCCCCTTTCTGGTTGAGTTATCTCCCAAGTCAATTTCACCCAAAAGAGGCTCCGCTTTCTACAATATTAGAGTGATTCCTGGTTTCAGCCATGACCCCAATTCGGTGGTTCTACTTGCCTTTTGTGTTTTAGAACCTGTATTCATAACCGGGGGATGCCGGATGGGCGAGGATTTTTCTCGTCAGACAAGGAGATTTTCCGCAGCAATCCTGACGGATTGCAAGGGAAAGGCGACGCAGGTTGGCGGGAAAAAGACCGCTCAGACAGCATTCAACGGTTGTGAATACAGGTTCTTACTTATGGCTATGAGAGAATGGGAAAAGAGGTGACATACAATGAATGTATCCTCGAAGAGTAAGCCATTGCCAATAAATGTATTCTTCGCCCTATTGCCCTTTCTGGTATATGTCATCACAGCAGTACTCCATAAACTTGAAGTAATCTCGTCCCGGAATGACACAATTCTTGTTTGTAACGCCATTCTATTTTTGTTTGCTGTAGGGGCGTTCTTTATTACAGGACTTCCCTCCAAGGCCGAAAAAGATTCCCGCCTGTGGGGTCTGCTGGCGAACCTCGCCTTCCCCCTTGCTGCATTCCTGATGAATACCAGCGTGTTCGGACTTTTCATCCGGCGGGAAGCGCTGCTGAACGACCTGTGGAATTGGCATTTAGGCTGGATTATCTGTGCGGCTCTGCAAATCCTGTTTTTGAGCGGTCTGGGGAGCGGCCTGCTGACGCAGACTCTCGCCGTTCTGTCATGGGGAAGAGGCGTTGTCAGTTCACTGGGAGCGGCTGTCTCCGACGCACTTACCACTATGAGTGGCGCCAGCAATAATGCGAAATTGACAGTATTGGCAGGCTTGGTTACTTGGGCCGTATATACTGGCATCCAGATTTACAGCATGGGGTTATCAAATGTTTTCAATACAGACTTTATTTGGACAAGCACATGGCTTTGGCTGGCGGTAATTGGTGTATGTATTCTGATCCATCTTGTGAAGCCCGTCTGTGAAAAAACAAAAGAATCGGTTCAAAACGGCAGCACAACCAAGCTGTGGATTGCTATAGGCGTGCTTGCTTTCATTGCCATCGCTGGATTTCTGCCGTCCCTGCTGCAAGCGTTGGCGATGCTTCTTCTGCTCCCCGCAGCGGTAACGGGCGTGGTGTTATTCGCGGCGAAACAAGGCTTGAAAAGGAATCGCGGCAAGCAGTCCGGTAAGCTAGAGGGCGGCGTTGCAGATCCGGTAAATGATTCCTTGCTCAATGTGGAGATAAGAGACTTGAAGATTTTACTGGCCTGTGCAATTGGGTTTCCACTTTTTCTGCTGATTGTCGCAACACTTGCAACTCCCGAAGGCAAGGGCATCGTTCAGGCGCAGGATATGACCGCTTGGCTGGATTTCATTAAGAAGGCCGTGGAGGTCTCCGGTGAATTGTTGGATCTTCTGATGTAGTCTTGGAAAAGGGAGACGAAAAGGAAGGATGGTGTGATATGAATGACATTATTACCGTTGCGCTGTATTTCGGCTGTTTTGGAATCGTGGCCTTGTGCCTCGTGTTGGTTGTTTCGGGTGTCCTGCGGTGGTTGAAAGCGGGGCCGTCCAGAACCAGACGGCTGAACGCGCTGAGTTGGATCGCCGCCGCAGTACTATTTATTGCAGTCATGGTCCATTATACGGATGGGACGGTGTCTCCAAGACCATCGGACATTTCCGCCCCTAAAACGGAGGATGTTTCATTGCCATCCATGGATGATACTGGCGAGAGTACCCCTGACGAGGCCGATACCGGAACTGCGGTCGAACAGATAGTTGAACAGAAGGCGGCTAATGGCATCATTCTCAGAGCTTCCGGAGCTGCCGTGAAATTCTTCCTGCTCTGTATAGCAATTTCTGCCGTTGCGGTTTTGTTGGTTATTGCCGCCCTGTGCATGTATCGGGGGGTGCGTACCGTTTTTCTGGCGAGATCTGGAGGGTATCCTGCAAAGATGAGACTGGCCCAGGAGTCCGAGGCTAATTGGCTGTTTGCCGGGGCTATACGCTGTCCAATGGTTATCCTGGTCATTGTGGGAGGCGTTCTGTCGCTCTTTTTTCTCCTGCCTTTTCTAACTGGAGATTTGGACTGTGGAACGCCGTTGGAGATCTGGAAAGACGGTGTCTGTGAAATGAACCGCCTTTTCGGTATACAGCCGGAAACAGCGGACCTCGAAGCTTTCAACGTCAATATGCTGGCCTCCTACCTGATGATGTACATAGTCATATTAGGCGTAGGCTTTCTGGTGATTCAAAGCTCTTGCTCACTGCTTAGATATGCTTTCAGGAGGGATCGGAGCAGCCGCGCCGCAGGCGAACATTTCCGCAGCATGGCGTTCTTACTCCTGACCGTTTTTGTATTGCTGGCGTTCAAAAATGGGACTCTGCCCCAAACGGGCCGCGGCGAGTTGCTTGTTGAACTGCTGAAGTCTTCTGTGATGGCAATTGCGTTCACTGTATTGATTGCGGCAGCGTTGGAGGTCCTTCGTTTTTTGATGGATACAAAGCGGAATCTTATACCGCAAGGGATGAGGTCCTTACTCCTCTATTTGTTCGGACAAGTCATCGCTTTAGTCTTAGGGATGGCGGGCGCTCTCTTTGGCGCGCTGAACAGCGCGATTGGAACAGTAGAGAGCGCCGACATGAACCGAATGGAAATGAAGTTGAGGCGCAAGCTGACAGATGCGCTGAACGCGCAGCTAGACAACAAGAAGAATTCGCAGGAACCGGCGGCTGTCAAGCCTGAGAAGGGCAAAAATATGCAACAGCATACCTTTGCCGCCTTTGACGAGAAAATTACCAAGAAGTGAGAGGAGGGATTCCTTATGGGCAACAAAACAGAGCAATTCCGTTCCAGTGAAGGGAACCGTGGCAATACGCATCTTCTGCGTTTGGGTGTCATATTCCTGTCTATTGTGTCCTTTTTCACCACTGCCAGTGGCATGCGGGATTACATTTTCCAGGACAACGCTTTCATTGCCTACGCCGCTTCTGCGGCCATTCAAGGCATTTTGCTGGCTATGAGCATGAACCTACCCAGCTATCTGGCAAAATTCTGGAGGGGAGAACCAGCGGACGGGGAAGAGGAAAAGCCCGATTCAGCGTCTGAGTCCGGCGGTTTCTATCGGATTTGGAATCCCATTAAGGCCTCCATTAAGGGGATAGGGATGTTTTTTGGCAGACTTATCCTCAGTGCCTTTGTGGTCGTGCTGACATTTGTTACACTCCTTTGCTCTTCCTGGTTCAGTTATGTCTACATTGCGGATGTTCTTCATGAGGATTCTTGGGATGTGGACAGCGAGCTGCTGGTGCAGCAGGTATACCGTACCCAGCTGTACAAGGGAAGGGAGTACGCTAACACCTATCGCATCTATCTGGAGGAGAGCTTGGGAGCAGAGATTCTGACGCTGGAAACCCAGGCCGAGGAGGTCCCTGACAACACGATAGGCGCTGGGATTGACTGGGATGAGGAGGAACAGACTTACGCGCAGGGCATAGCCAGGATCTACATGACGGCCCCTATCAACGCCATGCGGGCCGCTTTGGCGGCAAACCCTTCTCCTGAAGACAAGAACTTGGCGGTCATTGCAGTATCGGACGCCCAAAAAAATATCGGCGGTCAGATGAATAACATCCAACAGGACATAAAAACGCAGAACGACAATATTCGAACGTATACAGACCTCATCAACCGTCTGAACAGTCAAATTGCAAATGCGGCGGATGACAGGGATACCTCTGTTCTTGAAGAATCCCTGCGAAGATATGAAAACCTGATTTTGAATGCGACCCAGCGGCTGCCCGAGTTACAAGACGAATACTCGCAACTCTACAATGCCCAACAGCGACTCCCGGTGTATGAAAGCCAGTTGGGCCTTAATAGTTCCACAAGTTCAACCTCCATCCGCAGCGAACTGATGAAATTGCAGGCAGAGTTCTTCCAACAGGATCCTGATGAGGCTATTATGCTGAACCATGCTACGGAGATTTTTAAGAGTCTGCGTGATGCGGCCAGTTCAACCTCCAGTGAACCTGCGGAGGATGGCTCCACTTATTCCGAACTACTGGTTCAGATGAACCGGCTGATCCAGAATCTGCGGGATTATTCAGAAATCAAGGATATTGAAGCAAATCTGGACACAATGATAAGCGGCCTCCGCACGCTTGAAGCCGCTTCCGGGATGAGGACAGAGACGGATCCGAATCAACCGGTTGTCTTGGAGAATGAAAGCGCCGCGACAGATGGCAGCACTCCTGGAGAAAGTGAAGAGACCGGCGGTAATGTTTCTACAGATGGAACGCTGCCAAACGAGGACAATGCTGTAGGCGGCGGGTCCTTGGATGGAACTGCGGGCAATGAACATGAAAGCGCTTCCGCAGATAATGATGTTTCTGGCGAAGATGCTGCAACGGGTGGAGAAATTTCCGGGGACAGTGCGCTCCCCACAGGCGAAGACAACTCCACAGGCGGCGATTCCTCAGATGGAACCGGGAATAATGTGGATTGGAAATCAGAATGGGGAAGCCGACTGGCAGAACTGAAAGTGCAGATTAGTTCCCTCCCTTCTTACAGTGGGGTACAAAATGGGACGCACACGGTTTTGTTGGAGTCCCAGGTGGAAATTCTGCGCAAATATGACCGAGACAGTTCTAGCCGGGAGTTGGACGATGTAATCCGCCGCTATATTTCTGTCCATAATGCAGTTTATCAGGGAATCATCTATCTGCAAAGCCCCTATCGCTCTTTGGCTGTTTTTGCGCTGATTTTGGCATTATCGTTTGATTTGTCGGGTTTTGTCTTCGGCCTTGTTACACTGAGCAGTGCGCCTTTAGTAGCCGAAAGTTATGAGGCGGAACCGTTTCCTGAAACGCCGAACCCAGAAATACCTGCTTCGGATGGATCAGATCTGGCCACCCCTCCCGATGGAGAAGACGATACAGTAACGTGGAGCATTCTCCCTGCCCTAAATCCGTATGTTGTGCTGACAGGCGATTATGAGATCCAAGATGGGGTCTATTACTACAAGTGTTTCCGAAACGGGCAGCTTTATCGCTGGAAGGTGATAGACAGCGCGCCATATCAACGAGGAATTTACACAGAGAATACAGAAAGCGGGCGTGTGTGCGGCAAGCCTCTGGCGGCAGACCAGGCACTGCTCTTCAGCGGCCAACCGGGCGGACCGAGGGACGGAATTTACCGGAACTGTCAACTCGTTTATATGGATGGAAGCCTGCTCAAGGGCGGGGAAGGCGAGTTCCTTGCCAGCGTTGAGGAGTTTGTACCGGTTCACATCTATATTCCCAGTGAGGGCAAGAATCGGACGATTCCAGTCAAGATGCTCGCAGTGCCTTCCGGCGAAAATGTAGACAACAATTCCGTTTTTGTGAGGGAGGCGGTTATCTCTTTGACCCCTAATGGAACCCGCGTTGCCGCAATTTACGCCATTGAAGGGAACATTACAGTGCGGGATACCGCCTTAGGGCAGAAACAAGTATGATATGCTGAGTCGGGAAGATTCCTTTTAAGGCACTTTGGGGCGGTTGAATATCGCAGGGCAGAACTGTAAATCAATCTGCTCTGCGATATTATCTGTCTACAGCAACGTAGATTTTGATATGTGTCAACCTCTTTCTTCTTTTGCTGAAGCTGTGCTATACTATAAACCAGAAACACGATAGAGATTCAAGCGATTGAGGGCGGTGATATTGGCAGAAGCAACCGAATATGTAGTGCGGTTCACTTTGGGCGGAAAGCTGTTTTGAGTATGATCTGGAGAATAATTGGGAAAATATTGAGAAGCACGGGATATCTTTTAAGGGTGCCTTATGTGTGTTTTTCGACTATGATTGCATTGAATTCTACGATGAAGCTCACAGTGGAGATGAAGATCGCTACGATGTAGTAGGAAATACATCTGCGGGAAATCTGACTATTATTAGGAACTTGCAGGATACTCACCGAATCGACGATGTCCTGTCTATGGTGTATACGGAGAGACTAATTGAGGATGGAGAATCCAACGAGGTAACCCGGCTGATTTCCGCACGGATGGCTACCAGTTTTGAAATGGGTGCTTATGATGGCAAAAGCAACTGATTTGACAAAAGAACTCACGCCGGAAAAATTGAAAGAAATGGAGCGGGCCAGAAGCATGCCAACCATCTTTGACGAGCACTGTCCTGAAATTACCCCTGGGGCGAGCGATAAAATTTAGACGGGTCAATCCACTGCGGCTATAGCAAATTAAGCCTGCCTCACATGGAGAGATACGACCAGATAGATTATTACTCTTGCAGTAAAAAATAGGAAAGATTTGTATGGCGGAAGAAATTAGAAATTGGGGACGGAACTGTAATTTTATACCCCAAAATTAAGAATTTCTTCTGCACCCTCGGTTTGATTAGAAGGGATTTGAGGGCTTTCTTTGTAGACACAGGTGCAATTCACCGTATGAAAATCCGGGACGGTGATTGTGGGAGAAAATCGGCCTTGACCACATAACCAGCCACAGACAGCTCTGGAAACAGAGGAAACCCTGCTACTATAAAGTGCCGGAAAAGATTTGTGCTGGAGCAGAAACAGCTATAAACATCTAAAAATTGTTAGAAAAATTTGATTCAGCCTGTTGGTAAGGATGAGGTCGGCAGTTCGAATCTGGTCAGCAGCTCCAAGATAAGTTGACAGACCGCCAAGGGAGTGGTCTGTCAACTTTTATAGAAAGTAATATAGCAAACACTTTGCGCCGCAGTAATTTCACTGCGGAATTCTTGTATATAGGAGGAAATTTTAATGAATGTGATTCAAAAAAGCGAAGCAATCAAGGCCGGCCTTCGGAAAGGCTTTCAGGATGGCAGTTCTAAGATGGCTCGCCGCAAATGCTATGGGTATGAAGTTGGCCCTGACGGTGACCTGACAGTAAATCCTGACGAGGCTCAGGTGGTGTGCTGGATATTTGAACGGTATCTTGCTGGTGACAGTCTGGGGAAAATTGCTGCTGGTTTGGAGCGGCAGGGCATTTTATCCCCTACCGGCAAGCCCAGGTGGAATCGTGAAGCGATTGATAAGCTGCTCTCCAATGAAAAATATACTGGACGAGTAATGCTCCAGAAGACAATCAGCACTGGCGCTGTTCAAATTGAAAACGATGGCCTCATGGAACGGTATCTCTACGCCGGGACCCATGAGGCCATTATTGCTGATGAGATGTTCATGGCAGTACAGCAAGAGAAACTCAAACGAACAAAGAATCTTGAAAACAAGATTGCTATGAACTTCACTTTTTTATAGTTATAGAATGTGGAAAACACAGGGGAAACATAAAAATGTCAAATATCTCCGAGGTACCTTCCACGCAACATAACCGATCATGGCACTGCGGATCAGTGCCCCTCATCTTGGTGGTCAAAGCTAACTAGTTGAACTTTGCCAAAAACACCTGCATGGAATGCCATGATGTCAATTCAATACGGCGGATTATATGTGCCACAAAAAGTTCCCGTCTGTATGACAACCTCATAATATGGCGAGGATTTATTGCTGCATTTGTTGATAAAAAGGCAGATACAGAAGTAATTGACATTGACCATACAGCGCCTTCTAATCTAATCCACTTTTCGATAGATTTTTCGATTTATCGGAAAATCTATCTTGATTTACCCGACAGAATATGGTAGAGTAGCTAAATGAAATAATGTGCCGAAAAGAGGCGAATGATGTTGGAAAATTCCTTTGCACTCGTACCCATTGGAAAACTCTATTTTGGTAAATTAGATGCATATTCAGAATGTTTAGAATATGGCGCTGAAATTTATCAAACGCTATTTTATTCCTGCCCCAACTTTCATGTTGAGAAATTTTTAGAAGGAAAGGCATACTATATTCACGGTGATAAAGGTGTTGGAAAGACAGCGCTACTCAAGCATATTGAAATAATTGCTATCAATAGCAACGCACTCGTAGAGTATATTCGATTCAAAAAGGATGTCGATGACGAAGCAAGAAATGCGATAAAACGCGCTGGTATTCCATCGAATTCATTTGAAGAAATTATTGATAAAGATGTTCCTGCTAATTTAGGGATAAATTGCATTGCTGCATGGCAAGTATATATTATTAAATGTATTGTGAATCAAATCACTGCAAAGAAATGCACCTTTTTTGAAGAAAATCGAGAGTGGAACCAATTAAAAAGTCTTATTCGAGGTGCATATAAAAATGATGACTCTCCCATCAAAAAAATATTTCCCAAAATTAAGCACGGAAATATAAAACTTGACCTTGGAGACATTGTTGAATTAGGTGCGGATTTTGAGTGGGAAGATTGTAGTAACAAAATAGTTTCTTTTTCGGCGTATGCTAAAAAAGTAATTGATTTATTTTCCAGGTTAAAGAAAAAGAATCATGAGCAGCGTAGTTATATTTTATTTGATGAATTGGAACTAGTAAATCTTCAGAAGAAAACGTATCAGCGCGATATAGCATTAATCCGCGACTTAATTCAAGCGATTTATTATATTAATGAAATTTCTAAAACATGTAAATATCAGATCTACTCAATTGCCTGTTTCAGAAATGAAGTCTATCGAAATGTGGCATCAGTTGGATATGAGATAAATAAAAACGTACAAGACTATGGTGTGGAAATTTCTTGGCAACAGAGTGGTGGCTCCATAATTGATAATCCGCTAATTAAAATGCTAACAAACCGATTGATAAATAGCCAGCCAAGGACTGGTTCAAACATAAGTGAACAAGAAATCTGGCAGGCTTATTTTGATGAGTACGTCAACATCAATTATCAATTTCAAACCTCAAGAAATTATGTCGTGGATCAAACATGGGGAAAGCCACGCGATATTATTCGCCTATTTAATCTAATTCAGAAAAAGTTTGAAGATGCCCAGAGAATTGGAAATAGCTGTTTTGAAAGTGTTAGAAAAGTTTATTCACAAGAATCTTGGGAAGAATTTAGCAATGAGTTGTCTGCTAAGTATACCCAAGAGGAAATTGATGGTATAAAGCAAGTGTTAGTTGGGATTGGAACAGTATTTTCTTTGGAAATGTTTACCCGTAAATTGGAAGAAAAATCAATGCATTTTCCTACAGTAAAAATTCTGCATGATAATCGTCTCCCAGTAGAAATATTAAGTGATATATATCGAGTGGGAATTATTGGAACAGATGGAAAATGGAAGCGATTCTATTTTAAGGGTGACGAAGATTTTGATTGTACAGCTAGTTTTGTTATTCATTATCCATTACGCAGATTTTTTTCTGTATAAATTTGAATGAAAGTGGGGTGCTGAAAAGTTAATTTACACTATCCAATATTCTTGCTCCCATCCTATCGGTAAAAGCCGTGCATTGTTATGCGGTTGTCCGATTTGAAAGAAACTTTGGCGGATAAGATTATTGGAAGGACAATATACTATGTTTATAGTATACTGTTGCAATATGTCCACAATTTGTGGGAATGAGGGAATCGGCAAGTAGTATCTTAAAAATCGATTTTGACCACTTATTGCAAGAAAAATCACCTAAATCCACGTATTTAGGTGATTTTTCTTTGGCTTTTGAAACTTTTTGGGATGTTTGAAAATCAGGAATGACCTCCTTGCCGGGAAGATAGGCTTTTTGCAAAGAGTTTTGCAATTTTTCGGAGGTCACACAATCTTCAAACCATTGCGCTCCAAGGGGTTTCCGGTTTTCGTGCTTGCAAATATTCTGCAATTTTTGGGGATTATCTGGAATAGGCCTGGTCAACAACTGCGGCGGCTTTAGAAATCGTTTCCCGGCCCTTGACGTAGTAGCGCAGGGTCATTGCTGACGTGGTGTGTTCCGCTGCGGCCTGGGCTAACTTGATGTCCTTGGTCTGGTCGTACAGGTCCGTCAATACCGTAGTGCGGAACCGGATAGGCGTGATGTTTTCATCAAAACCGATGTCCCGCTTGATACGGTCGCACATGCGGCGAACTTGGGTATAGGACAAGGGAGACTTGCCGCCGAAGACAAATTCACCGGCTTTTACCTGGAGCAGATAGGGGACCGCCAGAGCCGACAGGCCGATGGTCCGGGTGCTGCTCTGAGTCTTGATGTCTCCAATATGCTGGACCAAAAACCGCATCTGCTCCACGCTATACGGGGTGGTGGCCTTGCTGCCGGTCATGCCATTGAATAGCCGCTGCACATCATCGGTGGTCAGCTCCTCCACGGTCAATCCCTCGAATGCCGGGAGCAGGTGGCGGGTGAGCTGCCGCTTGTAGGTAGTGGCGGTCACTGTCTCAATGTTGGGCTTAGAATAGGTTTCAAACCAGGTCATAGCGTAGTCGGCGAAAAGGTGCTTGCTGTTCTGCTGGGCGGTGTTCTGTGAGCCTACCAGCTTCAGCAGCTTCTCGGCATACTCCTGTTCAGTGTTGGCCCGAATCCAGTGCTTTACGCCGTTCAGGGTAACGGTGCGGGTAATTTTAGCCATCTCATTCTCTCCTTGAAATGGCGTACAATCCAACTTTGTGCAGTTGTCAAGGTGCGGCTGCTCCTGGCTGTCAGGAATGCGGGTGTCTTTTTCTACACCCTTATTATAGCATACTTTGAAACTTTTTTCAATGAAATTCTCCGAAAACTTCCTTGGAATCAGTACTTTTTCTGCGATTTATGTGCAGAGAATTTCTCCAGTGCTGATAAAGCCCTCCACATCAGCGGGGTGGTCCTCAATATCTCGAATGACTTTCATTATTACTGTTGCTTACCTCCTCTTGATACGCTGTCATAAATTGTCTGATGGAGCTTTCCCTGGAAAGGTTTGACAAACCAATATCCAAGTTTAAATTTTCGCGGAATTCGTGGAAATATGTAGAATCCATGCGCTGCTGGCCTACGATGACATGGACGTGGAAGCTCCTCCCAAACCCAACGGCTACAAAGGTGCATCTTCTTTATCAGCACATGACAGGCCCCCCGCATAAATGTTGTATTTATGCGGGGGGCCTGCTGTACAAAGCTCCGCAGCCGTCGCCCCATATTCAGACAAATTTTTAGCATATCTAAAAATTTGTCTGAATATACAACTGGAGAATCTCACATTCTGCATTTTGCAAAGAAAAGTTCTGATCTTTCTATACTTCCGACGTCTTTTCTTGAATTTTCGCAGAAAAACTAATGTACATATTTACTAAGAGATCTGTCGCTTCCCTTATTTTCCGGAAGAGGCATAAAAAAGATGCTTGCATTTCCATCAAAATCAGGTTATGATTTCAACAAAAAGTTTTTAGTGCTAAAAATTTTTTGTAATGCGCAAGGGAGAGATTCTAATGGAACTGCCAGAAAAGAGAACTGCCGGCGTATTTTCATACGAGGGCATCCCGCCGGCTGGCCAGCTGATTCCTCTGGGACTGCAGCATGTGGTAGCCGCTGTCGTGGGTGTGATTACCCCGGCAATCATTCTTTCCGGCAGCGAAGTATGCAGCCTGAGCGCCGGTGAAAAGACAACGCTGATTCAGGCATCCCTTGTGATTACCGCGCTGGCCACGCTCCTCCAGCTGTTCCCGCTTTTTCACCGCATCGGTTCCCGGCTCCCGGTCATTATGGGCATCAGTTTTGCCTATGTTCCCGCTCTGACCGCGATTGGCGGACAGTTCGGGCTGCCTGTCATTTTGGGCGCCGAGCTGATCGGAGGACTGATTGCCGTTGTGTTCGGCATTTTTGTCAGACCGATCCGCAAGCTGTTTCCGCCGCTGGTGACGGGAACGGTCATCTTTACCATCGGCATCTCCCTGTATCCTACCGCCGTGCATTATATGGCAGGGGGCGACGCGGCCGGTGAATGGTTCGGAGGGGTACGCAGCTGGGGCGTGGCGCTGTTTACCTTTGCCGTTGTCGTCCTTCTCAGCAACTTTGCCCGCGGCATCTGGAAACTGGGCTCTCTGCTGTTTGGCATGATCGCAGGATATATCGCCGCCTTTCTTGCCGGAATCATAGACTTGTCCGGTGTGGCGGAAGCCCCTTGGGTATCGCTGCCCCAGTGGATGCCCTTTGAGATCGAATTTGTCCCTTCGGCAATTGCCTCTCTTGTCATTGTTTATATTGTCAACTCCGTGCAGACCATTGGTGATCTGACCTCTACCACCATGGGCGGCATGGGACGGGTTCCCACAGACAAAGAGCTGTCCGGCGGTATTGTCGGGCAGGGGATTATGAGCGTCATCGGGGTATTTTTCGGCGGTCTGCCGGTGGCTTCCTTCAGTCAAAATGTAGGGATCGTCACGGTGAACAAGGTGATTAACCGGGCTGTCTTTGCCTTTTCGGCCGGTATCCTGCTGATTGCGGGACTTATGCCCAAATTTGCCTCCGTGCTGACGACCATCCCCCAGTGCGTTATCGGCGGAGCCACCCTGTCCGTCTTTGCGGCGATTGCCATGACCGGCATCCGGATGATCGCCTCGGACGGAGAGTTCACCGTGCGGAAAAGCACGGTGGCCGGTTTATCCGTTGCCCTGGGTACGGGAATTACGCAGGTGCCCGGCTGCCTGTCCGGCAGCGGCTTTCCTGGCTGGGTGGCCACCGTATTTGGCTCCACCCCTGTTGTGGCGGCAGCTGTCATGGCTATCATACTCAATCTGGTTCTGCCAAAGGACCGGCCCGCCGGGGAGTGACTGCGGCAAGGCCTCCGGCTTCCCGACGGCATCTATAGCAATCATCAGAAATCCTGGCAAAAGCTCGGGGGTACAAAGCGCGCATGGCCGCGTTGTCGTCCTTGGCGGTGACGGATTGTAAGGGTTTTTAACGAAGTCTGGGCGGAAAATCCGCCGTCAAGACGTGCGCGGGGAGATATTAAACAGGCTCTAAGGGGCGGGGGCTGGCTGCATCAATATACACAGAAAAAGCACTGAGCGCCTGTGAATACAGGCTCTGAATTCAATCCGGAACCATCCGGACAAAATGGAGGAAACACAAATGGAATCAATCAAATGGGTCGCCAACCAGATGCCGAAAAGCAGTGACAAGCAGATCGGCCTCATGTCTCTGTCCAACGTGGCGAAAGCCCGCTTCTTCCACAGCGGCTTTCCCCAGTATTCCATCACGCCGTTGGACCAGCTGGACGGCATGGCAAAATATCTGGGGCTGGGCGGACTGTATGTGAAGAATGAGGCCCACCGTTTCGGCCTCAACGCATTCAAGGTGCTGGGCGGCTCCTTCGC
>Ga0224748_10046_pt1 | contig 25652 bp, 21 predicted proteins | sample LIM_F_Water_Neg_FD_182074 | JGI IMG/M metagenome (GOLD analysis project Ga0224748, IMG submission 182074) | Enriched cells from gastrointestinal tract of the lab mouse from Pacific Northwest National Laboratory (PNNL), Richland, Washington... | ecosystem: Host-associated > Mammals > Digestive...
AGGATGGGTTTGACCATTACCGAAAAATCTATAACGACATTATAGAAAACAAAATCTGCGAGGGAAGGCAGGGGATTGAGAAGGAGAGATACTTGACGATTACGATTGAACGCAAAAATTTTGAGGAGGCAAAGGCACAGTTTGCCACCATTGAAGCTTCCATACACAAGGCATTTGCAGAACTGGGCGCGGAAATTGTGCCTCTTTCTGGAAATGGGCGTATCAAGCTTCTGTATGACTATTACCATCTGGGAAAAGAAAACGGTTTTGACTTTGACATCAGGGAGGCAAAAAAGGTGGGGGCGGATTTCAGCAATGATTTGTGCAATGGGATGCTGCATTTTTACCCGGACTATTTTAAGGACGAGAATAAATTCTGCCGTGCGCTGTTTATCAAGAAATACCCTTCCAGCCTGTCGGATCGTTTTTTCAACGAGGTTACATCCCTGCCGGTGCATTCTATAGCCAGCATTGACATTGTGCCGATACCGAAGGATATGACAACAAAAATCCTTCAAAAGAAATATCTTGGGATTGAATCAGATATTATAAAGCAGCAGAGGGTACGCAACAAAAACAACGATTTTTCATCGGAGATTTCCTACAACAAACGGGTTGATAAAAAGGAAATCGAAGGGATTATGGATGATGTCAGGGAGAATGACCAATGCCTGTTTTATGTGGCAGTAACCATTATCCTTATGGCAGGAACAAAGGAAGAGCTGGACAGCATGACAAAAACGGTGGAAACCATCGGGAAACGGCATTCTGTTACCATTGAAGAACATTACTTGAAACAGAGGGAATCCCTAAATACGGCATTGCCCATTGGTGTCAGACAGGTGGAGACGATGCGCACCATGCTCACGCAAAGCCTTGCAGCTCTTATGCCGTTTAGTGTGCAGGAACTAAATGACAGGGGAGGCAATTATTATGGAATCAACCAAGTTAGCAGAAATATCAATATCGGAAACAGGAAAAAATTGATTAACGGGAATGGGTTTGTGTTCGGGGTTCCCGGCTCGGGCAAATCCTTTTTCTGTAAGATGGAAATGGGCAATGTTTTCCTCAGTGGCCGGGATGAGATTATTGTCATTGATCCGATGAACGAATACTTTGACATTGCCAATACCTACGGTGGAGCCGTGGTAAATATGAGTACCTATACGGCTCACTATGTCAATCCGCTTGATATGGATGTGAATTGCCTCGACTGGAATGACAGCAGGGGGATGATACGGGGAAAAGGTGAGTTTATGCTGGGGTTTTGCGAACAGTGCATAGGGAAGAGCCTGGATTCCCGGCAGAAGTCCATCATTGACAGGTGCGTAAGGAAAATGTACATAGATATTGCAAAAAGTGAGGAAAGACAAATTCCGATTATGTCGGATTTCTACCGTCTCCTGATGGAACAGCCGGAGGAGGAAGCGAGGGATATCGCCCTTTCCCTTGAACTGTTCGTAAACGGTTCCTTGAATATTTTTAACCATCATACCAACGTGGATGTGGATAACAGGTTTACGGTTTACGGTATTCGCGATTTAGGAACGGAGCTTTCGCCGATTACCATGCTTGTCATGATGGAGAGCATCCAGAGCCGTATCATTGCGAACGGGAAGCGCGGCATTGCTACATGGCTGTACATTGATGAATTTCATGTTCTGCTGAACTCGGAATATTCGGCAAAGTATTTGCAGCAGTTATGGAAAAAAGTACGCAAACAGGGTGGGCTATGTACTGGCATCACGCAAAATGTTGTGGATCTTCTACAGAATTATACGGCTACGACCATGCTGGCCAATTCAGAGTTCGTAGCATTGTTGAAGCAGGCGAATACGGACAGCGCGAAAATGGCGGAAGTCATCGGCGTGTCGGAGGCGCAACTGCGCTTTGCTGCTAACAGCCCGAGCGGTATAGGGCTTTTGAAATGCGGAAATGTGATAATCCCTTTTGACAATACTATAGGGAAAGGAACGGATATTTATCATCTGTATAATACTAACATCCATGAAAAGTTGGCGGAGGGGGTTTCCTGGAGCAGCGGGCTTGCGGCTGCCAAAAAGGAGAAAGGGGGATATCAATGACTGCCGGGGAATATTTGGAGAGAAACCGTATTTATCATTCCGACTGTTTGGACGTATTGCGAAAGCTGCCGGAAAAGAGCGTTGATTTAGTAATTGCCGATCCGCCGTATTATCGGATGAAGGGGGATTTTGATTTTGTATTCCAGAATGCATGGGAATATCTGGAATGGTGTTTAACATGGGTAAAGGAATGCTATAGGGTGTTAAAGCCTACGGGCGCATTTTACTGTTGGGGAAGCAGCCGGATGATTGATAAGCTGTCGGTAGAAGTTCTGGATAAATTTGATTGGTGTAAGCGGAATCTGATTGTCTGGAACTATAGGACAGGGCGGCCGGCAAAAGCGTCCTATCGGGATGAAGCGGATTTTTTGTGGTTTTACAGTAACCCGCTGCATGAAATCAATAAGGATGCCGTCCGCATCCCTTATGATGGGGGCGGCGGGAAGGATAAAAGGAAAAATCCAAAGGGGAAATCCTGTGGGAATGTATGGAAGTTCCCGAGGGTCATGCCCAATTATAAGGAATCCACCGGGCATCCCACACAGAAGCCGGAAAGGCTGGCAGAAAGGATGATACTGGCAAGCAGCAGGGTGGGCGATCTGGTGGTTGTTCCCTTTGCGGGTTCGGGGAGCGAAGTAGCACAGTGTATCAGGTACGGGCGTGATTTCATAGCTGCCGAAATAAACGAAGATTATGTAAAACATATGATACTGCCACGGTTAGAAAAGGAAAGGGAAAAGAAGAAAATCGGAAAGGAAGGGAAAAAATGACGGGAAGGGGTGGAAACGCTGAAAATCAAAAGGGATAATCAAAAAACTATGGTTATACATACGAAGAAAAAACCCCGTATCCATGTGAGAGGGAAACAAAGAACGAAAGTAAGGGGAAGAAATTCCATAGTTCCCGTGAAAGAGGAAGCTGCAAGCAAGAAGGAAGGAAAAGCCAAGTTTGGCAGGGGGCATATAGAGGCTGCATTGATATCGGAAAAGGCAAGAAGGAGGGCAGACGGGAGTTATTCCGGCGGGGAAAATACCAGCGGGGAGAAATATCCGGGAAATAGCCGCAATAGCCTAAACCGGCAGAAAAAACAGCAGGAAAGAAAAACTTCTAATAAAATTTCAGAGAGTATTTCCGGCAATTTTGAGCGAGGCAGAAAAGAAAACAATTATAGCAAGACATATTGCCCCAGCGTAAAGGAAGGGAAGGCAGGAAAAAGGAAATCCGGCATATATACATATGCTCTAGTTGGGAATGTGGGCAAAAATACCCTCCGAAGACAGGAAGAGGAAAAGGAGGAAATGTGTGGTTCCTGTCAAACGGAGGATATTTTGGCAAAACTGGGGGGTGCTGCGTGGCTTGGGGAGAATTTGTACCGTAGGCAGTCGGCTCAAAAAAGAGATGAGAAGAAGAAAAAAGCCGCAATAGGAGCCGGAGGCGGGAACAGGAGAAGCGTCTGGAATCCGCAGGAAAAAAGCAGTGGGAGAGAAAGGGAAGAAGAAACTACAAATGCAGAAAATGGCATAGCTTCTAAAATAGCATGGCATACGGCTGCAAGAAAATATGGTAAAAAAATAAAGAAATGGCAAAAAGAGAATGCAAAGAACAGGATAAAAGCGGTAAACCCAGATAGAAAGAAGGCAGAAAAAAACAAATTTGCCATGTTGCCCGGAAAAGCAATAGAGCAGAAGAAGGGCAGAGGGGAAGTACAAACTTCCGCAAAAAGCCATATACGGCAGTTTGCCGTTGCCAAGATCCGGCAGAAAGGAAAAAGGAGCGGAACGGCGGTAGCATTTGGGGATGCTATGGCAAAACGCGCCGTAAAATGCCTTTCCCTTTTGGGGGGAGGCATTTTTCTCTTGGCGGCTCTTCTGGCTCTTCCGGTCATAGCGATGGTGACGGTGATTTACAATTCTCCGTTCGCAGTCTTTTTTCCCTCCATTTCCTCCGGGGAAACCACGCAGGAGGTGTTGACAGCATATATGGGGGAGTTTTACCGGCAGGTGGAGACCGAAATGGGCAGGACTGCCGGATATGACAGAGTAGAAAAAGTGTATGTGGGATATGGCGGGGAAGGGGTGCCGGATAACTATTGCGACCTTCTTGCGGTTTATATGGTCAAGCATGGGGATGGTGATACAGCTACGGATATGACGGAAAAAGCGAGGCAGAACCTAAAGAAAGTATTCGATGATATGTGCCGTTACCATGTAACTGCTGGAACAGAGACGGAAACGGACGAAGATGGGAATCTTGTTACATACAAAGTAAAATATGTATATGTGAACCTGAAAACGGCAAAAGATATGTTTTCAATTTACGATTTCTGCAAGGAAGAGCAGGAAATTATTGCAGAACTGATGAAGCCGGAGTATTTCGCCATGATGGGGCATGAAGGCATAGGCGCAGGGCAGGAGATTAACCCGGAACAATATCAGGAAGTCATTAACGCCATTTCGGATGCAAATGGGAAAAAAGCAGTGGAGTTTGCCTTATCCAAGGTGGGCTTTCCTTACAGCCAAGCCCTTAGAGACAGCGGAACGCATTTTGACTGTAGTTCCCTGGCATATTATGCATGGCGTCATGCAGGGGTATCCATATCTTATCATGGCTCTACGACGGCGGCATACGAAGGGCAGCTTTGCTATGATAATAATTGGCTGGTGAATGTGGGGGAGATGCGGCCGGGGGATCTGATTTTTTACAGCTATGAAAAAAACGGAAGGTTTATGGATATCAGTCACGTTGCTATTTATGCAGGAAACGGCATGGCAGTGGAGGCAGCAAATGCCAGGCTTGGCGTGGTATACCGCCCGGTGCAGAGCAGGAGTAGCATTGTCATGGTGGGCAGACCGAGGTAGGCAGAAAGATTCCTGAGAAGGAGGAAGGGATGGGGAAGGAGAAAAAGGAGCCGGATATGGAAAGGGAACTGGCACAGGAATATGAACGCTGGGAGCATTTGTGGAAAAATGGCGGGAGCGATCCTTTTCATGACGATGCGGTGAATTTGAATTTAGTCCGCAACCATATCATCTATTGGAAGAAGAAAATAGAGGAGAGCTGCGGTGCCGACCAGAATCTGTATCCGGCAATTTATTTCCGCGAGCTGCCGCCGGAAATAGGAAAGGGATATATGGTAAAGGCAGCGGAAATCAGGAACAGGGCGGCAGAAATCCTTGATAGTTACTTAGAGGACGATAATTTCCAGTATTTGCTATACCATCAAAAGGAATTTAAGGAAAAAGAGGTAAAGGTAATAGGAATCAGTAAAGTTCTGGGATATGTGAAGGGCCTGGCGGCAGCTTTGAAAGAGGACGATCTGGTAGCCATGCGCAGACATGTTTCCAAGCCGGAAACTTATCGGGAGTCTTTTGCTACCTGTGCGGAAAAGGTAAAACAGATAAGGGAAGAAAAGAAAAGGAAACTGCCGGAGAAAACAGAATATGCCCAGATGACATTAGCAGAATTTGGAATTGGAATGGGGCAGGTGCGGTAGGTGGGATGCCGGCTCCCAAAATAAAAGGGAAGGTGACAGGGATGGAAAAGAGAGAAGAAAGAAAAACAACGATGGAATATATGGAATATTTGGTGTCGCTTTTGCATCGGGAATGGGCGCAGAGCGGCAGGACAGAGGTTGAGGTCATGATAAATCCACAGGATGTTCCACAAATAGGATAGATGATAATGGAGGTGGCGGCAAAAAGACAGAAACAGGACGGAAAGGAAGGAATGGAATTGGAACGGAGCATGGAACTTTCCAAAGAGGACTATGTTTTTCTGCGTTTGATGAAAAAGATAAAAGAGGAAAGGAATATGGCAAAAAGCAGGGCATCCAATGTTCCATTCCAGGTAGGGATGGATAGGGAAGAATACCTTCTTTTTTCCATGCTGCTGAAAAGGAGGGAGGCATAGGGGTGCCGGATAAGAAATATAATATTATATATGCCGATCCCCCATGGCAGTACAAAGTATATGCAAAGAAAGGAAAAGGAAGGAGCGCTGAAAACCATTACCATACTATGAGCATAGAGGAGATACGGTCACTGCCGGTGAAAAGGATAGCAGCGGATGACTGTATCCTTTTTTTGTGGGTGACATTCCCCTGCCTTCCAGAAGGGCTTTCTGTTATGGAAAACTGGGGGTTTTCTTATAAAACCTGCGGATTTAACTGGGTGAAGCGAAATAGGAAAGCGGACACCTTTTTTCTTGGACTTGGATTCTGGACACGCTCCAATTCGGAAATCTGTCTGCTAGGCACCAAGGGGAAGCCAAAGAGAGTATCCAAGGCTGTTCCCCAGATATGCGATGCGAGGATTATGGAGCATAGCAGGAAGCCGGATGAAATCAGGAGCCGGATTGTAAATTTATGCGGAGATATCCCACGGATAGAACTGTTTGCAAGACAAAGAATGGAAGGGTGGGATTGCCTCGGGGATGAAATAGACGGAAAGGATATCAGAAAGGCGATATTAGAAATATAAAAATAGCAACGGGAGGAAAGCTTATGAGTGTGGGCCGTGAACTGCGCCAGCTATATGATACTGCGATTTATGAGTCCGTCCGGGGAACGGAACAGTGGATGCAAGTCTGTAAATTGACAGGGCAGCTGTACCGCTATGAATTTGAGAATATCCTTATGATATACATCCAACGTCCAGATGCCGCTCTGGTTGCAGACTATGGGAAGTGGAAGGAAGTGGGGAGATATGTAAAAAGAGGAAGCAAAGGAATCGCAGTATTCCCTTCAAGGGCATTAAAGCCAAAGATAAATTATGTGTTCGACATCAGTGACACAGGAGGCAAAAACCGGGATCTTACATGGGTGCTTGATGGGGAAACCAGGGATAGCTATGCGTCATACCTGAAAAGGGAGTCCGGGGAGCCGGAACCCGATGCCAAGGATGGAAGGATAAAAGAATCCGCAATAGATTTCCTAAAAAGCTTTACAGAAAATCGGATTGGAGTCATAATGGATTTAGAGTTCGGGGAAAGAATCGCCGGGCTTGCGGACATAGCAGGAACGAAAATGATAATGGTAGATGATGAAACGCAGGAGATTACGGCAGAGGAAGCAGTAAAGAGAAGCGTCATATACACGGTATTTACGAGATGCGGTTTTGCACTCCCGCCGGAAAAGCAAGATTTTTCTTTTATTACTGGATTTACTTTGGAAAAGGAAATATACTGTCTGGGATCTCTTGTAAGCGATATATCCTGTGAAGTGTTGAGGAACATTGCAAAAGAACTGAAACAGATGACAGAAAGGAGTATTGCTTATGGAAGGAATGGTATTGACGTACCATATGGGAACGGACGGGATGCAGTATCCCAACCTGAAAATGCCGGAGGAAGAAACATCCATAGCGGCCCTGGGCAGATTCGCGGTGAGGGCGATGGAATACCTGAAGGAAAACCACAAAAGCCGGTATCGGATGCTGGCAAGGTTCAGGATGCTGGCGGAGAAGATGGAGGAAGTGCAAGAAGAAGCGGACAGGATGATGGAAATATTGGAGAAAAAATATCTGGAAAACAATCCGCTGCAGAACTCGGATTCTACGATGGAGATGTGGAACCTGAGAGAGCAGGCAAGAAGGCTGGCGGAGGAAATCGTAATGGCAGGAATTGTGATGAAATATCATTAAAAGAAGGGGAACCGAAAGAAAGGAACACTACGGGAACCGATGGAAAAGGAAGCGGAAAGGCTTCCTTTTCTTTTGCCCCCAAAGCCGGGATTGCCCTGCCGGAAAAATATACCTATCAGAAACCAAAGTGGGAACCAGCAATTCCCCGTGACTATATCAGGCAGATGATTTTGAAAGGTAATCTTTTTTTTCATGGAAGGCAGGGAATTTATAAAATTTTTGATACTGTTTCCGATGAAGAGGAACGGGCAAAGCAAATAAAAAAGGAATGTGGACAGGGCGGCGCGGCATGGCATATCAAAGGGGATGGCTTACATGGATATGACACGAACCATGGGAACGGCCTACGTTTCTGGTGGCGCGACGGGGAGGGGGAAAAGGAGGGTTATTTAGGCTGGAACGCTTTGGAACGTGAAATTGGTGCGCTGATTCAGTCGGGGGAATATAGCCGTCCTCCTGTAGTTTTTGACCCGGATAGGGATAGGCAAGAGGGAAACAGGGAAGAAGAAACGCTATGGAAGGAAGGGCTAAAACAGTATTTTCAAGAAGAAAACCAGTATATCCCAGTGAAAACCCTGATTTACGATATTTTTACAACGAATTTGGGCATAAAAGAAAAGGCAGAATTTCTTGCCGATATTTACGGGGAAACAAGGGAAGAGTTTCCTATGAGGACAAAAATGCATGGCTTGTATGGGGAAAGCCATGTCGTGAGAGATAGGGAAGGAATTTCCATATCCTATGTAAAAGAGGACGGCACGCGGGGAGAAAATACGGTGGATTATGACTATTGTGCTGCCCTGCTCCTGCACATGATAGAAGAAAATGAATATCTTGGAGACAGCATATATGAGTATTTTCAAGAAAATAAGCAATCTTTTCTGGGAATGCCCTGGTTTATGGAAATCTACCATGAATATAAGGAAAAAATGGCAGCTGCATCGGATTTCATTCCCATAAAACTGCCGGAAGCAACAGGAATACAGACAGATGCTCCTACCTTCCCTGATGCATTGCTTCAAGTGGAAGGAATGGGAGAGGATTTGAGGGAGGCTTTAGAACTTTTTCTGAAAGGATGCAGCGTTATCATGCCCTACCGTTGTTTTTTGCAGATGGTACATAAAAGCAGCTTGCCGGCAGAAGACAAGCTATATTTTTTAAACAGGGCCATAAACGGTTTGGAAGAGAAAGGGGAAGTAAAATCTTACTACAAAAATGACTATCATCTTTTGGAATATATCCAAAGTAGGGATTCTTTTACAGTAAATTATAAGAGCCGGCAAGGGGAGCGGAAAAAGGTTCCTGTCACTTATGAGCAGCTTTATGCGGTGATGGAATGCCTGATATGGGAAGGCAGCTTCACAAAAGAACAACAGCAGACAAAATATGAGGAAGAATTAAAAAAGAAAAGCCGGGAAGAAAAACGGCCCCTTGAAAAACAATTTGAGGACAGGGCAATCCTTTATGATGATAGAAACCCTGCCGGCGATTTCCGCTTTGAGGAAGGATTTTCAATAGAAAACTATCCAGACAGAAAGAAAGCAGGGCAGAAAACCAGATACCGATGGAATGTGGAGGCTGTCAGGCTGTTAAGGACGGTAGAGGGGGAAGGCCGGGCTGCCACAAAGGAGGAACAAAAAATATTTGCAAGGTATGTGGGATGGGGAGGCATTCCACAAGCTTTCGATGAAAACAACGATGGATGGAAGAAAGAGTATCAGGAACTAAAAAACCTACTGTCGGAGGACGAATATGAAAATGCGAGGGATTCCGTAAATACTGCATTTTATACTGATCCTGCGATTGCAGGGATTATTTATGAAGCCTTGAAAAAATTTGGTTTTAAAGGGGGAAGCATCCTGGAGCCAGCGGCAGGCATTGGGCATTTTTTTGGAGCATTGCCGGATGAATTTACTGGCAGCAGACTGTATGGGGTGGAAAAAGACGGTATATCCGGCAGGATAGCAAGGCTGCTTTATCCGAATGCTGAAATCTCTATCAAAGGATTTGAAGAAAAACAATATCCAGATAATTTTTTTGATGTTGCCGTGGGAAATGTACCATTTGGGAATTATAAGGTCTTTGACAGAAGGTATGCAAAGCATAATTTTCTTATCCATGATTATTTTTTTGCAAAAGCATTGGATAAGGTCAGGCCCGGGGGCATTGTTGCGTTCCTTACAAGCAAGGGAACTATGGATAAGGCGAACCCGTCTGTGCGGCGTTATCTTGCGGAGCGGGCGGAACTGATAGGGGCTATAAGGCTTCCAAACACGGCTTTCCATGACAGTGCCGGAACAGACGTGACAAGCGATATCCTATTTCTGAAAAAAAGGGGGAAAAAGATAGTTAAGGAACCAGACTGGGTGCATTTAGGGCAGACAAAGGACGGGATAGCCGTAAATTCCTATTTTGTGGAACATCCAGAAATGATGCTGGGAATCATGGAATACGATGACAGGATGTTTGGGGGTGAAAAAAGATATACCAGATGTGTCAATCATGATGAACAATCAGATTGGAAATCTGCCCTGAAAGAAATAGTTGGGAAATTGGACGGGCAGATAACGGAAGCGGAAGCACCCCTTATGGAAGAAGGTGACTTTGCGGATGCCATAGACGCTGATCCCGATGTGAAAAATTATACTTATACCTTTTTAGGAGATAAGCTCTATTACCGTGAAAATTCCAAAATGTACCGAAAGGAAGTGCCGGCAGGAACAGAGGATAAAATCCGGCTGTTGGATGGGATTCGCCATGTGACAAGGCAGCTTATTTTTATTCAGACGAAAGGATGCAGCGAGGAGGAATTAAAAAGCCAACAGGAGATATTGAACCAAAGATATGATGATTATGTAAAAAAGTATGGGCCGGTGACAGGGGCAAGCAGTATGCGGGCATTCCGTGACGATGCGGATTACCCGCTTTTATGTTCCCTGGAAATCGTGGACAAAGACGGAAAGGTGAAAAAAGCGGATATGTTCTATAAACAGACGATCCGCTTTAAATCCATGCCGGACAGAGTGGAGACGGCGGCAGAGGCATTAAATATATCCGTCAATGAATATGGCAGGGTAAATATTCCGTTTATGTTAAGTATTTATGAACCGGATATAGGGCGAGGGAAAGGGAAGCAGACGGAGGGGAGTATTGCGGCGGGTACAGAAGAAGAGGGGAAGAAGGGTAAATTAACAGAAGAACTGAAAGGGCTGATTTTCCTTGACCCTACAGAGTATGACGAGAATGATTTTTGGACGGGATGGAAAACGGCAGATGAATATTTGTCAGGAAATGTCAGGGATAAATTAAGGATTGCAAAAGCATACGCAGAAGAAAAACCAGAATTATTTGCGGCCAATGTGGAGGCTCTCAAGTGTGTGCAGGCCAAAGACCTCGATGCATCGGAAATTGATGTAAAAATTGGCAGTACATGGATTGAACCGTCAGACTACGAACTCTTCATTTATGAACTCCTGAATACGCCAATGAGGGTAAGGGCAGTCAGGGAGAGCTATTATAATTCCGGCATAAAGATACATTTAAACCAATATGATATGAGATGGTTTGTGGAAAACAAGCGGCTGGACAATACTTCTATAGCGGCTACAGAAACATACGGAACTAGAAGAATGGATGCCTATTCCATTCTGGAGGAGACATTGAACCTGCGTACCGTGACAGTTCGCGACCGGGTAGAGGAAGACGGAAAGGTGTATTACGTCATAAACCACGCGGAAACCATGCTGGCAAGGGAAAAGCAAAATCTAATGAAGGAGGCATTTAAAAGCTGGATTTTCAAGGATATGGAAAGACGGCAGAAATATGTGGGGTATTATAATGAAACGTTTAATAATATCCGCTTACGGGCTTATGACGGTTCCTACCTCTCCTTTCCGGGGATGAATCCAGAAATACATCTGCGGGATTACCAGAAGAATGCCGTTGCCCGTATCCTCCTTGGAGGGAATACCCTGCTGGCTCATTGTGTAGGGGCGGGTAAGACATTTACCATGATAGCGGCATGCATGGAGCAGAAGCGGCTGGGCCTTGCGAATAAAAATGTACTCGTAGTGCCTAAAGCCTTAATCGGGCAGACAGCAGGGGAATTTATCCGCTTGTATCCATGCGCTAATATTCTTGTGGCTACAGAGTGGGATTTTGAGAAAAGTAAGAGGAAGCGGTTTGTCTCAAGAATCGCGACGGGGGATTACGATTGCATCATCATGTCTCATTCCCAGTTTGAAAAAATCCCAATCTCAAAAGATCGAAGAGAAAAAATGCTTGAAAGCCAAATCAATGAACTTTCCAATGCGATTCAGGAAACAAAAAGGCAAAAGGGCGAGCAGTGGACGGTTAAGCAGATGGAGATACAGAAGAAGAGGCTGCGGGAACAGCTGCAATCTTTGTCGGACGAAAGCAGGAAGGACAACCTGATTACTTTTGAAGAGTTAGGGATTGATTCCATTATGGCGGATGAAGCCCACCATTTTAAAAATCTTGCCATCTTTTCAAAGATGAACAATGTTTCCGGCATTTCAGGCGCCGGTTCCAAAAAGGCGATGGACATGCAGTTGAAATGCGAGTATATCCGGGAGCTGAACGGGGAAAGGGGTATCGTCTTGGCAACAGGAACGGTTATATCCAATACGATGTGTGAAATGTACGTGATGCAGCTCTACCTCCAGAAGAAAGCGTTGGAACGTAGGGGTATTCTGAATTTTGACGCATGGGCTGCGAACTTCGGGGAAGTGACAACTGCGCTGGAACTTACGGTGGAAGGAACTGGTTTCCGCTTCAAAAGCCGCTTTAATAAATTTATCAATTTGCCGGAACTAATGAACTTGTTCAAGGAAGTGGCGGACGTGGTTACTTCTGATATGATAAACCTTCCGGTGCCAGAGCTGCGGGGCGGAAAGCCAATTATTGTGCAGAGCGAGCCTGGATGGTATGTAAAACAGGTAATGGAAGGATTTGTAGCCAGAGCTGAACGTATCCGGGCCGGGCAGGTCGATCCAAGCGAAGATAATTTCCTGAAAATCACCCATGAGGCAAGGCTTCTGGGAACAGACGCAAGGCTTCTGGAAAGGGATGCGCCGAATGAACCAGACAGCAAATTGAATAAAGTGGTAGAGAATGTGGCAGCCGAATATTTTGCAGGGAACAAAAATGGAAAAATCGGCTGCCAGCTTGTTTTTTCAGATATCGGAACGCCAAAAGCCGCATGGGATAGGGAATGGGAAGCAAAATGGAAAGAGGGGAGCAGGGAATTTGATATTTATAATTATGTAAGGACAGAATTGGTTAAGTCCGGCATCCCGGCAGAAGAAATCGCTTTTATCCATGATGCTGCAACAGATATCCGAAGAGATACGCTGTTTCGGGATATGCGCACTGGAAAGAAAAAAATCCTTATCGGCTCTACGGACAAATGTGGAACCGGTGTAAACGTACAAGACCATTTAACCGCGATACACCACATCGACTGCCCGTGGAAACCATCCTGCATTGAACAGAGGGAAGGGAGGGGAATAAGGCAGGGAAATGAAAATGATAAAATTGCCGTATACCGTTACGTAACAAAAGGAACCTTTGATGCCTATTCATGGTCGCTGGTGGAGAACAAGCAGCGGTTTATTTCCCAGATTATGACGAGCAAAGCCGTTTCCCGCACATGTGAGGATATTGACGAAGCCACACTTTCCTATGCAGAGATAAAAGCGGTTGCAACTGGAAACCCTCTGATCAGGGAAAAGATGCAGTTGGAAAATGATGTCCAGAGGCTAAAACTTTTAAAACACTCTTATGACAAACAAAGGTATAGCCTGGAGGATAATATAATGATCCGCTATCCTAAATTAATAACATCGGCAAAGGAAAAACTTTCCTGTGTGGAAAAGGATATGAGGGATGCGGATGCGGCGATACTGGCGGAGCCGGATTTTGCCGTCACCATAGGGAATGCAAGATATATGGAGCGGGTGGACGGAGGCGCATCACTGCTGGAGGCTTTCAGCAGATGCAAGGCGGGGGAAATAACCCATATCGGGAGCTTCAAAGGGTTTAGGATTTTGGCAGAAAAAAACCACATTGGCATTCACCATATCATATTGCGTGGAAAAACAGATTATAAGGCAGAACTTTCCCACAGCCCGGTAGGAAATATGATTAAGCTGGAAAACATTCTGGGCGGGATGGAACAGGCCATGAAGGGGTGGAAGCAGAGGATAGAGCAATATGAGCGCGATATGGAACAATCCAAACTGGAATATGAAAAACCTTTTGCAGAGGATGAGGAACTAAAGGAGAAAACGGCCCGCCTGAATGAGCTAAATGTACAGCTTGACCTTGGGAATGCCAATATGGGAGAGATGGAAATGAAGTTAAATGAAAAGGCGGTTCCTGAAAACAGCAAGCTGGCAGATGTGGCGAGCAGTTATGGGGAAAAGGAAAGCGGAAGGATAGTGGGGTGATATCGGAGACAGGATGGAGTGATAAAAAGTATTGGGAGAATGCGCTTTATGCATGAAAAAGAAGGGGGCTGCCGCATCCGTATTTTCATGCGAATAAGCACTTTAATTAAGAAACTTTATGGAAAATAAAATAACAGGCATTGCTTGTACGGGCTGCGGGGATGGGAAAATATGTATGGTGCAGACAGTACGGCGGGCGGAAAGAGAGTGATATATGGAATATTCAATTAAACTAAATGCAGTAGACAACCCGAAAGAAAAAGTAAAAGCCTTTGCTTCGGTTACGCTGGGGGATTCCTTTAAAATTACGAATGTAGCCGTAGTAGAAGGGAAGGAAAAGGAACCGTTCGTGTCCATGCCGTCTTTTAAAAGCAAAGCAAGGAATGGCCAAAACCAGCCGGTCTATAAAGACATGTGCAATCCCATTACCAAAGAATTTCGGGAAGAACTATACGGAGCAATCCTTGGTTTATATGGCCAGATGGAGAAAAGCGGAAAAATGGAAATCATCAAAGAAGCTGCAACATCGGAAGAACCGGGATTTAAGGTCAATGTAACACCACTGGAGAGGGAAGGAAGCAACATATTAGGACTTGCCCGTATTTATTTTGAGAACAGTTTTGTGGTAGGGAATGTCAGTATCCTAAACGGGGGAGGAAAGGCATTTGTGGCAATGCCATCCTATAAAACAAACCAGACGGATGAAAAGGGAAAGCCCCGGTATCAGGATGTATGCTTTCCTGTGACAAAGGAGTTCCGCGAAAAGCTGTACGGTGAAATTTTAAAAACATATAAGCAGGAAAAGGAACGGGAGGAAAGCCAGAGCAAAGGGCAGACGGAGATATCGGAACGGCTGGAAAGGGAGCCGGAAGGGAAAGGCACGAAACAATATGCCCGTTGAAATGGGTAGTTTAGGGTGGAAGGTGAATTAAAAGCCGTGTAAGGTGGAGTCCGGGAAGACAGGAGCGTTACATAAGGGTAATGGGTGTGGGAGGTCGACTAACCAATTAATGGTTAGCCTCCTACCCGATTAATAGTCCGCTATTTATCACCACTTTCGTTGCCCTCAGGAATAAATTCCAAATGTTCCAATGCAAATTGCAATGCCATGCACATCAGTTCGTTCCTTGAACGGTCGCTCTTAGCAGATAGATTATCAAATTTTTCCTGTAAATCCCTATCTAAACGTAGAGTCATTACTACAGATTTATCCTCTTTCTTTTCTGCGTTTTTCGGTCTTACAATAAATTTATCGCCCATGAACATACCTCCGTATTATACTCTCATGTAAGTATAATTGACGCGGATTGACAATTATATAATACAAATTAGTGATACAAATAAGTAATATAAAACAGAGATGCATATATCATAGAGGATTAGAAAGAATCTACCATAATAGATCCCCGCTCATTGATGTTAGATATGTGAAGTTCATTAATAATTTAGGATTTATATTATTTTAAAAGGCAGGATGATTGGTATCCAAAGCGTCTTCGGAGATAAATTCTAAATGATCCAGCGCAAATCGCAATGCCATACACATTAATTCATTTCTTGACCGGTCACTCTTGGCAGATAGGGTATTAAACGCCTCTTGCAGTTCCCGGTCTAAGCGTAAAGTCATTACGATTGATTTATCCTCCCTCTTTTCTATGTCCTTTTTCCGTACAATGAATCTATCTTTCATAAATACACTCCTGTATTACTATTGTATAATTTATTATAGTATTCATTGATTGACATTAATATACTACAATATTATAATACAATTATGTATTACTAAAGAAAGGGGCATAAAAATGAAAATATTTAAGAAAAAGGAAAAAAAAGAATGGACGGATTTCCAAAAACGATTATATATTTTTTTAGAAGAGGAAGATTTGAAGCTTAGAGATGAATTTAAAGAAGCACTAGATAATAGAAATATAAAACGAGCGTGGCAAATTCTACTTCAAAGGGTGAACATTTTATGTATACGTGAAAAAGCTGGCATATATTATATGGAATAATTAATCTTTAGACGAAATAAAAAAATTGTTATAATACTTATCATATCTAAATTTTTCGCTTATCTGATTTTCTCAATGCATCCAAAAAAATCCCATGTTAATGAGAAACGTTGATTATAAATATTGTTATTTCAATAAATTTTTTGCTTATTTATAATAAAAGATTTTTATAGATTCTCTTCATTTTATTCCAGTTTATTTTGATTCAGAAAAATATCCTTTTCTGAAAATACTTCAGCCGTCATTAATACTCCCAACTGGTATCCTCTCATAAATCTATCTTGCGCATAGAGGGAAGTTTCATCATAGATGGTGTTTATGAGCTGGGCTAAAAGTTCTTTATCTGTATTATCTAATTGTTGTTCCAATTTTGCGCGAAGTGTAACGCTTAAGTCTATAAGCTTTTGGCGTTCTGGGCCTCGTTTTTCTGTTATTTCCAGTACGTGAAGGTCATCATTGGCAAGTGCTTTTAAAATAGTTGACATAATACTACTATTTCCCTTCTGTAATTCTTTCCCAATGTAAATTAGTTTGGAATAAATTTTATGATTTCGGTATATTCCTTTTCAATAGTATAGACAAATATTTGTTAATATGCAAGCCCTTTATTTCAGAAGATAATAGGAAAGAAAGAAGGGAGGCGGCATTGTGATAGATTATGGGCCACTTTGGCAGACAATGAAGGAAAAAAACATAACGACATATACCCTTATTCATAAGCATAATTTTAGTCCTTATACAATAACTAACTTGAAACGCAATAAATCTATCACGATGAATACGTTGGAAAAGTTATGTAAAATTTTGAATTGTCAGGCAGAGGGTATCGTTACATTTTTAGACGATTAAATTCGGTATGAGGAAATCTTTTCTGTTCTCTCGGTAACAATTTTATATCTTTGTTTTTGAAATGCAGGGTTTTATTCTTACTATATTTTTTCTATTTTTTTCTTCACGAAAGCATTCCAGATGAATAGAGTTTAAACATAATATATGTGATTATATACTATTTAGAAAGCACGCATTGGCAGGACAGTGTTATAGATTAGGAGGTTGGCCGAGGAGAAAGAATGAATATGTATACAACCCCAGAATACAGAAGAATGGGGATTGATTATAAAACATTAGATATGCTGATTAAAGATACTAAGGGCAAAGGTATTGTAGCTATTTCTTTGGAGGAAATGGCTATGGAATGTTCATTGTATGGGAAATATAGTTTTACAAAAATGAATGATGAAATGGAATTGTTGGAAAGGTAATTTCCAAAGAGTTTTCAAAGTTGAAATTTTTGACTGATTAAAATGATCTTGTTAGCATTCATTCAATATAGACAAATATTTGTTAATATACAAGCTGCCTCATTCAGATGATAATGGGAACAATAGTAATAGAGAGGGGGTAGCAGTTTGATAAGTTATGAGCCGTTATGGCAGACAATGAGAGAAAAGAATATAACGACTTACACCCTTATCTATAAACATAATCTTAGCCCCTATACGATAACAAACCTAAAACGTAATAAATCTATAACGATGAATACGCTGGAGAAATTATGCAAGATATTGGATTGCCAGGCAGAGGGCATCGTTACATTTTTAGATGATAGGGTGGATGGAAGAATTGATATTTGAATTACGAGGCAGAATAGCTTTTTGAAATATATATGAGATTGTGCTTTTTTCGGTAGCCGGTATCAGAACAGTATACTTTTTATAAAGATTAATAGAATACACTAAAACACACAGGATAAATTTACTTTGTCATGTGTGTTTTTTTATGTGTATTGGTTTCATCGAAAGGTATACTGAAATTTGAATAGGATAAAGAGCCTTACTTACGTTGCCGGGTATTTGGGAAACAAAGAATACATAATGTTTAAAGTTGATTTTTAAACATGGTGTATTCTTTTTTTAATGTTTGTCGAAATTTGGGGTATTGCCGACAAATCAATATCCGTGGCCCCCCGTTCACTTTGTTTCATGCAAACAGAGCTGGACGGAGGAATAGAAAATGGATGATATAAAATATATTATTGCGGACAATGTGAAATTATACCGAAAAAAAGAAAATTTAACCCAGATGGAGCTTGCAGAACGTGCGGAGCTGTCTTTGGAATCCATAAAAAGGGTAGAAAGAGGGAAAAGAACGATGTCACTGGAGAATTTTCTAAGAATAGCAGATGCGCTTCATACGCCATTGTCGTATCTCCTATATAAATCAAATGAGGATATACCGGAAGCAGAACAGTTAAATGATATTTTACAGAGGAGAAATGATAAACAGAGGAAGTATCTATTACATATGCTGTATGAAATGGAAAAGGGAATGGACGAATTGATATAGTATTTTTCACAGGAGATCATTATCAAACAGCCTGAAAGAAATCCGGCTTCAGGCTGTTTGATGATTGTGTTTTAAGTATGGCTGGGGTATAGGAATTGAAGTTTTGGGGATGGGGCTTGAAGGGAAGGAATGCCTATCTATGCAGATCTTGCTCATGGCTTTAAAACGGGAATAAAAATATAAATTTATATATTTAAAAGGCTTATTTTAGGCTAGTTTTTCCTGGTGGAAAAGGGTTTGTAATATATGATATAATTTAGATGATTGAAAAATGCGAAAGGGGATATTCAAATGGATGTTGTTGAATCTATTAGAATAGGATCGGTAGAAGACTATTATAAAATAGTTGAAAGGTATAAGGGGAATAAGTTATTTAGAGGTCAGGCTGTTGCCCAATGGGATATAATTCCTGGCGCTTTTCGGGGAAGCTTGGAAAAAGATAAAGTAGAAGAAGAATGCAGAAAATTGGGTTTAGCTCGAACAGGGGATATTCTTAAAAAAATATTAGAATTGCAGCATTGGGGAGAAAAAACACGTTTATGCGATTTGACTATAAATCCATCAGTGGCGTTATATTTTGTAATAGAGGATACTGCACAACAAAGTGAAGATGGAGCCGTTTTTATAATTGATAGGGAAAAAGCTTGTAATTTTAACAGTGTACAAATTAAAATTTTAATGCGAATTATACAAGGGGATTTGCATAGTTTTCAAGAAATAAAAAATGTAGTAAAAGATGATTTGAAGTTATGTTTGCCCGATGATGAAATTAGAAATGCAGTTACTAATAATGCAGTTATTGATTATAATGAAGAGATAGCATATTCAAATGCAAGGGCGATAATACAAGGTGGTACAGGTATATATTTTGGCTATGCATTTGATGAAGAAGATAATTTGGTGGAAAAAGGGAGTTTATATATAGCCGGGATTATTAAGAAGATAATTATTCCAAATGAAATTAAACAACAAATTATAGAGCATTTAAGTACGCTTGGAATTTATAGTGAAATGCTTTACGATGAAGCAAAAGTGGTGTCTAATGTTAGATTGTCTTATGACATACAAGAACTTGAAAACAGAAGAAGGTCTTTTGGGCAAAAGGTAGTATTAGGTATATATGTATCTGAATTATCATTTACTAATGATGATATTCAAAGGATTGTAGATGAAGCATATAAGATGTACAAAAAGCGATATGAAAAATCAGCAAAAATATGGATATACGTTTATTATGATTTAGAAGATAGAAGAGTTACGAGTTCTAACTGGATTGCCCGGACAGTTCCTGATAGCAATTTTATTAATTATAAAATAACGTTTAATTCAAATTATCGGACTATAAGAATGAAAAATTTGAATAAAGAGATTTCCATATTTGAAATTATGCGTCTGTCAGAGCCGATTGTTAAAGAATGCAAAAACTTTTTGCTAGAAATAGAGCAAGCGCAAGACCTATTTGAAAATCAACAAATTATAAAAACTGAATATGCAGCGATTTTAAAAGAAGCATATGTTAAACGGAATAAATTGATTTTTGATGATATGAATGATATAGAGCATGGCGGGAAGCAGTATGATGAATATTACTGTAGTGCTAATGATTTTTGCCAGAGTGTACATGATTTAGCTTGGGAACTTTGCAATGATATTAGCAGAGGGGAGGATGAAATTTTTTTAAAATGGCGTTATGAAAAATGGCATGAAAAGTGTATAGAAATTTATCAAAGATATTATTTGGCTGTACGCAATATTTCAGTATAAATTGATAAAGATAATTTGAAAGAATGCTTAAATTACTTACGCTATATATTGAGATTTATTATGTAAATTTATCTGTAAAATATTTATTAAATAGGATTTACAGTTGGATAAGTAAACTATAGAGAAGGGGGGAGATAATATTATGACAAGGGATGAATTGGAAAAGAACTATTGGGGATTTTACATTTTATTGGAAAGAAAGTTTGAGGAAATAACAAGGTATGTGGAACTGTCAGAGGATAATTATAGAACTTATTCTTTGGAATTCGCTAGTTTGTTGAGAGAAATTGGTTCTGAAATTGATGTAATTATGAAAGCATTATGTGGGATTGATGATAATAGTGAGGCGAATATGAAAATATATTCTAAAGAAATATTGGAAAAGTATTTAGATATTTGTGAGAGAAAAGTTTCTGGGAGGGGAATAAAAATTACACCTTTTATGGGATGGAGTAAAGGAAAGCAGGAAAAATCATTAAAATGGTGGAATGCTTATAATTCTATCAAGCATGGACGAGTAACTAATTTTAAAAAGGCAAATTTAAAAAATGTCTTTTACGCGTTAGGTGCGTTGTGTATATTAAACAATTATCTTTTGATAAAGAATCATGTTGGTGAGTTGTTTTATGACGAATATCTTGATGGGAATATTATTACAATACAAAGAGAAAAGACTATAAAAGATTATTTAAAGGAAATTAATTATTAGGTTTTAGAAACAAAAGGAGTTCTTTATCAAAATAAGTTTTCTGTCTTAGGTTCTGAAATATTCTATGGTTTTATACATTATAGGAAAGAACATTTGGCGGTTCTCTTTTGACAAACAGTACATTTTCCGATGGAACCATCTGGCAGAAGGTTTAAAGGGCATCTTTGTATAAAATGGTTTTTATGTAAGTAGGATTTCTGCTGTTCAGATTTATTTTTTCTCGTGAATGGCATATCATGTTGACAATGCATGAATGGTAGTTTTTGCTTTCGATGTACTACACTGGTCCCAAAATTCGTATCCTTGTGAGTATCCTCCCAGGACTGACGACAAGGTAGCAGAGTGGCCATATTCCAAACGGGTAATCAAAGGGATGAGGGATATATGCAGTTTGTTCATAGAACTGATAATTTCAAAATAGCCAATATAAAAAATATAATACTCGCCTCAAACCTACCAATTAATTTAAACAGAATATTATTCAAAGAAGCTGGCAATATTGAGTTCATTTTCCCTTTAGTAATGGTATGTAGAATAAAATAATCAATAAAGTCATTATCCATTGGAGAGGCCAATTTAATTGTTATCTGCTGATTCACAAGCGGCTCATGACCATAAAGCAAGTGCTATAAAGAAGGAAGGTTTTAATCAATGAAACAGCATTATATGGTTGTGGTAGGAATGCTCCAAAAGCGGTTAGATGTTATTATAAAACAAGGGTGAAAAGCCTGATTAGCAAGCTTCTCACCCTTCATTATCGTAGAAGAATCTAATTTACAGAGATTTTCTCATAGTCTCGGCGGCTTTGTATCCGCGAGAATCTTATTCATTTATGCTCCATCCTTAGTCCTTACACATGTGACAATTAATAATATTTGAGTTAAAATGTATAATATCAAAGCTGTCAGATACCACAGATTAGTAAATAGATTCAATTCATAAATCTTCTTAACGACCATATGGTATCCCATATTAATCTGAAAAAATGCTAAAATTAAATAAACCACATTCTTTCTTTTAATCAGCTTTTCTTTTGTGTATATATGCAATATGTATACTCCACTCATACATATTGAAAAAAATATACAACCGATGATTTCCATGTTCATTTCACTTACGCTCCCACAACACAATAGAAATTCGTCTTATACCATTGTGCCCCTTGATAAGAATTGGGTGGGTATGGGTTGACTACTGTTCCACTACTGGAATATACATATATATAACTTTTGTTATTGGCTATCTCCAGTAATGTTGAAGCTGGGAAAAAACAGTCAATTACATCAATTACATCCTTCTCTCCCATAGCCACACCCTTAACATTATATATAACAAGCCCTGCTGTAATAATTGCACCTGCAATCCCTAGTCCTTTTATCATTGTCTTTGCAGCAAGCATACCTGTACTTCTTGCCGATTTCGTGCCAGCATTCCCACAAATAGCATTTAGATATGCTTCTGCTTCTTCCAAAGAATCAGCTTCATATATTACCTCGCCATATCCGTTATATACCTTATATGCTGCTTCTTTGTTTTCTGGCGTTCTTTCAGCAGCAAAAGCCGTTTCTCCCAAAAACGTAAAGGCCATTATCATACTTAATACAGTGGCAGCAAATCTCATTTTCTTTTTCTTCAACATATGCATTCCTCCTTTGGTTTCTATTCTACAATTAGTTCAAAATATATTCTCCAACGGCATCACCCCCATCTGTCTAATTTTATATAATAAATTTAATGTTATCCAAACTTTATTTATAAATATATTATATCTTACATTTCTGGATTTATCAATCATATTGATGTTGTAAGATAGAGTAAGATACGTAAGTTTATTGTAGAAATAGGGCAGACAGAATAGCCCCTTGGCCCGGTCAGATTCATTGACCATTTTTACGATACCTGATTCTTTCTTTCCCTAAAGCCCTATACCTGATTCTTTATCGCTGCAATCTTTCTGCTTTGTGTATATGGTAGCGTGTAAACAGGCAGGTCTGCCAGTGTTTCCTGCTCTCGGTGGTTCTTACGTTCACCCCTTAAATTTTGTTGTTGGCATAAAAATCCTCTTTTTCAATAAGAATTGTCATATCTTGATTCTTACAAAAAAGAGGTGTTTTTTCCAAAGACATAAACTATTTTACATTACCTGATTATTTTTCTATTCACTAGAGGGTGCTGACCAAGTTTGTCTTTCGGTAAATAGAGGCTCACGTTGCCGGATATATTCAAAAAGTAATTTGCGCTTTTCGGTTTTTGAACTTTGTTGACAAAAAATTTTAGATTCTTTAAGTGTTTGAAATATAGGGTATTCTTTATCATACATATAGTTTTCCATCCGATTATTTTTATGTTGGCATTTTGCTAATGAAATATTTTAGCTTATTTTACCATAGTTGCAGATTGGTAGCTAGACATTTGAAAGAACTTATGAGTATGTAAAAGGTTCTATGAAGATAATGGTGATGTTTGTTGATAGACTATCATTTGTTTTTTTTGTAAACATGGGTGGAATGAAAACCAGAGCATAAAAATCCGACCAACTTAAAAATTGTAGTCCAATCAAAGCTGCCATTAAATCGGCAGCTTTCTATATTTTATGGTGTCACATATTAGCCATAAACAGTTCATTTCAGCACTCCGAAAAATCCCCCATTTCAGCTATGATAATTTCAGGCACAAAAAGCCGAAGAAATTGACAATTAAATAGGACACGCATACACCTGATTTTATTTTCGCCTTTATCTATCATATATTATAGGTAAAGGTGGCAGAACCCCATTTCGTGCGAAGACAAACCTGCAATGGATCACATTGTTGCCCGTGAAGGTAAAGAGCAGAGGGTTGTGCCTACCGGTATGGCAGCCGGAGGTAATGAGATAGGACAGCACCGGGATTTCAGCGATACGCATTTCCTGGGAGTGGCTACTTGCGGATGCGGCCGAAAATGGACTGTTCCATGATTGGGCAACGGCCAAAACGCAGTGAGGAAGAGCTATTCCAGTGTATGTTACCCGGCTGGGGGATAGACGAGAGTTTAGAACAACAGAGTGCTAATGTGGCGGTATTTCCGCCATATTGTCCTCTGATATAGGAAAGATTTTTATCCATATCGAAGAGATAGGCGGATAAATTTTTCCTACATCAGAGGAGGGTATCAGCATAAGAAATAAAGGAAAATGGTATATATCCTTGTTTATTAGCAATAAAGTTGAGTGGTAATTGGAGGAATTTATGGCAAAGAAAGTAGACAGTAAAAAATTTGTCCGATATAAGGAAGGTGCAGAAATTTATAGTATGGGTTTGACAAAGTTTCAGGAGCTTGCAAAACAGGCAAATGCTATCTATAAGGTAAATAAATTAGTATTGGTAAATTGTGATATATTTGAAAAATATCTGGAGTCTTTTAGAGTAAGTGAGTAATTATGGAAAAGAGGGTTTCGTGATAAATAATTGTTCTACAAAAAGTCCTTGACTTTTCGTAGAACGTAAATTATAATGGTATTAGTTATGAAGGAGGTGCATGGTAAATGCCGAGAACAGGTCGCCCAAAGACCGACTCGCCTAAGCAGAGGTCATTAAGCCTTCGGGTTGATGATGCAGAGTATGAGAAGCTGAAAAGCTATGCTGCCGAACATAACATGACCATAACGCAGGTGCTACAAAAAGGTATTGAAATCCAATACTCAATGGAAGAACGAAAGTAGCAGTACGAAATATCTCTTTCCTTTTGAAAGAAAGGAGCAGAGATGGCAAAAGCAAGAAAAGATCATAGAGGGAGGGCTTTACGGAAAGGGGAAGTCCAGCGCAAGGATAAATCATATATGTATACCTATACTGATCCCTATGGGAAAAGGCGGTATATATATGCGAATGATTTAGTAGAGCTTAGGGAAAAAGAAAAGCGATTGATGAAAGACCAGCTTGACGGTCTGGATGTATATGCGGCAGGAAACGCTGATTTGAATTTTGTTTTTGACAGGTATATCACAACCAAGACAGAGTTAAGACGGACAACTTACACAAATTACACTTATATGTATGACCGATTTGTAAGGGATGAATTGGGAAAACGGAAGATTGGAACGATAAAATATTCGGATGTGCTGTATTTCTATTATCACCTGTTAAATGACAGGAGAATTCAGATTAACACCCTTGAAACGATCCATACTGTTCTACACCCAACTTTCCAGCTTGCAGTACGGGATGACATTATTAGAAACAATCCAAGCGATGGAGTGATGGCCCAAATTAAGAAAAAGCCGGGGAAAAATCATGGCGTACGCCATGCCCTCACGTTGGAGCAGCAGAGAGCTTTTATGGACTACACAGCTAAAAATCCGGTATATTGCCATTGGGCATCGTTCTTCACGGTATTATTAGGAACAGGGTGCAGGATTGGTGAAGCAATCGGGTTAAGGTGGGAAGATATAGACTTTGCAAAAAGGATAATTAGTATAAACCATAGTGTAACCTATTATCCCCGGCGAAATGACACTACAAAATGTGAGTTTAGAGTATCCCTCCCGAAGACAGAAGCGGGTATTCGTACTATTCCAATGATGGACGCGGTATACGAAGCGTTCCAAGAAGAATACAGCGAGCAGAAGGAAGAAGGTTTTAATACTACG
>Ga0224748_10047_pt1 | contig 24891 bp, 24 predicted proteins | sample LIM_F_Water_Neg_FD_182074 | JGI IMG/M metagenome (GOLD analysis project Ga0224748, IMG submission 182074) | Enriched cells from gastrointestinal tract of the lab mouse from Pacific Northwest National Laboratory (PNNL), Richland, Washington... | ecosystem: Host-associated > Mammals > Digestive...
GCAAATGCTTTTTCTCGCTTTGACAAATACTTCATCCGTCCGTTTTTCATATAAAAAGACTTTTCCGTAGCCAAATTCACTGATACCTGCAGATTCCTCTGTTCATGCTTCGTAATTCTTATACTGTTGCATACTGGACAACAGTTACCTTCTCTCGTATCACTAATTGGTATTTTTTCTATCATCCGTTTCTTCCTTTCTTATGGCAGTTTACAGCTTTTTCTTTAAACTGCCAGCTTCAACTGTTCCATCTCTTTTGTTTTCTGCCTTTGTTCTACATCATAATATCCTTGAATCCTCTGCCCTAAGAATGTATTGCGTTTTCCGCTGTCATCCGTATGGATACACTGGCACACTGCGTTCCAGTCTCCAACCAGATAAACCTTGCATTTCGCCCTGGTAATCGCTGTATAGAGGATGTTCCGCTTCAGCATGGTGTAGAACGCTTTTACACACGGGATAATCACAACCGGATATTCGGAACCCTGGGATTTATGGATGGTAATTGCATTGGCATGCTCCACCATCTCCATCTGCTCCCTTTCGTACCGGACTACCCGGTTTTCCGAGAACAGAATCTGCACCTTCTGGCTTTCATCCGAATCCTCGTAAATATCCTGGATGATGCCCATGTCCCCGTTGCTGACCAAATCCGTATTCTTATTCTGCAGGATCTTGTCACCAACCCGGAATACATCTTTTCCTATTGCCAGTTCATTCTTTCCGGCGGCAGGCGGGTTGATCAGATCCTCTAATGTCCGGTTCAATTCCACCACTCCAGCGGCAGTCTTTACACGGTAAGAGGTCAGGATCTGCACCTGCTCCAGCCCGTATTTCTGTACTTCCTCCAGATACAGCTTCTTTACCATCTCTGCAGTCGGCTCTGTTCCATCGCATGGGACGAATATAAAATCTTCCCCCATAAACAGGTTCGTCCGGTTCTGCTGGATTAGATTTGCATTAACCGGGATATTGCTTGACGCCCCCTGGCGGTATACCATATCTAATACGGTTACCGGGATCAGGCCGCAGCTGATCAACTGCCGGAACACGTCCCCGGCTCCTACGGATGGGAGCTGGTCTACATCTCCCAAGAGCAGCACTCTGGCACTGTCTTTTACTCTGCTGAAAAATTCATAGGCAAGGTGCATGTCTACCATGGACACTTCATCCACATTCAGGAACTCTGCTTCCAGATACTGGAACCCCAGGCTGTAGTCGCTTCCTCCGAGCAGACCTAATGCCATATGCATCGTAGATGCGTCTTCCTTGCCGGTGCTTTCCGCCATTCTCCTTGCCGCGCGTCCGGTAGGCGCCATCAGCTGTACCGAAGTCTTACATTTTAGACCATGAATATAAAGGATGACTTTCAGAACGGTCGTCTTGCCCGTTCCGGGGCCGCCTGTAATAATGCTTAAGGGGCTTTCAAACACCATCCTTACCGCCTGTTTCTGCCGTTCTGACAGTGTAATGCCTAAGACCTGCTGTGCCTGATTCAACTCCGTTTCAATCGGGAATGGCTGTCTTGCTGTCTGTATCCGTTTGGCAATCATCAACGCCGTCATCCGTTCTTCCTCATACTGTTGGAAGATATATATCTTCTCATGATCAATCACAATGCTCTGCTGCATGACCAGCTGATAGAGCACACGGCTGATATCCGGTTCTGTTACGGCCGGAACCGTCAGATCCTTATTCAGCAATGCCAATGTTTTATCCATCAGCATCTCCTGATTCAAGTACAGATGCCCTTCTTTCATAGCTTCATGCAGGATATAACTGATACATCCCGAAATACGCATGGGATCATTCAGCGCCCTGCATAGCTGCCTGCCAATCGCATCCACCGTCAGGAATCCGAAACCTTTTACAGCACATAACATATAGGGCCGGTTCTGGATGATTCGGACAGATTCCTCATGGAAAGTTTTCAGGATCATGTTCACCTTCTTCGGCGTCACCTTATAAGGAGCCAGAAATGTCATCAGCTCCCGGAATACCTGATTCTGCCCGTAACATTCCACAATCTCCCTTAACTTCCGTTCGGAAATCCCCCGGATAGACAAGAGCTTTTCCGGAGATTTTTCTATCACATCCAATGTCTGCATCCCGAACTTCTGGTAGATTGCCTCCGCCGTTTTCTGCTTTACGCCTTTAATGGCTCCGGAAGAGAGGTAGCCGATGATCCCTGCCTTTGTCCGCGGCACGATCTCCATAAAGGAGTCCACCTTCAGCTGCAGTCCATGGCTTCCGTTCTCCCAGTCACCTTCCATTTCCAACTCAATCGTATCAGTCAGCGGCAGGTTGTAACCTACCGCCGTAAAACCAATGGTATTTCTACTTTCCAGGTATTTATTTCTGGCAGAAAGGGGTACAGACTCATCGGAAGTGGAATAAACAGCGACCGTAAATCCGTTTTCCTCGCTTAAGAAGATTTTATTTACATACCTGCAGCGCATCCCATTCCTCCCTCCAGCTTTCTATGGCCCTGAGTTCAAAAGGCTTTTCCTCACTGTCATACCAGTATACTTCCATGCCTTTTGCAAAAGCTTCCTTAATTTCCCCTGCTATGCCGGAACTGACACGCCTGCCACAGATGATCAAAGCATCGCACAGATCCATCAGCTCCATCCCGATCCGGAGTGCAGTTTCCCGTTCCTCCGGAATCAAATCATCTAACATCAGGAGCAGATACGCATGGGAAGCAAACGTCCTGCAGTGGTAGAGAACCTGCATCCTCTCCATATAGAACCTTGCCATATCCATGTTGCGGCTGACTCCCTTCGCATCAGGGGCTGAAAGCGGAGAGCAGATATACGCTTTTTTCCCGCTTAACATTATGCCGCCTCCTTCTTTACCCGGAACGTCCTGCTTTCCGTGGTCTTCGTGTATTCCTCAAAAATATCCGGGTGCTGGATCTTCAGCTTCTCCATCGCGTCCTTCCCAACCTGGGTACGCCTTGTGGGATTATAAGTAATCCGGTAACGGCTAATCCCGTCGGATAAGACTGCCTTGCAGGAGGCGCCAAGCTGTTCTACGAACGGCACGCTAAGTTCCCTCTGCATTGCTTCGATTTCTTTCTTCCGTTTTTCCAGTTGGGATTTTTCTTCTGATAAGGTAAGATATTTTTCAAGATCAACAGAATGCTGCACTCCAATCTCAATCTCCGGAAGTTCCTTGTCGGCATATCCGCCGTATTTCCGGATGCTTGCCAAAATCAAATCCGGCTTGCCATTATATGGCGGTTCTGTCTGCTTTTCCACATATTCCTTCCAGAAATATTCTTCCTGCGCAATGATCTCTTCCTCCTCCATCATATCCCGCTCAATCGGACGGATGACAAATTCATTCTCATTATTTCCATAGAGACAGGCAATATAGGCTTTGTCCATGTTCAATACGGACAGGTAATGCCTCACCTGAAGGATATAATTATCAGGAATCCCTCCGTCCTCCCACTTCGTCCTGGCATTGTAATTACAGGTCTTGCACTCTAAAATGCCATAAGAACCATCTGGAAAAATGATAAAGAAATCCACATCTGCCAGCATAAATGGATACAGCGGATGCCGGAACATCTTCCGCACCGGAAATACGGTAAGTCCAGTCTTCTTGGCGAAGATCTCCGCCACCAAATCCTCCAGCCGGTGACCGACTTCCTTTGCCACCCAGTTGCTTTCTTCTTCCTCAATCAGCGGTTCGATTCCGCGCTTGTCATTATAAAGGTCGCGGATGGTTGCAAAGGGTGAAATCCCCATAATGGCAGCAACATCACTTCCCCCGATTCCAAGCTTCCGATAAGACAGCCAGTCCTCACGGGAGAGAGTATCCGTATCAACAATAACCTCCGGTTCATAATTCATGTTCAAACTTGTTTCGCTCATCTTAAATCCTCCTCATAACAAAATCATGTTTTTAATCGGGTTCTCAACTACCCTGTGCAGCGTCTATCAAGAACCGCGGCTTATTTATATCTGCTATTTGAGCCTGCACTACCATTTAATCGCGCCACTAACATCATATTCTTTCCAGTTCAGCGCCAATGCACGTGTAACCTGTTCCTCCAGGCTGATGATCCCATGCCCCTGCATCCCTTCACATGCTGCAAAAAAGCAAGCCTCATTGATTGCAAAATAAAGGTCATGGGCAGTACAGGGTTATGTCCCGTTCTGAGCTTCAAACATTTCCGCCACTTCATTGATCAGCTTCTTCCGAACCCCGATACGCTTCATTACAAGCTTCAGGCAGTTTAATGGATTCCGAATCTCAATATCCATGAGCTTCGTCATATCCGCAACCGCGTCCTGATATCTGGAACAAAGCATACGGAGGTTGTTCATAAACTGTACCAAATCCGCGCCTCCAGTATGGGCCAGCTTGATCGGGCTTCCAAGGCTGATGCTCCGGTTCCCACTGTCACATAACAGCATTGGGTACAGGTTCGCACCGCTGGCCGCCACATCCGACGTGGTAAGCCTTACTGCAGGCGCAATTACCTTGTCGGTCATACCATGGTCGGCAAGAGCAGTCCGGTAAGTATCCAGAAGCTCCTGGTTTCCTCCAAGCTCCCACATCGCCGATACAATGGAATGGTCAAATGCTCCGGAGCCTTCCATATAACTGCTTCCCTTGAAGTTCGTGTCAAGATACTGCATGGTCGTTTCAAAGACTGCACGCATATCAAGGATGCTGTAATCATGGCTGTCCCCGCCGTGTACGGCAGAGACCTTTCCATCTGCAATCTTGATCAGCGCATCTCCCTTTGCAACCTTCAGGCAGTAGTTCACCACCCTGGCATAGTTGGACTTTTCCAGCTTGCGTAATCCAGCGCCGGAGATCCCTGCACGATCCAGGATAGTTTTAATGGCACAGTCCCGTACCGGGTAAGTTTCCCCTCTGACCTTTAATGCCAGCTGGGTATTCTTTTCCGTATCCTTCAGGATCTCCTCCCAGTCTGCCGTAGAAGAAGCCTCCATATGTTCTGCCTCCTGACTGATTGGAACCAGCCTGAGAGACCTGGTAGGCTTTCGGATCCATGTGGCAGCCTTTGCTCTTTCTGCCAAAAAATCCAGCATTTCCTTTGGGTTTGCAAACGTCGTTTCAAATGCGTCCGCGTAGATTCTTGTTTCATTCATGTGTTCTTCCACCTTTCTTAAATAAATTTTTATCCATAAACGGCACGCTGGCCAGTTTTGGCTATCTCATCCGTAAAATCAGCCTGCGGCAATTTCTTTTAGATGATTGCAATAAAAAAGGAATGAAACAGAGATTATCTCCATTCATTCCACACTAAATGGCTGGTATGTTAATATATATATCCAGCCTAAAAAACAAAAAGTGCCACTACAAGCCGGAAACGGCGTATGGTGACACTCCTTACAAACATAAACAGCTTATGCCAGACAGATTCCTTTTTCTTCTGTCCTCTGCTTTCGGGATTCCTAAGAATCCGAAAGCTTCCCCACAAGGGGCATGCATAAAATCAACTATACCAGTATAGTAACACAAGATATTGGTGATGTCAATTTTATTTATACTATATATAGATTATTCTTTTACGCATACACAACATACAGTATTACGCATCGCTTTCTATAATAAACTCTATAGCTTCTCCCAGAAAATCCTTACATGTATGCTGAACCTTTCCATACAGCCGGTCATCCTGCTTTGCAGACTCACAGCAGGATTTCATATAAGGGCACTGGTCACAACTATTCTGAATAGCTTCCTTTAGCCATTCAATTTCTTTGACGGTTCCAATTACTTTCACTTGTATCTCCTCCTTCCAATATAAATCATATCCAAAAACTACTATTTATCATCAATATTCACCTATTTTTAACTTATAAAATTCTATCTTCCATTGTATTATATCCATAATATACGGATATAATCAATCATATATTTCTGTACATGGCACTTATAACTATTTTAATCCGCAATTCTACATACCTAAATGGGATAAAATGAGGATACGAGGTGTAGAAGATGGATAAAAAATATGTAGCAGACCGTATCACGGAGTTACGGATTAAGAAAAATGTATCAGAATACCAGATGAGCCTGGATCTGGGGAAGAACAAAAGCTATATCCAGAATATCAGTTCCGGACGTTCCCTGCCGTCCATGAGCCAGTTTTATGAGATCTGCCATTACTTCGACATCACACCATACCAGTTCTTTGACGAGGAATTACACAATCTTCCGCTGTATCAGAAAGCCTGTGACCATCTGAAACAGCTAGACGAAGATGATATGATGACGATCATTCCTCTCTTAAAGCGCTTGTCTAGCAAAGATAAATAAGGAATCTTACCGGGTTGTCTCTTGGCAATCCAGATTTTTCTTGACTCTTTTTAATATTTCTTGATTTATTTTAACTTTTTTCAAAAATTTTCCAATCTCCCAGATTTCAACACTATTACTTATATAGATGGGCAAATAAACAGGAATTATTTGTGCTTTCACGAACCTTGACAATTCCATACATCTTTCAGGAGATTGATACCGGGTGCTGTAGATAGTGTGCATGGATGCGCGCCTACAGCTTAATGATTACACAGTAACGCCTGCTACGTGGCCGGAAAGGGCATAGGAACTGGCTTCTGGGAGAATACAATCGCAGAAATACTCTGCTTGTCAAATTGATGCACAAAATATTTTTACAAGAAGCAATCAACTTAATGAACAGTACTTACTCAAAATTTGTTATAATAATGGACAGGTATTGAGGTTTGGACCTGTCTATGGAAAGGAGGATTATGATTACTGTTACGAAAAAAGACTTGGTAACACTGGGGTACGGCCCTTCATTTGCATCCGATATAATAAGAGAGGCTAAGAAAATCATGGTTGAAAAAGGCCATACCTATTACCAGTCGAGAAAACTAGACAGGGTTCCCAAAGAAGCTGTTGAAGAATTATTAGGAATTACATTTCCTGAAGAAACAAATTGATTGTACTTCTTGCACATTTATGTAAGGAGTGAAATTATGGCTAAAGATCCTATCAAAAAGGCAGACAATGGAACTTATTATTTCCGTGCCAACTTGGGCTACCATCCAGTCACTGGAAAACAGATACAAAAATACCGCAGTGGTTTCGCTACCAAAAAGGAAGCAAGAGCTGAATATTCCAAACTGATCTTAGCATCGGCTGAAGAAATAGCCGAAGAGAAAGAATGTATAACTTTCAAAAAATTTATAAACGAGATCTATCTCCCCTGGTACAAAACGCAGGTTAAAGAAAGTACCTACAAAAACAGATGTTCAACAATCCAAAAGCATTTTGCCTATTTCTACAAAAAAGATACCGACAAGATTGAACCGATTCATGTACAAAACTGGCAGCTAAAGCTGGCAAAAGAGTTCAGTCCTAATTATGTCCGCATCGTACAGGGAATGCTTGCCGTTGCATTTGACCGAGCCATCGTTCTTGGACTTGCTGAAAAAAATCCAGCCAGAATGATTGGGAATGTAAAGAGCAAAAAAGTTAAAGTGGATTTCTGGACACTGGAAGAATTTCAGAAAGTCATTTCGCTCTTATATAAGGGTGATTACTACGAACATTATCTGTTCATTTCCTTCTGGCTGCTATTTATGACCGGAATGCGGATTGGAGAGGCGGCTGCTCTGCAATGGTCAGATATTGATTTTGAGACGGGCATTCTTAGTATCAACAAAAATCTGTATTACAAATCCATGAAAGAATACAAATTTGTTGAACCGAAGACGCAGGCCAGTATCCGTGATATCGTGATTGATGCAGATACGATAAAAGAATTGAAGGAATGGAAAGAAGTACAGCAAAAGGTACTTACTGACTGCAATTTTGTATTAAGCTATGGTGGAATTCCCACCAGCAAGCATACTCTGCCAAGAGCCCTCGAAAAGCTGGCAGAACTCGCTGGTGTCCACCGCATTAAAATCCATGCCTTGCGGCATTCCCACGCCTCTCTGCTGATTAGCATGGGTGAGAACCCACTGATCATCAAAGAACGTCTGGGCCACGAAAAAATCCAGACCACTCTGGGAACCTATGGGCACTTATATCCAAACAGCAACTTTGATGTCGCAAAGAAGCTGACCGGATTACTGACTTACACGCCTGCCACACACAGCGTAGCTGATTACACCAGCAATCAGTTCACTGCCGAGTATCACAAGCAGGCGATATAAAAAATGCAATGAAAATGCAATTTTCTGAGACGGAAGTCCGGAAGCCCCGTAAATACAGGCTTTCAGGCCCACCGCCGACTATTCGAACTCAATCGTCCCCGGCGGCTTACTAGTCAGATCATACATCACTCGATTCACCCCTCTGACCTCATTGATAATCCTGCTCATCACCTTATTCAGCACCGCATACGGCACCTCCGCCGCCTCCGCAGTCATAAAGTCGATCGTATTCACCGCCCGAAGCGCAACCGCATAATCATAAGTTCTCTCATCCCCCATCACGCCCACACTCCTCATGTTCGTCAATGCGGCAAAATACTGTCCTACCGTCGCTTTCATCCCGGCCGCGTCCATCTCTTCACGGTAGATGGCGTCCGCGTCCTGCACGATCTTCACCTTCTCAGCCGTAATCTCACCGATGATCCGGATACCAAGCCCAGGCCCCGGAAACGGCTGGCGGAATACAAGCTTTTCCGGAATCCCCATCTCCAGGCCGGCTTTTCGAACCTCATCCTTGAACAAGTCGCGGAGCGGCTCAATGATCTCTTTAAAGTCCACATAGTCCGGCAGACCGCCCACATTGTGGTGGGACTTGATCACGGCGGACTCTCCGCCCAGGCCGCTTTCTACCACATCCGGATAAATGGTTCCCTGCACAAGAAAATCAACCGCACCGATCTTCTTTGCTTCTTCTTCAAAAACCCGGATAAATTCTTCTCCAATGATCTTCCGTTTTTCTTCCGGTTCTTCGACACCCGCAAGCCTGCCGTAAAACCGTTCCTGCGCGTTGACGCGGATGAAATTCAGGTCGTAAGATCCCTCCGGGCCGAAAACCGCCTCTACCTCGTCGCCTTCATTTTTACGCAGCAGGCCATGATCCACGAATACGCATGTGAGCTGACTGCCGATCGCTTTGGAAAGCATCACGGCTGCCACAGAGGAATCCACTCCGCCTGACAGGGCGCAGAGCACTTTTCCCTTGCCCACCTTTGCCCGGATCTCACGGATGGAGTTTTCCACAAACGTATCCATTTTCCAGTTTCCCCCGCAGCCGCATACATGTTTTACAAAATTATTGATCATCTTTGTGCCTTCTGCTGTATGCAGCACTTCCGGGTGGAATTGGATGGCGTATAATTTCCGCGCTTCGTCTTCCGCAGCCGCAACAGGACAATCCGCGGTATGCGCCGTAACCTCAAATCCCGGCGCCGTCTGGGAAATATAATCAAAGTGGCTCATCCAGCATACGGTTTTCTCCTGCACATCCTGAAACACTTTGGAATCCGCCCTGTCGATCAGAACCTCCGTCTTGCCGTATTCCCTGACTGCCGCGCGTTCAACCTTGCCGCCAAGTTCATGCATCATCAACTGCGCGCCATAGCAAAGCCCAAGAACCGGAATCCCCAGTTCAAACAGTTCCCTCGGATATCTGGCAGAGTCCTCCTCATAACAGCTGCTGGGGCCTCCGGTCAGAATGATCCCCTTGGGATTCATACCCTTAATCTTCTCAAGTCCGGTCTTATATGAATAAATCTCGCAGTACACGCTGCATTCCCGCACCCGCCTTGCTACAAGCTGATTATACTGCCCGCCGAAATCCAGAACAATCACCAATTCTCTCTTCATCTGTTACCTCCCTTTTCAAAATAAACTGTTGGATTCTCCAACCACACAGTTAAAACCATTTTCAAACAGCAGATGGATCTGCAGACCGCTGTTTTATATCAGAGCCTTTTTCTCAAACTGCCTTTTTCAGCATCCATCTTCCGCTTTTATACCGAATCATCATACATACCGCCCGGAAGCACCAGTCTATAATCATGGCCGCCCACACGCCAAACACGCCCATCCCCATATATTTTCCGAGGATATAGCTGAACACGATCCGAAACAGCCACATAGAGATCAATGAAATATACATGGTCACCTGGGCATCCCCAGCCGCCCGCAGTGTGGACGGCAGGCTGAATGAAATGGGCCAGACCAGCATACTGCTTATAGTATGCAGATAAATGATCTGCCGGGTAATTTCCGAAGTGATGTCCGACAGGTTGTAGATCCGCAGAATGATCGGAAGCAGCAGCACGATCAGAATATTCATCAGGCACATCCCGGCATACGTGATGCCGATCAGTTTTTTCGTATAATATCTGGCCTGGTCATACATATCGGCTCCCACACAGCGGGCAATGACTGTCGTAATCGCAAGATTGACCGCCACTCCCGGCAGGATCTCAAACATGGCGATCACATTACAGACCGCGTTTGCCGCAATCGCGTATGTGCCAAAGGAGGACACCAGGCTCAGCACCAGAATCTTCCCAAGCTGAAACATACTGTTCTCCAGACCGTTGGGCACGCCGATACTCAGAATGCGGCGTATCATCCTCCCGTCCGGCCGGAAATGGAAATCCCGGTCAATATGTAAGCGCAGCTTCTGGTTCACCAGCATCGCGATGATCACAATCGCTGCCGTCATACGTGAAACCAGGGTGGGTATGGCAACCCCTTCCGCGCCCATGTGAAATCCGTAGATCAGCACCGCGTTGCCGGTCACATTGATCAGGTTCATCAGGATCGAGACCTTCATCGGTGCTTTGGAATCTCCCATCGCCCGAAAAATAGCCGCGCCCGCATTATACATTGCCAGAAATGGAATCGATGCGGAGACGATCAGCAGATATATATTGGCATGCCTCATAACATCCCCGTCAATGGAGCCGAATACTACATGCAGGATAAACCATTTCCCACAGTAAATAACCACCATCAGGACAAGAGATACCAGAGTCACAAACCATACGATCTGTGTGGAGGCACGGCACGCCAGCTTTTCATCCCTCTGGCCAAGGTACTGGCCGCAGATAACCGCCCCTCCGGCCGCAAGCGCGGAAAATGCGTTGATAAACAGCACCATGATATTATCTACCAGAGAAACACCGGAAACAGCGGCTTCCCCTACACTTGCGATCATAACGGAATCCGCCATGCCTACAAGCACCGCCAGGAACTGCTCGATGATCAGCGGCACGATCAGGACGGCCAGCGCCTTATCATCAAATAAGTATAATCTTCTTTCTTTTGCCTGTTTCATCTCATATCCCCCGATTCCTCTCTTTGTAGTAAAAAAGACTTCCCGGCGCATATTATACGCCGGGAAGCCTTTCAAATCAAGACCCAGATATATAATTTGGAAAAGTCACCGTCGTGCCTGGCAACGGAAACAATCCCATTGGAGGGTTCACAGCTCCTCCAGAACAGCATTAAAACGGATGCGAGTTATCCGTAAAAAATAGTACTATGAGGGGGGAGGGGTTGACTAAATTTTATGCTGCTATATATCTGGAAATCTCCTGCCTTAGCTGATTCGCATCACCGTACACACGCAGTTCGGCAACGTTATTCAGCCCTAGATTCATGAGCCCGAGGAGCGACTTCGCATCCACGACAAGCCGGCCTCGTTTCATGTCCATTGTGATATCATATTTCTCAACAGTGTTTAAAAAGCTCAAGATCTCTTCAGGATTTTTGAACGTCACGTTAAAACAATTCATTGCTTTAATCTCCTTCATTTCCATCTTTAGATTCTCTAACAGTGTATCCAAATATTCTATCTCTATTCAGCATAATCATAATAGCATAATTTTCCCTCCCTGTTAGGGGGAAATTTCCCAAAAAAGCGGAAAATTTTAATCTTTTATTGAACTTCCTTTCTATATTCTGTAGGAAGCATTCCCACTTCCTCTTTAAATACCCGGCTCATATATTTGGGGTCCGAGTAGCCTGCCAGCTCCGCAATCTGGTTCATTTTCAGGTGTGTTTCCACCAACAGCTCCTTTACTTTTTTAATACGATATTTCCGCACGGTCTCTGTAAAAGTGTTTCCGGTTTCCTTTTTAAACTGCGCACTTAAATATTCTTCGGACACAAACAGCTTTCTTGCCGTCTCCTCCAGCGTGATCCCCTGATTGTAATACTTCCGGATCAGCACCTTCGCCCTGTGGATCAAATCACTGACCGAGGGTTCCTCCAGCTTCGGCTCTGAGTAATCCAATATCCCCATAAATTCAACCATACCCTGTTTGATCTGGCTCCACGTATCCGCTGACGCGATCCTCTGCAGGATCTTCTGGATATGCAGCTCTGATTCTTCTTTCTTTTCCTTCTGCGAGCTTACCAGGCTCCAGTTAAAACGAATCAGACTCTCTTTGATCTGAGAAGGAAGGTGCGTCTCCTGCACCAGATATTCGTACAGCCGCTCATAGCAGAGGACAAGCTCCTCCCAGTTTTTTTCACGCAGCGCCCGCTTGGCGCGGTCCTCCAGCTCCAGAGGATACTTAATCGGTACGATCTGCTGCTTCTGTATGGCTTCTCTGTAGATCAGCGTCCGATCCGGTGAACACAGATTCCACTCCAGATCCTTGCGCATCTCCTGGAGCACCCTGGACATGTCCAAAAGCTGCTCAATTCTCCTCCATACACACACGACCGGCTTTTTCAGGTTATCGCACAGCATCGGTACAACCGACTTTTCAAAATATGTAAGCTGTGATTCTCCCCCAGACTGCCGGTACAAAATCATCAGCAGCATTTCCCAGCCTTTCAGCTCCCGGATATTGGCCGCAAATTTTACCGTATGATCCGCCACATGCTCCAGAAGCCCCTTTGCCGTCTCCTTTTGCGCCTCGTAGCCATTCCCCAGCCAGACCATAAATAATTCCGCCGGTTCCTGCACTGTAAATCCATACTTTTCACGGGTCTTCTCGTGAAAATACGCATCCGGCTTCAATTGCCCGTTGATACATCCCATGAAAATATTTTCCAGTGAAAATCCATATTCTTTATGCTGATCGCGCCGAATTTCCTGATCCACCTTGTCCAACGCTTTTTTCAGTTCAGAAATCTTCAAAGGCTTCAGAAGATAATTGATGATCCCCAGCTCAATCGCTTCCCTGGCATACTCAAATTCCGAATATGCCGAAATCACCAGCACCTTGCATCTCACCTGTTCTTCCTGAAGCTTGCGGATCATGGCCAGTCCGTTCATGTCCGGCATCCGGATATCCACAATGATCAGATCCGGACGCACGCTGCGGATCAGTTCGTATCCGCTCTGGCCGTCCACCGCCTTTCCAACCACCTCATACTGCGGGTTAATCTGGTGAAGAAGTTTGACCATCCCCTCCCGGATCGCAGCTTCATCCTCAACAATTACAATTCGCATGCTTCCCCCTCCTTCACCATGCACATAAAAGCAGATTCTCGCCAATCCGCTTTTTCAAAACAAACACGATCCCATGACCGTACATTTCCTGATTCCTTATCCATTGCTCTGCATTTCCGCCATCAGCGGAATAAATAAATGTATTCTGGTATAACTGTCAAGTATGCTCTCGAAATATACCACAGCTTCTTCTCCATAGTATAATTTCAGGCGCTTCCTCACATTGGCAATCCCCACATGCTCGCCCATGTCTGCTGTCTCATCATTCAGTTTACGCAGAAGTCCTGCTTCAATCCCCTTCCCATTATCTTCGATCGTGATATGGATCTGGCCGCCTGCCAGGCCCACTCCCACCACCAGGACGTCATTGCCTCCTTTATTCAAAAATGCATATTTCAGGGCGTTTTCTATAAAAGGCTGCAGCAGGAGTTTATGGATTCGAAGCTCCATCAGCTCCTCGGGCACCTCCAGCTTTAATTTTGTCTTTCTGCTCAGCTCTACATTTCCCAGCCACACATAGTGCTCCAGCCATTGAAATTCCGTGCGCAGCGTCGTCATGTCATCTATATTTTTTACGGAATACCGCAGGATATCTCCTAAGATCCCCAGCATCTCGCTGATCTCATACTGTTCATTTTCAATGGCCTTCCAATTGATCATATCCAGTGCATTGTACAGAAAATGCGGTGCAATCTGAGCCTCCAGCGTGGTTGCCTGGACGCGCTTTCGCTCCTGCGTTGCCTGCTTTCCCAGTTCTACCTGCCTCTGGATGTAGATGATCATACTGTTAAATTTGTTTTCGATTCTTCCCATATCCGGAATGATACGCGTTTTTTCCCTGGCCCGGACGGTAAAATCACCTTTTTCTACTCTGCTCATTGCATCTACATAATCGTTTACTACTTTGAGATAAGGTTTTCTTATCAGATAGGCAAGAATAACTACAACAAAGCCGGATACCAGGACAATGATCCCCAAAATCAGATACTGAATATGAAGCAGGTCCTTATATGCCCTGACCGGCTGAATATTGCAGATTGTGAATCCGCTGGCTTGATTGAAAAGGCAGGTATATTGATTTGTCTCCGTGTCCATGACTTCTTTGCATCTGCATCCAATATCTGATTTGGATGGTGCGCTCACGACGATATCTCCGTCCAGCAGGTATCCATGCCGGAATCCGCCGGAATTTAAGACTTTGCAGATCTGTTCTTCTTCAATATTAATCACTGCCGCGGCCTGATGCTTTCCGCCCGACCCGTAGCTTTCCAGATTTCCTGCGATCTGGAACAGGTATATTTCCTTCCCATTGTCTATCACCGGTTCTGAGATTCCCCGGTATACATTGCCCATTTTCACTTCCGGAATCCCTAATTCCTCTATCCACGGGCTGCTGACAGACGATGAACCAAGACCGTCATAAAAAACAGTCCTACCATCAGTTAACGAAATCATAATGCCTTTTATTCCCTCGTACCGGCTGCAGATCTCTTCCAGCCTGTACTGCAGCATGCGGGTACTTTCCTCCTCTTCATCCCCTGCTGCGTCGATACGTTCTACCATGTTCAAAATCTCTTTGTCCGTACACAGGTCATATAAAATCGTTGTATACTTCTCAAACACCATCTCCAGCCCTTGATTGGAAGTGTTCAGATTGCTGTCTATACGTTTCTCCATATCTTTCTTTTCTATCTTAAGTGTATAAAGCTGCATTGACGCTGAAAAAATCAAAACAGGAATTAATGCCACAGAAAGAAAGACAAACAGCAGTCTAAGGGGCATTTTTTTTCTCATGAAACCTCCTTATTAAATTTAACCGCTGAACCGGTACGAAAATCCAGACATTTTTCCGCTCACTCCGCGCCTGTCCGGCAGCCGCAAACTGATTCCCGATTCACTTTAAGCCGTCAGCCCGAATGGCTGACAGAAAAATATATAAACTTGCCCTATCCCCAATCCCCCACTATTTATACATATAGTATAACACATTTTTCGTAAAATGACGCAATTAATTAATTATTTTGACATATATATTTTGGGTAAATCGGTACGCAGAAAAAAAATTGGCAGATTTACAATTTTTTTCAAAAAAAGACTTGATTTTTTTTGTAAGTCTGATATAATAACGATGTTGCGTCCGGTAAGAGAGGACAACAAACAATGCGGAATGGTGTAATTGGCAGCACAGCAGACTCTGACTCTGTTAGTAGGGGTTCAAGTCCCTTTTCCGTAGTCGGGAATCTGAATCAGCAGATTCCCTATTTTATCGGAGTGTGGCTCAGCTTGGTAGAGCGCTACGTTCGGGACGTAGAGGCCGCAGGTTCGAATCCTGTCACTCCGATTTTTGTTTGAGAAGCCGGAATCCTTATGAATATTAGGATTCCGGTCTTTTTTATTCTTTGCTTTACCGCTTTTTCTACAAAAACTTTTTCTTTTCACGGCTGTTCTAACACTTGTTCTAACACCTATGCCATCCTGTTTTTCAGTACGCCCGTCAGCCGTTCAGACCGTTCTACTAGGCTCTCCTGATATCAAATGCGTGTAGATGTTCATGGTCGTATAAAAGTCAGCGTGGCGCAGCCATTCCTGTATCTCTTTCGGATGCCAGCCCTTGGAGGCCAGCAGGGATGCCGTGGAATGCCTGAGCGCATGGAATGTCATATCTGGCCTGCCAAATTCTCTTACGAGCTTTTTAAAATGATGGCACACATAGTCCGGCGCAATCGTATGGCCGTCCTCCCAGACGAACAATTCCGAATTGTGTGAATATGTATTCCCATAAAATTCTGTATTCTTCTTTTTCTTTTCCAATACGCCTTTAAAAAACCCTTCCAGTTCCTGTGTAAGATGAAATACCCCATTGCTGTCTGGTGTTTTTGTCCGGTTCTTCGTATACTGTGTTTTGACTTCATATCCTCAATCATACTTTCTTCCGAATCCCATCCTTTATCTTCCACAAACATTTTTGCTTCTGGAAATCCCCCTGTTTGAAACGGTCACGGTTCTGTTTCTCTTCCCACAGGATATGCCTGTGTGCATCAGATTCATTTGTTATGTATTCAGAATAAAGGTACTTTCCGAACAGCAAATCACCTTCTCTTGAAACAGTCTTTGTTACAGGCTGTTTTCTGCTCCCATGCTCATAAACCAACCTCACATAATCCATGGGAAGCGCCTTGTTCTCTACACGTTTACTGTGCTGCCCAAAATCCAGTTCATACAAGTTTCCCAGAATTTTTTCCTCATCATTGTGTGTGATTTCTGCCACAAAGGCAAGAATCCCGTATTTTGGTGCAGAACAGCTTCCAGAGATTGGATCAGGTCTACACCCATAAATTTATTCATCAATTCCACCTTCTTTCTTTTTCCGTACTGTCTTTTGAATTAGGTTCGAAAAGAACACCTTTTCAAAGCACAAAAAAACCGGAGCATCCCTGCCCCGATTCTACTGGTATTCCATAAATGAACATCCATTATTTAATTTTGCTTAATATATACTTTCATTCCCTCGGTTCTTTCTTCTTCTCTTCCCTCTTCTAATAATAACTGTGCAACCTATGTCATACGAATCGCCTCCTTAATCTGCTCCGCTGTTCTAGCATCAATGATCTTATCCGCAAAGACCAAAATCCCTGACAGTACAAACATCTGGTTCTTTTTGTCCGTGATCTTCTTAGCCAGACACACGGCGTCTTTGCGTCCCCCTTGATTTCAAAGGTAAAGATCAATCCGCCCCCATGCGGCAGATACTTTTTATACAGCTCATGGCCTGGTTCCCCCGGCAGCGACGGATGGTGAATCGTCTTAGAGGCCGCGATATGCTCCCCGGCCTTTGCCAGCGCCTGAAATGTATACGCAATCGCCGCCGCGCCGGATGCCACAGCCAATGCCGCCCCAGTTTTTAGAGTCTCTTATATTTGCCATCTACGATCTCCTGTCCTCTTATCTCTTTGCCTTCCGATATCCTGCCTCCTGTGCTTCCTGCTCTGTCTCGAAGATCACCAGGTACTTTGAGTCGGCCATCTCCTCGTAAGCCGCCTGCCCCGGGCAGTGGTAGACCTTTGACCGGGAATTTCCACGAATGTCCCCCTCCGAAGTCTCTGCCTTCGAAGTACCGGATGCGTCCAGGGAGCTTTCCCCGGTTGCATAGTCGATCTGGATTCCCGGCTGGACATTGTAGACATAGACGTTATAGGCAATCCCTTCCCCTTCGTCTTCCACCGAAAATGCTTCCATCTGCACGCCATCTGCCAGCAGGTTGTCCTCCCGGAAAACGGGTGTGACGCGGTACAGGACATGATTGCCGGTTTCCTTTACATAGTCGGCCACCATATTTTCAAAGGGCAGCATCCCTTCCACATTCATATAGCGGGTGCCCGTGATCAGGTTCTTATCATTCGCATTTTCACCGGAAAGCTGGTGGCCGATCAGATGGCACCGGTTGTACAGATATTTTCCGTCCACAATGTCATATTTCACCGTCTGCCATCCTGTCGGTTTTACCTGGCCGATGCTTCCCCGCTTTTCCGTGGGCATCAGGTCTGTCCCTACATTGGCGTAGGCCGTGCTGCACCTTCCCAGGCTGTCCAGTTCGCCGTATTGCTCAAAGGATTGAAGATTCCATTCGGATTTTGGAAAATCCGGTTCATTTCCGTTGAGCACGATGTAAGGCTCACCGGAATACTCCGGGATATCGGCAAGCGAAACCGTCTGCGTTTCCCTGGAACCCCCGCCCTGTCTGTCCGCGGAAATCGCGCCGGGCGTGCAGGCTGTCAGAAACAGACAGCACAGAATAAGCAGCCATTGTTTCCAGCTATTTTTCTTATGTTTGGGCTTCATCTTATCCTCTCGTAAACCTCCTTTGTAACCTTCTCATGGGAAGAGCCTTGAAACTCCTCCGTTCTTTTCAGCTCCCATGAGCCGTCGGACAGATCCAGCGAAAACTGCCGGTCAGCCGGATATCTCCGGTTCCATTTATAGAGGATGACCTTCCCGATGTACTCCTCAAAGCCGGCGGTTTCCGTTTCTTCGACAAAGCAGGCATCCCCCTTTCCTGCCTCATTTAAAATATCCTCCGAAATGCGGATATCCGCCCCTTCGGCTTCTCGAAATAATTTTCCGGAATACGAGCTCATATACAGCTTTTTTCCTCTGCATTCCAGAAGTATATCCTCACAGACCACGGAATCCCGGCTCTGTCGGCGGTTGTTGAACATCATTCCGTTTCTGTCATCCACACATGCAATTATGATCATCGTTTTCTCCCCTGTTTTGTATCCGATCTGCACTGCAAAGACTGCCTGTCATCCTGTCTCCGCTTCCACTCAATCCGTTATCCGATTGGTCTTCCGTTTTCCGATTTATCTTCCGCTTTTCGATGGGTCTGCGCAGGCAGCAGCCATTTTTATATCTTTCTGATCCGCTCAATCGCTGCCACGGTATTTTCATAGCTGCCGAATGCAGTCAGTCGGAAATACCCTTCCCCGCTGGGACCGAACCCGGAGCCCGGCGTCCCCACGACCCCGGCCTTTTCCAGCAGATAATCAAAAAACTCCCAGGATGTCATGTTTTTCGGCGTCTTCAGCCAGATGTAAGGCGCATTGATCCCTCCGGATACGCTGTAGCCGGCATTGTTCAGCCCCTCAAGGATCACCCTGGCATTGTTCATATAGTAAGCAATCTGTTCTACAAGCTGTGCTTTCCCTGCTTCGGAGTACACCGCCTCCCCGGCCCTCTGGACAATATACGGGGCGCCGTTGTATTTTGTGCCGTGGCGTCTTGCCCACAGGGAATGCAGCGTCACATCCCCGCACTTCAATTCCTTCGGGATAATCACTGCACCCAGGCGCACCCCGGTGAATCCGGCATTCTTGGAAAAGCTGCGCAGCTCAATGGCGCATGCCCTTGCTCCCTCGCATTCATAGATGGTATGAGGCACATCCTCCTCGGAAATGTAAGCTTCATAGGCCGCGTCATAGATGATCACCGCCCCTTCCCTGTTCGCATAGTCCACCCATTCCTGAAGCCGGGGTTTTGTGATCGTGGAGCCGGTAGGGTTGTTGGGGAAGCACAGGTAGATGAGATCCGGCCGCTCCTTCGGCAGCTCCGGCGCAAAATCCGTCTCCGCCGTACAGGGCATGTAGATCACATTGCTCCAGGTCCCCCTGTCTGGATCATAAGTGCCCGTCCTGCCTGCCATCACGTTGGTGTCCACATAGACTGGATAGACCGGGTCGCAGACCGCGATCCGATTCTCTGTGCTGAAAATTTCCTGGATATTTCCGGAATCGCACTTTGCGCCGTCGGAAATGAATACCTCGTCGGCAGAGATATCGCATCCCCGCGCCTGGTAGTCATGCTTCGCCATGGCGCTGCGCAGAAATTCATACCCCAGATCCGGGGCGTATCCGTGAAATGTCTCCCTGTGGGCCATCTCATCCACCGCGCTGTGCAGGGATTCGATGATGGCCGGCGCCAATGGCTGCGTCACATCGCCGATTCCAAGGCGGATGATCGACCGGTCCGGATTTGCCGCCGTGTAGGCCGCCACCTTTTTTCCGATGGTGGAAAACAAATAACTCCCCGGCAGTTTCAGATAATGTTCATTGATCTTAAACATGGATACTCTCTCCTCTATTCTCTTACTATGCATCCGGCCATACGCCGTCAAATACCACCTTTGCAGGCCCGGTCATGTATACCCTGTCCTGCCTGCGGTCCCACTGGATCAAAAGGTCTCCGCCCAGCAGCTTCACCGTCACTTCCTCTTCCGTCAGGCCGTTCAGCACACAGGCCACCGCCACCGCGCAGGCTCCGGTACCGCAGGCCAGCGTTTCTCCCGACCCTCGTTCCCATACCCGCATTTCCACCGTCTGTCTGTCCAGCACATGGACAAATTCCGTATTGATCCGGTTTGGAAAACAGCCGTGATGCTCAAAGAGGGGGCCAACCTGTTCAATCTTTAAGTTTTTCACGTCTTCCAGAAACACCACCCCGTGGGGATTACCCATGGATACGCCTGTGATATGGTATTCCATGCCGTCCGCCTGGATGGGTGCGTCCAGGACTCTGTCCCCCAGGCCGATGATGGGAATTTTCTCCGCCTCCAGGATCGGGCTGCCCATGTCTACTTTCACCTGCCGGACCTTCCCCTCTTCCACAGTCAGATCCAGATATTTGATTCCCCCAAGCGTCTCTATGGAAATGTGTGTCCGATCCGTGAGACCGTAATCATACACATATTTTGCCACGCAGCGGATTCCGTTTCCGCACATCTCCCCCCGGGAGCCGTCCGCATTGTACATCTCCATCTCAAAATCCGCCTTCTCAGAGGGCTTAATCAAAATCAGTCCGTCCGCCCCGATCCCAAAGTGCCTGTCGCTGACCTTTACCGCCGTCTCCGCCGGATGCTCCACTGTCTCCTCCAGACAATTTACATATACATAATCATTTCCCAGGCCCTGCATTTTCGTAAATTTCATATTGATTCTCCTGATTATTTATATCCTGTTCTGTTTTTTTCAATAATACTTTACACCGTATCGCTCATGATCGTCAACACCATCTGCGCAGTTTCCAACATATTTGTCCCGCTGTCCATACTGCTTTTCTGCAGATATCGGTGGGCTTCCTCCTCGGACATGCGGCTGCGCTCCATCAGCAGGGCCTTTGCCTGTGCGATCACCGCCTTCTGAGCGGCGCTCCGGTTCTTTGCCGCCTCCCGGCGTTTCTTCCTCCGGCGCCGTATCCCCTGCTGCAGCATTTCCACGGTGTTCAGCAGGTCATAGACCTTCAGGGGCATGGGCAGCCCCACAACCCCATCTTCCAGGCCGTCGCCCCACTTCTCCGGTGAGGAGATCAAAAGTACGTCAATTGTATCCGGCAGGTACTCCCGGAGCTGGGAGTACATCATATCCTTCATCCTGTATCCGCAGATCACAATCCCGTCGTCCATCGTATCCGCGCACTGCAGCGCCTGGGCTCCTGTCGTACACACCCCGGCCACTTCCAGGCCGCTGCGGTTCAGGATATTCCGGATATTTACTCCCACTTCCTTTTTAGGAAATACAATGATCATATGGATCATCTCTGCTCACCCCCAGCCTGTTCCCAACTGCCGCCGCAAATCCGGTGATTTCGGAGCTGTCTCCGAACCCCCGGCTGCCTCGTGCGTACTGACGAAGTCCCGCCGCAGGCCCTTTGTCCCGTCATACCTTGTACAGATAATTGGCGATCTCCCAGTCTGTCACCTGCAGGCAGTATTCCTTGTATTCCTGTTTTCTGGCCGCTATGATATCCGATGCCAGCTTTTTTCCCAGAGCCGCCTGGATATACGAATCCTGTTCCAGTTCCCTGACCGCTTCCCCCAAGTTCGCCGGAAGCTTCTCGATCTGCAGCGCCGAGCGCTCCGCGTCGGTCATCGCCTGGATATTTTTGTCTATGCCCTCCGGCGGAAGGATCTGGCCGCGGATTCCGTCCAGACCGGCCGACAGCAGTACCGCAAGGGCCAGATACGGGTTGGCCGAGGAGTCCGGGCTTCTCAGCTCGATCCGGGCGTGTTCCCCGCGCACGGGCGGTATCCTCAGCAGCGGGCTTCTGGTGCTTGCCGACCACCCCCTGTACACCGGAGCTTCAAAGCCCGGCACCAGGCGTTTATAGGAGTTGACCGTAGGATTGGTGATACAGGTAATGGCCTGCATATGCTTCAGCAATCCCCCCATAAAATAATATGCCTCCCGGCTGATGCCGTTTTTATCCGAATCATCCCGGAATATATTCTTTCCGTCTCTGTGGAGGGACAGGTTCAGGTGCATCCCGGAGCCCGCCGTCTCCGTCCTGGGCTTGGGCATGAACGTGGCGTGCAGCCCCGTGCCGTTTTGCAATGGTCTTGACTACCATTCTGAAGGTCATGATATTGTCTGCGGTGGTCAGTGCCTCGTCAAACTGAAAATCAATTTCGTGCTGCGCCGGAGCGTTTTCATGGTAGGAGGATTCAATGACGAATCCCATCTCCTCTAAGGTCAGCACCATATCCCGCCGGGCATTTTCCCCAAAATCCAGCGGCCCCACGTCAAAATAGCCGCCCTGCTCGTGGGTCAACGTCGTGGGCAGGCCGTCTTCATCCGTATGAAACAGGAAAAATTCACATTCCGGCCCTGCCTTCATGGTATATCCCATCTCCGCAGCCTCTGAGAGCACCTTTTTCAAAACCTGCCGCGGATCGCTTTCACAGGGCGTCCCGTCCGAACAGTGGATGTCGCAGATCAGCCGCGCCACCTTCCCCTGCTGGGGACGCCACGGAAAGATCTCAAAGGTGTTCAGGTCTGGATACAGGTATAGATCCGACTCCCCCGCCCCCGGAAAATCCCGGATCGGGGAGGCGTCAAACATGCATTGGTTGTCCATGGCTTTTTTCAGTTGGCTTACGGTCACCGCCATATTTTTCATAGTCCCGTATATGTCGGTAAACTGCAGCCGGATAAAGCCCACATCCTCGTCCTCGACCAGCTCCATTATCTCTTTTCTTGTATAATTATGCATCCCATGCCTCCTGTCTCTCTGAAAAAGGGCGTTCTTCCTATTTGAAAAACGCCCTTTTAAATACTATCCTACACTTCAAAAATCAGATCTCCGTAAGAAGGCATCGGCCATACGTCCTTATCCACGATCATTTCCAACTGATCCACCGGAGCCCGCAAAGCCTCCATCGCCGGAAATACATCTGTATGGTAATAATTTGCCTGTACAGGCCCTTCTTCCTTGGCTGCTGCTTCCTCGGTCGCCTGGATAAGTTTCTCCAGCGCCGCCTTCGTGCTTTTCAGCAGCTCGGTCACCTCTGTCAGCAGTCCGGACTGTACGCTTACGTCTGCCCCTGCTTCCCTCACCGCCAGGATGGTATCTGCCAGCGTCTTCGTATATCCCATGACTGCCGGGATGATCTGCTTGCTGGCCATATCGATCATGGTACGCGCCTCAATGTTGATGGCCTTCGCGTATGATTCATACTGGATCTCCGCACGGGATTCCAGCTCGGCCTTTGTAAATACACTGAACCGCTCGAACAGCTCCACGGCCTTGTCTGTAGTGATGGAGGGGATCGCCTCTACCATGGATTTGATATTCGGAAGCCCTCTTCTCTCCGCTTCTTTGACCCATTCCTCGGAATATCCGTTTCCGTTGAATACAATCCTCTGGTTCTCGATCATATATTTCTTGATCAGATCATGCACTGCCATATCAAAATCATCTGCACTTTCCAGGACTTCACAGGCATCCGCAAATGCTTCCGCAACAATGGTATTTAACACAATGTTGGGATTTGCGATAGAATCCCGGGAACCCACCATACGGAACTCAAATTTATTTCCCGTAAATGCAAACGGCGAGGTTCTGTTTCTGTCTGTCGCGTCCTTGGACAGATCCGGAAGCGTGGTCACACCGGTCTGCAGCTTGCCGCCCTTTAAGCTGTGTGTCGCTTCTCCGGTGCTGATGAGCTGCTCCATCACATCCTCGAGCTGCTCCCCGAGGAAAATGGAAATGATCGCCGGAGGCGCCTCGTTTGCACCAAGCCTATGGTCATTTCCCGGATCTGCCGCAGACTCCCGAAGCAGATCCGCATGCTTGTTGACCGCCTTTAAAATACAGGAAAGTACCAGCAAAAACTGTGTATTCTCATGGGGTGTCCTACCCGGATCCAGCATGTTGATGCCATCGTCCGTCGTGATGGACCAGTTGTTGTGCTTGCCGGAGCCGTTGACTCCCGCAAAGGGCTTCTCGTGGAGCAGGCACTTCATCCCGTGCTGACATGCAACCCGCTTCAGTGTCTGCATCACGATCTGGTTGTGGTCTACCGCAATGTTGGCTTCCGCGTAAATAGGAGCCAGCTCGTGCTGTGCCGGCGCAACCTCGTTATGCTGAGTCTTGGCCGATACGCCCACCTTCCACAGCTCAGTATTCACATCCCGCATGAATCCCGCGATCCTCTGGCGGATGGTGCCGAAATAATGGTCGTCTAATTCCTGACCCTTGGGCGGCATTGCCCCAAACAGGGTGCGCCCGGTATAGATCAGATCCTTCCTCTGCTGGAACTTCTCCGCGTCAACCAGGAAATATTCCTGCTCTGGGCCTACGGAAGGAGTGACCTTTCTGGATGTGGTATTTCCAAACAGACGAAGGAGCCTGAGTGCCTGCACATTGATAGCTTCCATGGAGCGCAAAAGCGGAGTCTTCTGATCCAGCGCCTCTCCTGTATAGGAACAGAATGCCGTCGGAATACAGAGTGTGCCGCCTGCCGCGTCCTGTCTCACAAATGCGGGAGAAGTGCAGTCCCATGCCGTATAGCCTCTTGCTTCAAATGTAGCGCGCAAGCCCCCGGACGGAAATGAAGACGCGTCCGGCTCTCCCTTGATCAGTTCTTTTCCGGAAAAGCTCATCAGGATCTTTCCGCTGGGAAGCGGAGCGGAGATAAATGAATCGTGCTTCTCGGCC
>Ga0224748_10051_pt1 | contig 24605 bp, 17 predicted proteins | sample LIM_F_Water_Neg_FD_182074 | JGI IMG/M metagenome (GOLD analysis project Ga0224748, IMG submission 182074) | Enriched cells from gastrointestinal tract of the lab mouse from Pacific Northwest National Laboratory (PNNL), Richland, Washington... | ecosystem: Host-associated > Mammals > Digestive...
ACCTGTATGAGATGCTAAAGCTCATTGGCGTTGAAAAAGCTGATGGCCCTGCCGGGGAAAGGATGGATGACTGCAAGATTTCTACAGTGGTCAAAACAAAACCGGTTAGTTCAATGACTTATATCCGGGAACAAATGGCGGATATGTTCCTGTGTCCATATAGATACTTGTTTGACTTTGTGTTAAACCCACAACCTATATTCTCTGGAACGTTCTTGTTCCAAAAATTGTATGAGAATTTGCTGATAACAAATGTATGGCAGCAGCTTGTTAACAAGCCGATAAATGATGCCACAAGAGTGCTATCGTCAGTAGTAAGGGCGGAATCAAAGAAAATGGAACCATATTTCCCGTTCTTTAGAGAAACGGAGATTCTTGATCTTGAAAGAAGAGCGGAAAACTATGTGATCCACAGCGTATTTCGTGAAGGAGAGACTAAGGTTCGCAAGTATGAGCCTACACATATGCAGTTAAGAGAAAACTTTGGAAATGCGTTGTTTGCTGAAAATGGTCAAGACTATCCAGAAGCACATCCGTACAAGGCATTTGAAAATATAACGAAGTGGGAAGAAGGAAAGAAGATTTACGGACTGCATGATATACCGGCTTATGAAAAGAAAGAATTGATCGAAGCTACGTTACAGTATTTGAACGATACTGATGAGAATATGGCACGGGCAGGAAGTTGGTGCGTTTTCTGTCCTAATAAAGGGATATGCTTAGAATCCTATGCGGCAGAGAACAAATAGAGGTGGTGTGCGATATGAAGAAGAAAACAATATGCGATGCAATAAAGGAAGTTTTGAAAGATGAAAAAGATGGATTAACTTATTTAGAAATCCATTCACAGATTGAAGAAAAAAAGCTATATGAATTTGGCGCAAAGTCGCCACAAGCGGTAGTTCATGGCGAAATAAGAAGACACTGTGAAGATTTGGAGTTTCCGTCTGCATCGCCGGTAAAGTTCTTTAAGATTATTCGTACAGATCGTAATACAAATTACTATGGTTTGGTCGATGATATGAATCCATCTCCTATTAAAGATAAGGATTCTGATGAACCAGGTAATCTGCAATATGTTTTAGACATAGAAGATGAGTTATTACCAGAAGAAAAAATGGTACAAGCATACCACAGATACTTGGGGGATCTTAAGCATTCCTTGCTTGAAAAAGTAAGGGAATGCCATCCTAGTTTTTTTGAAAAACTGGTAGTGGATTTGTTGCTTGCTATGGGGTATGGATGCGATGATAAATCTGGTCAAGTAATAGGGAAGTCTCATGACGGTGGAATTGATGGAATAATCAGTGAGGATAAACTTGGATTGAATCTGATTTACATCCAAGCAAAACGGTATAACGAGGGAAATAGTGTTGGAAGACCTGAGATTCAACGCTTTATTGGAGCAATGCAAAAGGCCGAGAAAGGGGTTTTCATTACAACATCAAAGTTCACGAAAGAAGCACTGGATTTTGCTAATGCGGAAAGCAGAAAACATATTAGGTTGATTGATGGAGATTCCCTTGTTGAGTTAATGATAAAGCATAGCGTAGGACTTGAAAGAATAAAAGAGTACATCGTTTACAAAATAGATGAGGATTACTTTGCAGATATAAGCTAATCCGCTGGACTTATGGTTGTATTTGGAGGTTATCGCATGAAAGTCGGACAATATGTGAGATGCCCAATTGTATTTGAAGAGAATGATAATTACTTTCCGCGTAACTTTGTGTTGGGAAAGATTACCTCGATAAATGATCTTTCGGGTGAAGTAAATGTAAAGTTATATGACCTGAAGGACAGTAAGAGGTTTTATGCGCATGCCTTTGAGAGGGGTAAGTTTGCTATTGACAAGGTCAAGAGATGTGGCGCGGCAAAAGATGCTCCTGTTGTTACCCCTGACGGAAGGGGCAAGATCCTTTCCAGAAGGATTGAACAAACAGAAGATGCAATGTACGAATATTACGTTATGCTTTCCAACGGGGAGATTAATTCCTATTTCGAGGATGAGTTGGAAATAGAGTATTCTGCATCAGACTATCAGCCATTAAAGCAGATGATGCAGTACGAGTTTCAGAATCCTACATGGTATGCAAACAGGCTCCATGTAAGTAACAATATGCACATGGTCAATAATACTGTGTATGGTTTTAAGGAACTCGCCGGGTGCAGGACATACTTGATGGCACACCAAATAAGCACCATTGTAAGGGCGTTTGAATCAAGGCCCATTCGGTATATGTTGGCTGATGAAGTAGGACTTGGAAAGACCATAGAAGCTGCTTCGATTATCAAGATATTATCGTCGGAAAAACAGAATTTAAGGGTTTTATATATTGTTCCGGCTACATTAGCACAGCAATGGTCAAATGAGTTGAAGTATAAGTTTAATATAAATGCATCGATCGGTGATGCAATGGCTTCATATGCAAAGCATCTGATACTTTCACTCGAAGACTTGGATGAGTACTGTGATGCTATGGCAGGAAAGTGGGATATGCTACTTGTGGATGAAACTCACAGGCTTTTATCACAGGATGAGAAATACGAATTGGTTCTTCAACTTAGCAAAAGGGTACCAAATGCCCTGTTTTTGAGTGCAACGCCTATACAGGATCGTAAAGAAGAATATCTGAAACTGTTGTCTTTATTGCAGCCTGATCAGTATTGCCGCATGACGGTTAAAGAGTTCGGATCCATTCTGACAAAACAGAAGAAGATACAACGGCGCGTTAATGCGATGTTGGCTCATATGAACCAATACGAGGATTACAAGGAGGATACTCTGGAAAAGCTTGCTGAGCTTGCTGAAGAATTGGATGACACGCATCTTAGTAAGATAATTGATAATATAAACATTTCTGATGACGACGGCGGACAGAAATACGCAGAACAGGCGTTGTCGTATATATCAGAAAATTATCGGATCGAGAGAAATGTGATTAGAAACCGGCGCGATTACATAAATGAGGCGTTGGGGAAAAGGGAAATCTATGAGAATGGTTATGATGTAAAGAATGCGGATGATAACTATTCCGAGCGGAATGTATATTATGCTCTTCTTGAATATATTTCAAGTAAAATAGAGGAAGATAGCATAAACGCTAATGAAGTGTATTTGCTCCTTCAGGCTATGTTTAGTTCTCCATGGGCATTAAAAGATGTTGTAGATGAATTGGGCATAGATGATCAGGATCTGCTTGCAAATCTTGGGCTATGGATTACTCAGGGGGATGATGAAATTAACCAGGCAGAGTACCTGCTTGATGAGAATCCCGATGATATAAAGGGTAGATTGCTTCATGTGATTGATTTTATAGAGCAGGAAGTAAGGATCACCAAGGATAATAACGGAAAGGTTGTGGTATTTTCGGAGTTTCCTGCGACACTTTGGAAATTAGGCGAGCTGCTGGAAAAGAGAGATATTAATGCTGTCTGCTTCACAGCTAATATGCTTAGGGAAGAGTTAGAAGACAGCGTTTATGACTTCCAGAATAACGAAGAGTGTAGAGTTATTCTTTGCGATGCAACAGGCGGTGAAGGACGAAACTTCCAAAATGCGGACTGGGTAATTCATGTTGATTTACCGTGGACGGCCAATGCAATTGAACAACGAATCGGTAGATTGGATAGGTTAGGTAGAGATAAAGATCATATGCAGGTGAATTCTGTGGTGTTCTATGGGAATGGAACGATTGAGGAACAGTTATTCCGCATATGGAGTGAGGGATTAAATCTTTTTACAAGATCTTTAAGTGGACTTGAAATTATTACTGCTGAACTTAATGAGAGAATATCGGATGCAATATTTGAAGATGTGCATACGGGATTGGAAAATGCTCTGTCAGAAATTATAGATATGACGGAAGAAACACGCGATGCTGTTGAGGAAGAGCAATTATATGATTCGGGTAGTGTTATCTATAGACCTCTTTCGTTAGCAGTTAAGCAGATGTTATCAACATACAGCGGTGGTGAAAGCGACCTTTTTCAATCATCCATGCTTGGATGGGCTACTCAGGTTGGTCTGGGCAGCTCAATATCAAAAGCAGGGGTGGTTCAGTTTGCAGCATCTATGTTTAAGGAAAGGTCTGCGATACAGTCGCTCTTTATTCCGCCGGATTGGGCATTATACGATGATACGCCTATTGTAAGAAAAGAGGGTAGGATACTGGGAACATTTGACCGTTCTACGGCAATCAAAAGAGAGGATCTGTTGTTTTACGCACCGGGAGATCCGGTTTTTGATAGTATTATTGGAAATGCAGTAGATAGCGGTAGAGGACGTTGCTGTGTGTTTGCAAATATGGCTCCGTTTAATTTTACCGGCTTTGCTTGCGTATACAATGTAGAACCCAAAATAAATTATCTTTATGATAACGGAATACCGATTCAGCTCTTGTCTCAGTTTAGGATGTATTTGCCGATGAAACAGGTAATTGTATTTGTTTCTATACGCAAAGGAGACAATGTGCCTGATGAAGAGCTTATAGATTATATTTTTGAAAAAAGAAATGTCCAAAATGCTGATCATATTGGACAACGCTCAGGTAAAAGGGGAGAGATGTCTCCATTAGAAAGATTTATGGAAGCATACCCTGAGAGTGAGTGGCAGGAAACTGTGCGAAAAGCTGGAAGAATATCAAGGGATAAGGCAAAGAAGAAAGCTATCGAATTGGCGGATTTGAGTGGAGCCAAACGAGAAATAGATCGTATCGTTAGCGGATATGAATCTGAATACATATATTTGGGAAAAGATATGGATAATCTTAAATCAATCAAATCCCAGTATGAGGCTGTATATTATGCTTTGTCCAATCCGGTGATTTCGTTAGATTCGATATCCTTAATGTTTTTATCGAGGCGGTAGAACGATGGATTATATGGAAATATTTCTGAAATGCATAGAAGGTGATATAGATACCTCTAAGGCATCAGAGCTTATAAGACAACAGGCGGATGTTTTATTGCTGTCTGGAAAAGTAAAAGAATATGAAAAGGCAGTATTATGTTTGACCTATTTTATCCGGTATCGTCAGTACAATACTGGAAAAATAAATGGAAATGATTTGATGCTATTCCTGAGAGATTTTGTCCTTTATGTGGGAAGAGTTCGGTTTCCAAGGCTTATTCAGGATGCTGTACGACGCGACGGAAGCAAAATAGGCTTGTTCGTCGCAAGCGATGGTGCTGTTGATGCAACTGTTATAATTCCGGAGGATTTGAAAGAACACAAGACATACATAGAAGAAGTCTACTCACTATCAGAGGCGGGGATGCAAAGCAATCGGACTTCATTCGGAGATGATTACATCTACAAGTTTACGAAGTTTAAAAAATATCGCTCTTTAGAGCAGAAAGTAGCTGTACATAGTGCCATAAATTTGCCTGATAATTATACCCTGATGATTTCGCTTCCCACAGGTGGTGGTAAGAGTCTGGTAACTCAGCTTTTAGCAGCTACCGAGGCGAAACTGACATTGGTAATAGTTCCTACAGTTTCTCTTGCAAAAGACCAGTGTTTACAAGCAAAGAGCTGTATTACGGATAAAGTGGTTTGCGATAGTGTTTTCTGCTATCGTGGAGACTCGGATAATAGTGTCATTATATCGGGGATTAAAAATAAAACAGCAAGATTGATATTTACATCCCCTGAAGCAGTAATTAAGAGTTTATATCTTAATAATGCAATAAGAGAAGCAGCAAAGGATGGATATCTGCATAATATTGTAATTGATGAAGCGCATATAGTTCCTGACTGGGGTGTACATTTTAGATCGGATTTTCAGATTTTTTCAGTAATACTGAATGAACTGCAAGAGGCTTCAAGGAAGCATATCAGAACATATCTGCTTTCTGCTACATTATCGGATGATGTAGTTGATGTGTTGTTTTCGCTATTTGGTAGCGACGGTAATAATATACAGTATAGATGCGATGCGTTAAGGCCGGAGCCGAGATACATAATAAAAGAATACAGGAACTACGATGAAAGGGTAAATGCAGTAATAGAGATGATTAAGTATATGCCCAAACCTTTGATCGTATACGTGATTGAACCGGATACGGCTAATAAGTATTGTAAAAAACTTAGAAGTATGGGATTCACTAATGTTTTCTCATATACGGGAGATACTTCGGACACAGATAGGGAATTACTGCTTGAAAAATGGAAAGCTAATGAATTTGATGTAATGATTGCCACATCTGCGTTTGGTATGGGCGTTGACAAGAGCAATGTAAGAACTATTGTTCATGCATGCGTTCCAGAAAACCTTAGTAGATTTTATCAGGAAGTTGGAAGAGGTGGTCGTGATGGCCTGCCGTCGTTAAGCATTACGGCGATGTTTACATCAAAAGATGACGGTAGAAATGATTTATCTGTAGCTTTTGGATTGGTAAATAAGAGTATTTTGAAGAAAGAGAATTTATTGATCCGTTTAGATAGTATTTTAAAAGATCAGAGAACGCTGATTGAAGGCGATATAATTGTAGCGGACTTAAATACAGTGCCCAACTCTTTTACTGATGATGAAGCTCAACATGCTGGTATGCGTAATATGTTCTGGAATGCAAATACACTGTTGTTACTTCATAGGAAAGGGTATATCAGAATAACTCATGCATCTTATGATGCTCAACAGAAAACGTATTTCTTTACGTTCAAAATGCTTGATGTTGCTCTACTCTATGATAAAGATAGATTGGGAGAAACGATAGCTTCAGATCGTCAGAATGAATATGATATGCGAGTAAGTGGATATCACAAGATGGCTGACATTGTACACCATCCAAAGGCTAAATGTTGGGGAAGGCAGTTTGTTTCTTTGTTTCCGCTTGCAAGACCAATATGCAGCGGATGCCCAGCGCATGAAGGAAGAACTTCTGCAATAGAAGACAGTATAAGAATAAGACTGGAATCTGAAGTTGATTGTGAGGTGTCGGAGCCATCAAGACTTCTCAAAAGACACATGGGTCCTCTTACGGATTTGCTTGTTCCTATAAATGATTATCGTGATTTAGATATAGATCTGATAGGAGAAAAAGCAAAGAAACTGAATGTTTCCTGTGTGATTTATCCGGATGGATGTGAACCGACAAGAGAGGTAGGGTGTTTGTTTTTCTCACACAGTGAGTTTATGGCGGTAGCATCTAAAGTTGCATGGATTATGAGAAATGGATTGTTCATTATTCTATCGGACAATGGTAATAGTAATAACCTGATTTTTGAGGCGGCCAATAAGAATGGCATTGAGCATTATAGAAAAATCTGGTGCTGCAAGATAGATACTATGATTCTGAGTAGGAATAAAACGATTCATGATTTTCTCAATTGCAGGACCTGTAATTTGGAGACCATTTAAGGAGGTATTCGCGTGTTCAAGGAAAACGATAATATGAGACCGGGGCCTACACCTGAACGTGTGCTGGCTGTTTGCCGGTTGATAAGCCAAGGGTCATATACAAATCAGGATATCTACAAGGAATGTGCGTTGAATGAAGATGCTGATTTAAATGATGAAGCAATCAGATCTTCTATTGATTCTGCTGAAGAGCTTGGCTTTATTAAGAAGAGTAAAGACAGGTATGAACTTGTAATAGATGAGAAGTATTTGGATACTGCCCAAGAGTTTCGGAGACTGGTTTCTTCTGTTGCGTTCAAGAATAAAAAGACTACCTTTTTCAAACTTACAGAATGGTTTATAAAGAATTCTGATGAAGTGTTGAAGATTAACAGATTTGATGATCTTGCAGCTACGGCAGCAAAAACAGGCGTTCCTTCTGTAACTGAGAATGATATTTTGGGATGGAGATTTTGGATGCGGTATTTAGGGTTTGCTTACCAGTACAATAAGACTCTGATTCCTAATATGAAAACAAGGATAGAGGATGCATTGTTAGATATACCCAAAGATACAAAGATGTCATGTACTCAGTTTGTAGGTTGGATTAAGGAAAATATACCGGAAGCGGCTTCGGCATGTACTGAGGCATTATTGCCGTTGGCTGTTTCAAACGGATTAAGAGTATTAAACAATGAGGGTGTAATAGAACTTGTTTCAACAAGAGATGCTGTCAGAACCTCATTATATCAGCTCAACGGGGTTGAACTTAATGACTTTTCTGAAATCATAATCAGGGGGTGCGACTGATGAATTGGATTGATTGTTCTGATCGTATGGATCAATATGTCATCAAAAAAGATGGCACTGCGGTTGACAATGAATACTTCATGGCGACCCATGTCCCTTTTAGAGAACTTGAATTTATTGAGTTCGGAGACACAGATTCCAAACCGATAAATCTGACTGAAGAGCAGATTTATGACAAATACATAGTTAATAAGGCTAATAAACATCAAATGATTATAGTCCGTGGTATGAACGGTACGGGAAAATCTCATTTGATATGTTGGCTCCATAATCGTTTTATAAATGATAAAGATAACTATGACGGAGACAAAGAAAAAGTAATTTTCTTGCGCCGGTTAGGTAATACCGTTCGAGGTGCTGTCCAGCAGATGCTTGACGAAGGACTGGTACAGGATAAAGAATTACGTGAGAAATTTACAAAGTTTTGTGATGCGGCCGAGTCGCAAAGCGAATCTGAATTCAAAACATCTATATACAGTGAATATGTAAAGCGTGTTGCTACAGATGCGTCAAATTCTGTATATAAACAGATTGCGTGTAAAAATATAGCAGCGTTTCTTTACGATTCACGTGTGCAAGAATATTTGATGAGAGCGGGCGGTCCGGTCGATAGATGTTATCAGATGATTACATCCGGAGCTAAAACTATGGTTACGGATTCTACGGAAACAATCTTCGATAAGGAAGACTTTGCATTTCCTCGGAACGTAGCCAATATGATAAAAAAGGATGCGGCTGAAGAAGTAAGGAATTATTATTTATATGATTTAAGGGACGATGAGGATGCTATTGCTAAGCTTGTTTCATACCTTAATCATTTTACGTCTGGCGTTATGCAGAGTTGCGCAAATATCACCAGCGAAAATGCAAGAGATCTATTTGTTAATTTGAGAAAGTCATTATGCAAGGAAGGTAAGAATCTTACAATCTTTATCGAAGATTTTACATCTTTCAGCATAGTTGAAAGTGAGTTGATCACGGCTCTTGCAGTTGAGAATGGCGGTGAGTATAGCGATTTATGCCGAGTTACATCCGTCATTGGAATAACGGACGGATATTACGATTCGTTTAGAGATAACTTCAAGGATAGGGTAACAAAGCAGATTAAAGTAACAGAACAATCATTTGGAGATGATGAGTTCCTTTTGGAACTTGCTGCAAGGTATCTTAACGCTATTTACTGTTCAAGAGATACTGTAAAGGATTGGTATGATGGGAACACGGAGAATGGCTCTTTGCCTGATCCGGCTTATAAGCCTGATATAGAATGGGATTTTGTAGAAATCAATAAAAAGCAGTACACACTCTATCCGTTCAATAAAAAGAGCCTGATTTCTCTTTATAACAAATTGAAGCATAAGAGTCCGAGATATTATCTGACATATGTAATCCAGCATTTCTTCGCACATTTTGCGGATGGAATGGAATATGGGGATAATTGGAGATTCCCTGAGATTCCTACGTATATTTCCGCTGTTACTCTTCAACCGCCATACGCAGATAGCGTTGAAAATACTGATTTCTCAGATTCAGATAAGCAGCGCTTGAAGGTATTGTTTAGTATATGGGGGGATGAGACAACAGAAGCCAGAGAGAATATGGTAGGTGGAGTTAGGGAAGAGTTCCTTGCATCGATTGGATTAGGTGCATTTAAGGGAGTGGAAGGTGGTTCTTCTGTAACGCCTCCAAAGAAACCTCAGGCTCCTGCGGCGGGAAATGAACAAGTGAAACCTGCTCAATCTCAAAAAGAAATAGCTCTGAATAGAAAGAAAGAGGATATAGAGAGCTGGTTTGAAGAAAAGAAGACCTTGGAGTATTCGTCCGACTATAATAAATGGGTTGGGAGCTTTGTTGTTCAATCCATTGCTTGGCAGGACGAAGGACTTCCGGGAGATTTTGTAACACAAAGGCTAAGAAACGGTAGTTTTGTCGATATTGAGGATTCAAAGCTTGATACTAATCAGAATAAGGCTGTAGTAATCCTGAAAAGAGATTCAGAAGCAAGAACTATTCTTATGGGATTATCTCTGTTCGATTATTATAAGAACTGGGAATTTGAAAATGCACCATATTATCAAATGGTGTTGATCAATTGGGTTGAGAAGAATAAACAGACCTTTATTGATAATCTTTTTGGAGATAGCGTCGGAGAAAAGGAGCATCCGGTAATTACATGGTGTGTGGCGGCAGAATATATTCAAGGCTTGATAAATGGAATCAGTTTTGAGGGAATGTCTGAAGAACAATTGCTTCATCAGATAATGCTTGAAAATAGCAGCAAGAATACTTTGGAAAGAACGAACAAGGAATGGAAAGATGTGCTGACTTATCTTACAAATCAGGCATCCATGCGTGGCACAGTAAGAAATTCTCTTGTTTCTGGAAGCAACACAATAATGGGAATTGTCGGTGATACTGTATCTGGAAAGGTTCAGTTTTACAGAACTTATGAATTGTGTAATTCACTAAGACATTTGGAATCCAAAGGCTGGGATATTAGTGGCGAATTAACAGATTACAATTCAAAAGCGTATGAAAATATACGTTCATATCTTCAGGGATTATATACTAAAGTAGCTGCGATAGTTACAAGCGAGAAGAAGCTTGCTAAAGAGACGATTAAGAGCTTTGAGGATCTTTTAGGAACAGATCCGTCTGAAGAAGACTATATTAATGTTGTGAGGGCGATAAGTGAGTTCTATACAACGTGTAATATGGCTCATGAAGTGTATGCCAGTGCATTAAAGGAACGATTTGAAAGGAAGACTCCGAAAGAACAGGCCAAAGAAGCAATAGGCTTATATCATTTGTTGAAAGATAATTCTAAGAGCAAAGATAACATGAAGCTGCTCCAAATATTTGCAAAAGCTCCGCGTGAGAAGCTGGATGATATTATATCGAGTCTAACACAGGTTGAAACCTTTGCGCTTAAACTGAAAGACAACCATAGTAAAATGCTGGGTGATGTAGATCAGATCGATCCGCTTATTCTTGAAGGGGCATTAGAGAAGCTTGAAAGCCTTAGTAACACAATAGAAGAGATGGAGGTGTAAGGATGATACTGGAATCACTTCAATCTGCTAACAGTACAATTTTAGATTCGGTTCAGGCTACGAGTAACAAACAAGCTGCAAAGGCATTTAAGAATCAGGTGATTGCATTGAGTCAATGTACGTCGCAGCTTGAACAATTACTGAGCCTTATTAAAGCCATGCAGGAAAAGAAGATTTCATCTAAAGTCTTCACGGTAGAGATAAAGGATTCTTTACAGGATGCTGTTGATACATGTGGTCAGAAGACAAATGATCATACATTAGACGTAAGTGCTGTGACAGCATTAAAAAATGCAATAGAGCTGTGTCGTAAAAATGTTGATATTACCTGGAAGGAAGCGGCAAATGATCTCTCAAATGGCGTTGAAAATTCTCTGGCATCTTTGAAAGGGCTACTTCAAAACAAACAAGAGGCAGAAGGACTTTTGGAGGCTTTGCAAAAAGCAAAGGTTTCAATTCCGGGATCTTCAAAGGCGATAGATACTTTTTTGGAACATGTTAAACGCGGTAAAGGCCTGATTGATGGACTTCATTTGGATGAAGAAGCAGAGAAGTTTATTGTAAAAGTAAGGACTCAGCAAGCTACAGTTGCTGATCTTTCACCACACATTATGGACTGGCTTAAAGAGAACCATTTGACCGGTCAGATAAAAGTAAGATTCTAGAAAAGAGAGGGAGTGCCATCAACGGCATTCCTGTTGGACGGCATTTTAAATGGAGTGGCGACTGCACAGTCGCCGCAAATAAAAATCTCCCCATAAAAGCAGTAACTCATACAGCGTGCGGTAAAAAACGGCACGCTTTTTTCTTGCATAGGACAGGAAAAGCAGTATGATGGTATTTATAGCAGAGGACACAAAAAGAAGAGAACCCCACCGACCAAAGTTTGGTTCTCTTCCCATCCATCAGCCAGATCCCCGAAAGAACCCACCATACCAATGATACGACCATTTACTGTTTTTTGCAAGCTGAACCAAATATCTCTTTCCGACAGGCAGTGGTTTGACCAGGAGGCTGGGAGCCTCTCCCATACGGATGGTATCTGCCCTGTCTGCCATGCGAAAGCATGTCTGTCCCCAGTTGCGTCCTATACGCGTTACCTGGTGGAGTGGAAGGAGGATCTACCCATTACACACGAAGTAACCGTACAACGTTACCGGTGCAGTTCCTGCGGCCATACCCATGCCCTGCTCCCCAGTCCCCTGGTACCCTATTCCTCTTATTCCCTGCGCTTTATCCTCCTTGTGCTGCGGGGCTGCTTCCTGCACAGGGCCTGTGTACAGAAGATTTGTGAACGTGCAGGAATCTCTGTTTCTACCTTCTACCGCTGGAAAGCCCTCTTCCTTGCGCATAAGGCCCTGTGGCTGGGGATGCTGGAAGACCTGAAGGCGTCTGCGGAAGCATTCCTTGACGGCATGGACGGCATCCTCCTGCAGGGTTTCTGCCGGAAATTCCTCTTTTCGTTCCTCCAGCGTCTGCGCGGCGCCTCCCCGGATCCGCCGCCCGGCGCACCGGGCCAGCCATCCGGCTCCACATAAGACGGGAATGGGAATTCGGAATGGTTTCTGTTAGTCTGTCTGTAACACCAATAGAAGGAGGATATATGTTTATGGAAACAGCACAGACGCAGAAGTAAGAGGGATCGGTATATTTACGGCCAGGCCAGGGATGGGCAAGACCTATGCCCTGCGCTGTTTCATGAAGGGCTTGAACCCTAACCAGTACCAGACAGCCTATATCAGCCTTTCCACCATCAGCGTGACGGAGTTCTACCGGGAATTCTGCACCCTCCTTGGGCTGGAGGCATCCGGGAACAAGACGGGTATGTTCCGTGCCATCCAGGAGCGGGTGTATTACCTTTATCGGGAGAAGAAGCAGCCCCTGGTGCTGGCCATCGACGAGGCCCAGTACTTAAACTACAACATCCTGCGTGACCTGAAAATGCTCTTAAACCACAGCTATGACTCCTTAAACTGCTTCAGCCTGGTGCTGGTGGGAGAGCCGTACCTGAACCACATCCTGGACAAGCAGGTGCATGAGGCCCTGCGCCAGCGGATCACGGTACACTATAATTACGAAGGGCTTTCCGACCAGGAGGTGCCGGACTATATCTGCCATAAGCTGGAGCTTGCCGGAGGAAGCCGGAGTATCCTGGAGGGAGGTGCGCTGAGCGCGGTCCACGGTTACAGCGAGGGGAACGCAAGAAAGACCGATAACCTGATGACGGATGCGCTGACAATAGGCGCCCAGCAGGAGCAGCACTGTATCAGTGCTGAAATCGTTATGGCGGCAGCAAACAACCAGGCTCTGACATAAGAGTGATACGATAATATGAAGAAAATGGCGGCGGAATCGTGATTTGGAGATGCGATTCCGCCGCTGTTTCTGTTTGGGTGGATAAAATAATGTGCTGTTGGTGGCGACCAGAATTCGCTGTTCAACACATTCCCTCTTGATGATTATATTACGGATTTTACAACAGAAATGAAATCGCTAAAATCGATATCACTTTTACCATTCCAAGATAGTCTTATGGCTTCAGATTTTCTCTTTTCACTTAACCCCATCGCTTCCAATACATAGCTCAGAGTATGCGAGGATGAATTGCAGGCTGAGCCGTTGGAAAAAGAATACATATCACCAAGACACAAGAAAGCAGCCTCTGCATCAAGTCCATCTATGCTTATGTTGACGGTAGAAGGAAGACAGTATTCAGAATCGCCATTAACTTCGTAGGTGAGACCGTTGATTGCTTCAAAAAACTTTGCTTTTATGGCTTTGCATTTTTCTGTAGAAGAAAGAAGATTTTCTTCCGAAAGCTCAATCGCTTTGGCAAAGCCAGCCACAAGTGCAACGGGCGTTGTGCCGGGTCTAAAGCCTCTTTCTTGGCCACCGCCATACAACAGTTGCTTTATCGGAGGATTTTCATAATCAGTATTTCTTTTTCTGATTAGTGCACCAATTCCTTGTGGACCACCAATCTTGTGACTGGCAATGCTTAGTAAGTCATAATCCAGTTTGCGGATTTCAGGATTCAGCTTGCCAAGAGCCTGTGTGGCATCGACATGGAAAAGAATACCGCGTTTTTTTAATTCCGATCCGATTTCTTCTACCGGCTGTATAATGCCTGTCTCACTATTGACGAACATGACTGAAACCAGACATGTTTGATCTGATACTTTTCCAAGGATATCTTTTGCTGAAACACGACCGGATGTGTCGGGTTTAACAAAATCTACTTTGTATCCCTTGGATTCAAGATAGTGCAGTGGCTCTAAAATTGCTTTGTGCTCAATGGCTGTTGTTACAATGTGCTTTTTACCGGTTTGCTCAGCATATTCCTGTATGCCCAAAATGACGGTATTGTTGCTTTCAGTTGATCCACTTGTGAATATAATCTCTGATGGATCAACCCCAAGCACAGAGGCTATAGATGCTCTTGATTCGTTAACCAGCTTTTGAGCATTGGTGCCGTATATGTGTGTTCGGCTGTCGGCGTTACCAGGAGTGTTTTTGTATGCTTCTATCATGGTGTCCAACACTTCAGGAAGAATTGGAGCAGAAGCGTTATAATCCAAGTATAGGGACATGACTATTCCTCCTTTGGCAATGTGGCGATAAGGTCATGGGTGCTTTTAAGAACATCACGAGAACTATAATGATTGATTCCTCTGTTTAGGTGTAATCGGAAATATCGATATAAAGTCTCTGTATCGTCGTTTAACCCATCTTTAAGACAACGGACACGGATGAGTTCTTCGTATATTTCATGGTATTCACCGGCGAACGTAAGCCAAGTCATTTCGACATTGCTGTCCGACTGGGGATCCACGCCACCTGGAATGGATTCTTCATTTAACGACCAACATAAAGCCCATCTACAGATTATATTCCAGTTCTGGATTCCAGTTCTGGATTTTATTCGTATCAGCTTGTCCTTTTCTGGCTGTGAAAGCTTGAATTGTTTACAGATCATTATATCCACCTCCAAAATACCCCGGCTCTATAGTACTGCATTTTTCGGAGTCATTATAAATAAGGGTATATGCCTTGTTGACATATGCTTTTATATCATCCAGATATTTTCCGTTAATCTCTTCGTCTGTAGAGAGAACAATTACCTGTGAGCTTGCGTTTGGAAGATACTTGTTGATAAAGTTGCTTCTGTGCGCAGAATCAAGTCGAGCCATTGGCGTATCAATTATCACCGGAAGTTTATAGCCAGATGAAAGAGCAAGTCCCCATAATATTGATATGGCGAACATCTGCTTTTCGCCAGCGGATAACTGATCTTTAAGAAGCACACCACCTTTGTAGTCCTTTAAGGTGATATCAAGCGTTTCAGGGTCAATGATAATGGAGGTTATTATGGCCTGCTTTTGAGCAAGAAACCTAAAGCAGGAAGTTATGTTCTTTTCAAGAATATCGACCTTTTGAGTTTGCAGCCGATGAACAAATTCATGCATCACATCTAATGTCATGGTTGAATACTCAATTATTCGCACGTTATCATCGCTTGTATCTGCATTGCTGGCGATTTTCAAGAGCACTTTATTTAATTGGCGTTTAATTTGTTCTTTTTCAAACTGAGCTGAGTGAATTTGATCATCACATCTGGATATTTCAGTTTCGAGCTCGGTTTTCTTGGCCTGTAATTCCTTTATTTCGTTGAGTAGCTTGACAGTATCATTCTTTTCGGCGCTACTGCTCAGGTGTACTTCCAATTGTTCGAGCGCTGTTATAACCTTTTCGTTTTCAGAAACAATACTTATCGCTTCAGACGATATTCGCGTTATATCCTCACTTATGAACTTTTCCATAAGAGATTTAGCTAAAGGTGTAATAGCATTAACAGCTTCAAAACCAATTTCACCTTCAAGCTTTTTGAGCTGAGCCGTTACGAGCTTTGAAAGAGTTTTGTATGAATCTGTTGAAGCAGAATAGCTGCCCTTAAACTCTTCGAGTAGCGATTTATATAACTTGGATACAATCGGATATGAGTACTTAACGGCACGAGATTCTTCGTTGGACATAATCTCATTGTATGTTGTTACGGCAAGTTTCTTGCAGAGGCATATAGGAGTAGCAGGATTGGAAGCCAAGGCGATAGCTTGTTCCTTAAGTGCGCTTTCTTTGTCTTTCAATTCATGCTGATCTCTGATTATGTCATCGTGATTCAATCCAAGATTTCCGCCTTTTTTCCAGAAAGACTGTTCAGTTTCTTCTAACTTATTGGTAGTCTTTTCCAATTCAGGCACTAGAGCTGCACGCTGAGCATAAAGATTCCGTATTTTTGTTTCGCATTCTTCTATAGCTGTTGATAATTCTTCAGACTCTTTTGTCAGTGCAGGGGATGATGTTTTTTTTAGGCTGGCATTTTTGTCTTTTCGAATTTTCTCGATGTGTGCACAAAGGGTCTCAACAGTTGTAACACCCATAACCGATTTGATAGAATCCTTTATTTTATCAAATGCATCATCATCGGCAATCTGGCTAATTTTTTCATTGTCGAAAAAGAAGAATTTAGCTATGCCATAGGGGATAAGTTCTTCCACATAGTATTCCCAGTTTTCTGAAAGATAGGTGTCTTCAATACCGTTTTTTTCTACGATTAGATCCGTGGTGATCTTGCTGTCTGTCTGAGACCAGGTCCTGGTTATTGAAATAATAGTATCTTCATCGTCATCCATGACCATGGTGATCTTGACATGGGTTGTTTTATCATCGGCAGATTTGTTTATTCTGTCTTTAAGTACTTTATTATAGGCTTCCTTTTTTCCAACAATATATTCGATAGCCTTTCGCCCATAGAGACACAGGAATATGGCGTCAAGGATGGTTGTCTTTCCACGACCATTCATTCCGCCAACAAGTGTTATGTTCTTTTTCTTTCGTTGATCAATCAGTTCGATATTATGCTGACCTTTGTATATGCCAAAATTATATAATTCGATTCCTGAAAAGTGCATTTAACAGCCCTCCCCTTCTAAACCGGTTGGAGAAGTATTTATCGGTTCATCAGTATCCGAATCCTCTTCGTTGGCATAAATACTGTCATCAACTAGGCCTTGTCTTTTTCTACGCATACGTAACATTTCTTCTGCGTCTTCTTCATCTTTGTAATAAGCGTGCTTTATTTCTGCTTCAAGATTCTTGACCACATTCCGGCGTGCGCTTATTGCGGAGTTCTTTGCTTCCATATCAAGTAAGCTACTTCCTAATTCAAGAAGAAGCTTATGGTCGGGATAAAGTTCCTGACATACATCGGAGAGTATATCCCATTCGTCTTTTCCGAAGTAATTGTTTTTAATAATGCTGTTGTCTTCAAAGTTCTTACCCATTACTTCTTTATAGATTATGGGAAGAGTATCATCAAACTCGTGCTTTTCATTCAACCATATTTTGCGGATAAACCGCAGTTCATCCATGGTTAGCAATTCAACATTTTTTACTTCTTTTGGACCGGTTTTCTGAATAAACAGCTGCAATTTTAAAAGCCGTCTTAGAAAATCCTCACGAACATCTTTGGTGTAAGGACCGTGAACCAAGCGGTTATTATGCCAGGTGAGATTGCCGGTCATCCGTCGGAAGTCTCTTCTTCTTCTGTCTATTTCGTTTTGGGTGAGTTCGCTATCTTGTTTGTAACCTGCTATGTAGTTACGGAAGTCAAGCAAAGGAAGCATCCACGCTTTCTCTTCATCATTCTGTATCATTGCAGACAGAGATTTGTCTTCAGTGACCATTGTGCATACCCAACATCCCATTCGGCTACCACCGCACGATGGAGTACCACTTTCAACCACAAGAGGGCATTCGTTATCAGTGGATGCGCCTCTATACATTGCAAGAAGATCTTTGTTTGAGTGCCCCCACGGATTGTCATGCTGCATAAGAAATTGCCAGACCATTGAGTCTTCCCAGTTCTCGATAGGCGTGAATACATAAGTATTAGGGTATGAACCGTTTGGACTCAGGTGCTCGCGATATCTTTTTTCTTCGTATCCTTCCATAACCTTCCGGCGTGTAGCACTCTCAGCTTTTCTCGAACCAAGTACCAAGATAGCCTCGCTTTCGGCAGCAAGAATGCTTTTAATGAATTGGTTTGATGCGTCAATTTTCAAACGGTCAGTACACCACCTGAAGTTTACGCGAGGAGCGGGATAACCACGACCGATGAGGTTTACCCAAAAAGTATTTTGTATCTGAGGTGTCAGACGATGTGGTATAAGTGGAAGATCGTCATGATCTTTATCAGCAGCCACCTCCATTTTCTTAAGAGACTGACTGGCCCATAATGCCACGACAGGGGATTCTACTAAGGTGTCCGTACTAATAACATGCACCGTCTTTGTTCTTTTTTCTTTAGGAAGCTGTTGCAATGCCATCCAAACTAATTGAACAACAGCGGAAGAGTCCTTACCACCACTATAGCCGCAGATCCATGGAATATTGTCTTCCATATAAACCTGTTGAATAGTTTCGATTGTCTCTTGCAAGAGTTTCTTCGTTAATACAGTTGCCATGTTTATCACTCCGTTAGGGTTTTTTCTAATATATTAACCATTTCCTGTTGAGTGGCACGGGATAATTGAACACTCCCGTTAACGATTATGCCGTTAGCCCAGTTTTTGTTCTTTTTGCTCCAATCAACATTCTGTAGTTTTTTCAATTTTTTATCCCAAGACTTGGGATGCTTTGTGTAGAATGAATTTCCGATTTCTCCAAGAGCCTTTATTGTGATGCTCAGCGGAGAAAGGGATTCTTTGCGGACAACAGAGGATTTTACTTCGCCAGTATTAACCTTCTGCCATTCCGGCATATTTTCATATACCGTAGTCCAGTATTTTATTGCAAAGTCACGTTGCTCTTCTGGGGATAGTTCCAAATTCTTTAGAAGAGCAGTAGTTCCCCGATAGAATGCGCTAAGTGTGAATAACGCTACAGATCTATTTGGAACGGAAGTGTGTTCTTTATCTACTAATGTATTGAAGCCTGGGATTGCATCAATAACTTCTTTAACAAGGATGGAGTTCTTTCCACGTGTGTCATATAAGATGTTCAGGGATTGGGTAGGTCTGATGGCAAACCTATTTAAATCAGAAAACATCTGCTGAGATCGTTTTAATCCTATGTCATGATAAAGAACCATGGAAATGTGTTCATATTTAAGGTTTGGATTCTTTTTTAATGCAGCTTCAATAGCTGCCTTCCTATGCTGACCATCATTAATAAGAAGCTTTGCAGACATGGCTATTGATAAAGTTCCAACAGTGGAATTATCAGGGCTAGCTGGATCGAAGCACACTTCCCCGTCTATGGATGCAGTTAACGCTGAAAAGACATAAGAGGTTGGATTCTGAAGAATATAGTTGCACATCTCCGGAATACGAGATTTATTCAGCGTTCTTTGTGATCGCACTTCCGGTGGCATATTCTCATCGCTGAACGTGAATAGCTTGGGAATGCAATCAAGGGGAACCATAGTAACATAGTATTCCATATTCGCCTGTATCCCTTTTACAGCAGGGAAGCTGAATTTAGCAGGATTCATGTCAAAACACTCCTTAATTAGAAGTAATACGGAATAATACCGCATAATACTCACAAGTCCACAGTATGCATTATAGCAAAATCTAAAAAGGATGTCCACATAAATCTAAAAGGAAATCTAAAAAATTTATCTGGAAGTGTATAGAAGCATTTCCACATTAGAGTTATCTTTGGGTGAAAAACGCGAGAATGCCTTAGAATACGCGGTTCGAGAGGGGAATAGCCTATGACTCTGGCTTTATGGGGGATAGGGAAAGTACCTTGTGCCCAATGTGACAGTACATGAGCTTGTTCCAATGTTTTTCAAAAACATATTCGAATAGAAGCTTCATAATGACCGTGTTTCACATAATCTCACGATGTTTTTTAAAAACATCTTAACTAATGGCTTGACAATGTAGAACATTGGATGTATTATAATCACATGAGAAATGTTTTCGACAAACATGGGGGTGCTATATGAAAACAATATGGGCTCAGAAAGCTAGAATAGGCTCAACGGATTATTACATAGCAAAGATGGAACTGGAGGAACTTGTTAACTCAGTTGGGCTGGCAATAGAACTTCCAGAGTGGAAGGACATGACACCCGATGAAAAGATGCAGAGAGAACCAGATCTTAATAGGGTAGTAAATGAGATTTGTCCTTACTTTATTGAAGATCCGGATCGCTTCTTTGGGAGCCTGATTATTGATATCTACTCTGGCTATGAGAATATGAGGTTTGATCCTATTTCGAAGTATGTTAAGGATGACGTGAACTTTACTTATGAGGTAGCAATGGAAGATGCCGGGTTTCTTGCATTGCCAGGGAAAGAAAGACTTATTGCTTTGGATGGGCAACACAGGCTCCTAGCTATGAAGCTTTGCCTAAAGGGGAATAGTGCTATATCTGCAGCGATGCTTGGAAACAAGAAAATGACTCCGCAGATGATGGCATTGGAACCGCATCCCGAATTAGCAGACGAAGAGATTAGCGTGATTTTCGTTGAGGGAAAAGACGCTCTTAAGATAAGAAAGATCTTTAATAAGGTGAACAAATACGCAAGACAGACCGGACGCGGACAGAACATAATCACTGCTGATGACGATATCTTTGCTATTATTTCAAGGCGTTTGTTCAGCAAGGGCCAGATTCTTGAAAAAATCGGAAAGAATGAGCTGGTAAATTGGAGTAGCAATACTCTGTCACAGAGAAGCAAGCAACTGACTACTGTAAGTGCCTTATATACAATAGCGGAAACATTGGCTAAAGACAGGGGATGGACGTCGAAAACCATGCCGGATAACGAAGATGAAATCAATGAAGTTTACGAAGAAAATGTGGAGTTTTGGAAAGCACTTCTCGAAGGCATGGATATGTATAAAAAATATCTGGAACTTACCAAAGAGGATAAACCAGTATCACAACTGAGGGATGATAATCTTCTCATGAAGCCAGTGACCCACATGGCTCTGGCACACGTTGCTTATTATGCAAAGCAGAAGGGCATAGGATGGAGCACAGTTGTTGAAAAACTGAACAAGGTAAAATGGTCAATGGATAATTCCCTCTGGTTCAATATTTTGGTTGTTCCTGCAAAGAAAAAGAAGGTTATTACAGGAAAGGAATCCATAAAGGCAGCAGGATTAGTTATATCCTATATGGTTATGGGTGAGCGCATGAACGAAGATGAAGTGGCAGATGTTCGAGAGATTATTAGAAACGCTACTAATGACGAAAAAGACGAACTGCCGCCAATCATAGATTGAGAGGAGGTCGCAAATGGGAAAGATTGCAGAAATCATAAATGCAGATCAGAAAAGGACATTTGATCTGATCAGAGAGTCGGATGCGTTGTATTTGAGCGTGAAGTGTAGCGACAACGAAAAACATAGCAAGGTTCTTAAAATCAAATTGTCGGATGTCCTTTATCAGGTTTGGAAACACATGACTTCTAGGGAAAAGCGAGAGCTATTCCAATTCTTCAACCGGATGGTAGCAGACAAGAAGTCAGCATAATGAGCCGAGCTCAGATCCGTTTTAATACGAGGTCGTAATGCCGGAGTTGATTTCTTCACAGGTAGTGGAGGACTCGACTTCGGCTTTATTTATATCACAAAACTTTCAAGGAGGTGAGGGCTATTAAAACGCCGGTTACTACTTACCAGGACTTGATTGGGATGTTTGGATCGGAATATGAAATGCCGCCCGTAGCGGATTTCGAGAAAGGGGATAAAAACGAATATCGTTGTCCATACATTCCAAGATGTCCGGCTGGTGCCAATTGCTTTGCGGTTGCGACACCAGAACCGCTTCAGGAAAAAGAAATCCTGAATGTGACTTGCCGACTCTGTGGAAATCGTAAGATTCCCATATATGCAGGGAAGGCGCAAAGAAGCATAAAAAAATAGAATATCGGAGTCACTCGTAAGCCACTTAGATGCGTTTTACAGGGCTCAATGTTACGAAGCTTTTTCGTGCATTGAATTCTGAAAAATGCAATCTAAGTGGCTTTTTTATCCCGCCGGATCTGATCAATCCGGCGGCGGTCGGGCAACGACCTTAACTGCCTTCGATGTGAAGCTCTGCTCCTAAGTACACGGGGCACTACGCGAGAGCGTGCTGCTTCAGGGTGGATCATCGGACACCATTAACCGTCAAGTGAAGCAGCTGACCATAACAAACCCAAGGAGGTTGTGTTATGGCAGCACAGAACGAAGATTCAAAGAACAATGTGGTTAAGCCTGTCCGTACCAGTGAGTACGACGAATACCGTGGTTCTTACATGGATGCCGATGGCAACTATGTTTACACCACATGGGATAAGAGAGGAAAGAAATGGGTTGAAGTGCCTGTGTGCACGATTCCTTTGGGAGAAAACGGAGAGAATGCAGAGTGGATTATCATGCTTGACCATGATGATCACGAAGTGGATCTTCAGAATCGCTATCAGGATGAAAATGCAGATTACGGGTTTTCTAATCGTGTGGCTAATCAGAAGGCCGGTGACGATGATGATATGTCCGATACCGATGCCTGGGCGATGATTGCAGATCCCAAAGCGGATATATTTGACACGTTATTTCCTGAGGAAGAGGAAGTAAATCAGAAGCTACAGCAGTTAGAGGAATTTATGAAGCTGCTGACAGAAGATCAGCGCAACCTGATCTATGAACATTTTGGTGCCAGAAAGACTTTAAAGCAGATTTGTGATGAAGAAAATGCAGCAAACGGCACCGACAAGTCTCCCCAATCTGTCGGGAATCGGAAGAAGATTCTTGAACGCCTGAAGAAGTTTTTTGAGAAAGCGGAGCAGTAAGGAGCAGGGACGGCTGGGGGGTTGTTTATTTCGCCTTGTAGTAGAGGAAGAAAGAACCTCCGGGCAAAGTCCCGTACATGACAGATTGGAGGAAGGATCATGAAACACAAAGTTTGTATCAGTGTTGCTGACAGGAGCGGCAACAAAACGGAGCTTCTAAAAGGCAGAAGAATAATGCTTCCAAAGAGATTGCTGAAACTAATATTCGGGGATTTCTGCGAAGTATTTGTTCTGGCACCCGGACAGACTGTTTCCAGTGTGGAGATTAAGGAGTTGCGAAGGGGAGGTGCCGGTTATGAAGCTTGATGAAATAAGCATGTTAATGCCGATAAAGGCGAATCCATACGAACATCAGATCAAGGCATTTGGTTTTGTATGCGGCCTGTTCGGTATTTTCAATGCACCGTTCTATAGCAGGGGTGCCGCACTTTTAATGGAAATGGGGTGCGGAAAAACGATAACAGCTATCGCAATCACCGGATGCCTCTATCAATTTGAAAAGGTGGGCAGAGTTTTGGTGGTTGCACCCTTAAGCATTCTCGGAGTCTGGGAAGAAGAATTTGAACGTTTTTCGGCATTCCCATTTTCGCTTACGGTTCTTAAGGGAAGTGCGGCAAAGAAGAGAGAACAGCTTGAAGAAATAGCTGACAAAGGACTTCAGATCGTGGTCGTGAATTATGAATCGGCATGGAGACTTGAAAAAGAACTTAAAAATTTTGATGCGGATCTGATTATTGCAGATGAAGGACACAAAATAAAATCCGCTCAGACAGCAGCAGGGAAATGTATGCACGCTTTGGGAGACAGGGCACGGTACAAGTTGCTGCTGACAGGAACCTTGATCACAAATAAGGAAATTGATGTTTTTTCACAGTATCGCTTTATCAACAGCGAGATATTTGGCACAAGTTTCTATGCGTTCAGGAATAGGTATTTTGACATGCTGGGGTATGGCAACCATACACCGGTATTCCGTAAACACCTGATGGAAGATTTCTTAAAAAAGATGCATTCCGTCGCATACAGGGTTACAAAAGCTGAATGCCTTGACCTTCCTGATATCACGGAGGAAGTAAGGACGGTTGAACTGGAACCGAAGGCGATGAAGCTTTACACAAATCTGGAAAGGGAATCATATACCCAGATGGAAGGTTCTGAAGTAAGCGCTGTAAATGTTTTAACAAGACTGCTTCGATTATCTCAGATTACCGGCGGACACCTGACCGATGACGAAGGAGATGATAATGCCGTGAGTACGGCAAAATTAGATGCTCTTTCGGATATTCTGGATACCGCTATGGATGAAGGAAGAAAGCTTGTGGTTATGGCAAGGTTCATTCCGGAATTGAATGATATTCAGGAACTTTTGGGGAAAAAGGGTATTGGATATGCGTTGATCCGGGGCGGCGTAAAAGATCGTGCTGAAGAGATACGCCGATTTCAGGAAGATGAGGATTGCAGGGTGTTTGTAGGACAGATAGCGGCAGCAGGCTTAGGGATTACTTTGACGGCGGCTTCAACAATGGTGTTCTACAGTCTGGATTATT
>Ga0224748_10052_pt1 | contig 24462 bp, 29 predicted proteins | sample LIM_F_Water_Neg_FD_182074 | JGI IMG/M metagenome (GOLD analysis project Ga0224748, IMG submission 182074) | Enriched cells from gastrointestinal tract of the lab mouse from Pacific Northwest National Laboratory (PNNL), Richland, Washington... | ecosystem: Host-associated > Mammals > Digestive...
ATATAAAAGCCTTATCCACCGTTGTTCAAACTGGCTGACAATCAAATCGTATAGCAGGACGTGGATAAAACCCTCGGTTTAGTGCCAGAGGAACAGGGGCTGCAGAGGCCGGAGCGGTGACTACAAAAATTCCCCCGTGCCACTGGCATGGGGGAATTTTTTAATGTTCATTTTGCCGCAGATCGTCTACAATGAATTGGATGTGTTCTATCTGACGGGAAGTTAGGCCGGTTATATCCAACATCTGCGGGGCGCTTGCTTTCTGCACTTCCCGGCCCAGCAGATAATCGGTGCTGACGTGAAAGAAATCCGCAATTCTCATCAGCATATCTATGGACGGCATGATATTGTCGTTTTCCCAATTACTGATGCTCTGCTTTTTTACCCCCAGTTTCTCCGCAAGCTGAACTTGATTTAACTCTCTTGACTGACGCAGATTTTTCAAGCGGATTGCAAACATAATCGCCCTCGCCCCCTCTCAAAATAAGATTATGTGGCAAATGAGCAAATTATAAAAATACCCGTATTGTAATATTTGACTCAAAGCATTATACTTGCTCTGTGCGGAGGGCCAAAAGAAAGGACAATGACTTATGAACGGCCAGCAGGTGGTGGAGGTCGATGGCGACCACGCCAAGGGAACGGCTTACTGTCAGGTGGTGCTGATCGGCCTCAATGACGGCAAGCGGGTCCAGACTACCCAGGGTGTGTGGTATGAGGACGAGTATGTGAAGCAGGATGGCAAATGGCTGATTGCAGGCCGCACCTCCCACTTCACCTGGACAGACGCCAAAGAAATTTAAGGAGGCGCAATATCATGGCAAACATTCTGACCGTCTATTTCTCTATGAAAGGCCAGACTATTGGCCCCGGCATGAAGATCGCCTATCAGGAAAAGGGCAACACCAAAATCGCCGCCGAGTTTATCCAGAAAGCTGTAGGTGGAGAGCTGTTTGAGATTGAGGCTGACCGGAACTACTCCGAGGACCACATGGTCCTGATTGACGAGGCCAAGCAGGAGCTGAACGCCGGAACCCGCGTCCCGGTCAAGCGGTACCCAGATGCTCTGGAGCAGTACGATACCATTTTCCTGGGCTATCCCAACTGGTGGAACACCATGCCCATGGTGCTGTTCACCTTCCTGGAGCACTATGACTGGACCGGCAAGCGCATTATCCCTTTCTGCACCAATGAGGGCAGCGGCATCGGTGACAGTGTGCGGGACATTAAGAAAATCTGCACGGGCGCGGATGTGGAGGCAGGCGCTTCCTTTACCGGCTCCCGTGTGAGCAGTTCCGAAGCCAAAATTGCAGAATGGGCGAAGGGCCGGCTGTAAAATCAATAACATTTTTGAAGGAGAAAATAAACATGAAGCAGACCTATATCACATTGAACAATGGTACAAAGATTCCTCAATTCGGCATGGGCGTTTTCATGGTCCCTGCTGGTGATGAAACCAAGAACGCCTGCCTGGAGGCGCTGAAGCTGGGCTACCGCCACATTGACACCGCCCACGCCTACCAGAACGAGCGCAGTGTGGGCGAGGCCGTCCGGGAGAGCGGCATCCCCCGCGAGGAGATTTGGGTCACGTCCAAGCTCTGGCCCAGCGAGTACGGCGAGGGCAAGACGATGGAGGGCATTGACAAGATGCTGGTCCGCCTGGATATTGGATACATTGACCTGCTCCTGCTCCACCAGCAGGTGGGGGACTACATGGGAGCCTGGAAGGACATGGAGAAAGCCGTGGCCCAGGGCAAGGTTCGCGCCATCGGCCTGAGCAACTTTGAATCGGACCGGCTGGAGGAAGTGATCGCTGCCGCCGAAATCAAGCCCGCTGTTTTGCAGGTGGAACTGCATCCCTACTTCCAGCAGAACGCATTGAAGGAGCGGGTAGCCCCCTATGGCACGGTGCTGGAGGCGTGGTATCCTCTGGGCCACGGCGACAGCGGTCTGCTGAACGAGCCGGTGTTTACCCAGCTTGCCAAAAAGTATGGCAAGACCAGCGCCCAGATCATCCTCCGCTGGCACATCCAGGAGGGGATCATCATCTTCCCCAAATCCACCAATTCCCAGCACATCAAGGAGAATTTCAACATTTTCGACTTTGAACTGACCGAGGATGAAATGGCGCAGATTCGGGCGCTGGACTGCGGTAAGCGGTACTATACCGCTACCCTGGAGGAACAGGAGCGCAACTTTGCAAATTGGGGGCCGGAGGACTGATGGAAGCAAATGAAATGGGTACTTTGCCGGTAGGACGGCTGCTGCGGAAAATGTCCATGCCCCTCATCATTTCCATGTTTGTGCAGGTGTTATACAGTCTGGTAGACAGCCTGTATGTGGCGCAGCTGGGGGACAACGCCCTGACCGCCATCTCCCTGTGTATGCCGGTGCAGTATCTGGTGGTGGGCGTGGGCGTAGGACTTGGCGTGGGCGTCAACTCCGTCCTCTCCATGAAGCTGGGGCAGCGGGACGGTGAGGGCGTGAACCAGACCGCAGGAAACGGTTTTCTGATCCTGTGGGTGGTGATGATCGTGTTCGCAGCCTTGGGCTTCACAGCTATGACGCCCTTTTATGAGGCCCAGACCGACATCCGAGAAATCCTGGACATGAGCATCTCCTACAGCGTGGTCCTGTGCATCTTTTCCTTCGCGGCGCTGCATCAGATCATGATGGAGCGGCTGCTCTCTGCTATTGGCCGGGCGGACCTGACCATGATCCCCATGCTCACGGGAGCCGTTGTCAACATTATCCTGGACCCCATCATGATTTTTGGCTGGCTGGGCTGTCCCGCTATGGGCATTACCGGCGCGGGCATCGCTACCGTCATTGGTCAGGCCGCCGCCGCTGTGGTGGGCCTGCTGCTGAATCTCCGGTTTAATAAAGAGGTGCATATCACCAGGGCCGCATTCCGGCCCAGCGGGGAGGTGATCGGGGCCATTGTCAAGATCGGCGTTCCGGTGGCACTGAGCAACTGCCTGATCTCGGTCAGCGCCTTTGGGATGAACAATATCTTGCTCCGGCTCTCCGCCCTGGCCCCCGGCATCTATGTGGTCTATATCCGCCTCCAGAGCTTTGTCATCATGCCCTCTGGCGGCATGAGCAGCGCGGGGATCTCCATCATCGCCTACAATTACGGGGCGAAGGAAAAGCAGCGCATTCTGGATACGCTGAAAGTCAGCCTCCGGGTCAATCTGGTCATTGCCGTGATTGGAATGCTGGTGTTCCTGCTGTTCCCCCGGCAGCTCCTGATGATGTTCAACGCCTCGGAGGATATGATGTCCATTGGCATCCCCGCCCTGCGGATCATTGCCGCCGCCCTGGTGCTGACCACCACCACCCAGATCCTCTCCGGCTTCTTGCAGGCGCTGGGTCAAGGGACGGCCAGCTTTGTCATCGCCATCGGGCAGGCGGTCTTTCTGCTGGCAAGTGCGTGGCTGCTGTCTCTGACCGGACAGACGGCGCTTGTCTGGCTGTCCTTCCCCATCATGGAACTGCTGCGGTTTATCCTTGCCGTGTTCTTTGTCAGCCGGACCTATACCAGCAAGCTGGCTGTGCTGCGGCCCCAGGCAGCGTAGTCTGAAAACGGGGACAGCCGGAACTGCGGCTGTCCCTGTTTCATCAGTCTGTGGGAACAGTTCAAAGTTAAAAATTTGCGAAAAGGAAACTCGGATATGAAAACAAGAAAAATCGGAACACTGACCGTTTCAGAGGTCGGTATGGGCTGCATGGCTTTTTCTCACGGCTATGGTCAGATTCCTCCGGAGAAATACAGCATTGAGGCCATTCAGAACGCTTACCGGCATGGCTGCACCTTCTTCGACACGGCAGAAATCTACAGCCCGAACCTGTCCGGCACCGGACACAACGAGCGTATTGTAGGAAAAGCCCTGCGGGATGTGCGCAGCGATGTGGTGCTGGCCACCAAGCTGTTCCTAAACGTCCTGAACCGAGGCTCCGTCTACGATGCCGTTCGCCGCCACCTGGAAGCCTCCATGGAACGGCTCCAGACGGATATGGTGGATTTATACTACCTTCACCGGACCAGCTTTGGTGTCCCGGTCGAAAAGGTGGCAGAGGCCATGGGACGACTCATCGACGAGGGCCTGATCCAAGGCTGGGGACTATCCCAGGTAGACGTAGCTGTGATTGACCGGGCGCAGAAGGTTACGCCACTGACTGCCATTCAGAATATCTACTCTATGGTAGAGCGGGACGTAGAGAAGGCCGTGATCCCCTACTGCATGGAACACAGCATCGGGTTTGTTCCCTTCTCTCCCATTGCCAGCGGCCTGCTGTCCGGGAAGATTACCACGGAAACGAAGTTTGAACGGAACGATGACGTGCGGAATTGGGTGCCTCAGCTTAGCCGCGCCAATATCGCTGGGAATCAGCCCATTATTGACCTTTTGAAACGGTATGCGGACTTGAAACACGCCACACCTGCGCAGATTTCCCTGGCCTGGATGCTGCATAAGTATCCCAATGTGGTTCCCATCCCCGGCTCCAAGAACAAAGAGCGCATTCTTGAAAATCTGGATGCCTCTCTGGTGGAGCTGTCGGATGAAGAATTCTGTTCACTGGAGGACGCGTTGAACCAGTGCAGGGTGTATGGACACAGGGGATTTGCACGGTAAGGTTTTCTCAAAAGCCGCTTGACTTAGAGTTTGCTTTAAGGTATATCATGCGTCTATCCTAAAATGTGGAGGTGTCGCAAATGGATCGAATAAGAAAAGTCGTCCTTTGGACAGGGGCTGGTCAGATCGGAATGGCTATCGCAAGAAGAATTGGTTATGGAAAGAAGATCATCGTTGGGGACCGGTATTTTCAAAATGCCCAGGCAACTGCGGATTTGATGAATGGGGCTGGTTTTGATGTTGTACCGGTGGAAACGGATATTTCTTCCCGCGAATCCATTTTGAATTTGATCGCAGAGGGGCAGAAATATGGCAGTATTACCATGTTGATAAACGCTGCCGGTGTATCTCCCAGCCAAGCGCCTATTGAGACTATTTTGAAAGTAGACCTCTATGGCACCGCCGTTCTGTTAGAGGAAGTGGGCAAGGTGATTTCCCCGGGCGGAGTTGGCGTGACCATCTCCAGCCAATCCGGCTGGCGGATGCCTGCACTGACCGCTCAGGAGGATGAACTGCTGGCAACCACACCTGCGGAGGAATTGCTGTCCCTGGACATTCTTCAGCCGGAGCGTATTCGGGATACGCTTCATGCCTACCAGATTGCGAAGCGATGCAACGAAAAAAGGGCCATGGCGGAAGCTGTGAAATGGGGTATGCGGGGCGCACGGCTCAACGCGATTGCTCCTGGCATTATTGTCACACCATTGGCGCTGGATGAATTTAACGGCCCTCGTGGAGATTTTTATAAGAATATGTTTGCCAAATGCCCTGCCGGTCGCCCTGGGACAGCGGACGAAGTTGCAAATGCAGCGGAACTGCTGATGAGTGAGAAAGGTTCGTTTATAACTGGTTCCACCATTCTTATAGATGGCGGAGCTACGTCCAGTTACTTTTATGGACCGTTGAAGCCGCAGGAATAAAGCATAGCGAAATTGACAGGAGAAGCGTTAATTTTTACGTTTGGTGTGGAGGTTTGTAAACAATGAATACGGAATTTGAAAAACAGAACATTTTCGGTCTTGGCCCGGAAAATACTGCCTTTGCCCAATATTTTATCGGGAAGTCCTATCTCAAACCGCTGGTCGAACCCGGTAAAAGCCCCGTGTTTCTGGCAAATGTCACCTTTGAGCCAGGGTGCCGTAACAACTGGCACATCCACCGTGCCAGCAGCGGCGGCGGTCAAATTCTCATCTGTGCAGCAGGGAGCGGCTGGTATCAGGAGGAAGGACAGCCAGCGCAGAGCCTTGGCCCCGGTGATGTCGTTGTCATTCCCCCCAACGTGAAGCACTGGCACGGGGCCAAAGCGAACACATGGTTCAGTCATATCGCGCTGGAGGTTCCGGGAACCGATACCTCCAGCGAATGGTGTGAGCCTGTCGCGGACGAGGTATATCAGGCCCTCTAAACACAAGGTAATACGAGAGAAGCGGCGTATGCGGAAATTGGAGGATGGATTCATAAATGAAGGATTGGAGAAAACAGATCATTGCCGTCCTGATGGTATTCGCCCTGGCCGGTGCGCTGGTTCCCAGCGGTCAGGCGGTGGAAACCAGAGGTTTTTCCGATGTCCCGGATACCGCTTGGTATGCGGAGGCGGTAAACTGGTGCATTGAGAACGATATTATGAGCGGTATCACGGCGGCATCCTTCGCGCCGGACAGCGCCATGACCCGTGCGTCCACGGCGGAGGCGCTATACCGGGCAGCGAAGCGGCCTGCGGTGACGCATATTAGCCGTTTTTCCGATGTGAATGCCAGCGCAAACTATTTTAACGCGGTATCTTGGACGGCGGAACAAGGCATTATGTCAGGCTACGGCGGCGGGACATTCGGCGCGGGGGATCCTGTAACAAGGGAGCAGTTGGCAACGATTTTCTGGCGTTATGCCGGAAGCCCCGCAGCGGACGCAAAAGCTGGTTTTTCGGATGAAGCCCAGATCGCCCCCTACGCACAGACTGCGGTTGATTGGGCAAAGGGTCAGGGAGTCATCAACGGAAAGCCTGGAAATCTCTTTGCCCCCAAGGACACGATTACCCGCGCACGGGTCGCGGCTATTCTGTACCACTACATGACGGATGGCGCGGATTCCCCCTCTGGCACGGAGCCAGGACCTGCCGTACTGCTTTACCAGGGGCAGGCCAGTATGCGCATCATGACGGACGAGGGCAAGGTGATCTATATTGATCCCTATGTGGGCGAGGGCTATAATCTGCCCGCCGATTTGATTCTGGTCACACACGCCCACTACGACCATAACGGCGTGGACCGAATTGAGAACCGGAACCCGAACTGTCAGATCATTACCTGGAAGGACGCCATCCAGAACGGGGAACATCAGGTGTTTGACCTGGGCTACGTTACCGTGGAGGCGGTGGAAGCCGGATATAACCGCTGGCATGATGTTTCTGAGTGTGTAGGCTATGTGCTGACGTTCAGCAACGGCAAATCCATCTATGTGACCGGGGACACTTCCACTACGGAGCAGATGGCGGATATGGCGGAAATGGGGATAGACTACGCCTTTTTCTGCTGTGACGGTGTATTCAACATGGGCCTGGAGGAAGCGGCGGAAGCCGCCAAGCTGGTAGGGGCCAAGCACAACATCCCCTACCATGTGACGGCCAGGAACGATGTTTTCTTTGACCGGACGCTGGCGGAGCAGTTTGATGTAGAGAATCGGCTGATTTTGGACATAGGGGAAACTCTGTCGGTAGAATAGAGCAGCTTTTCAAATGCGGCAAGGGCGCTGTCAATGTAAGGATTGGATGGGATCACAGTATTCTTTCCGCCGCCTGGATAAACTTTTTAACCGCCGGGGAGGGCGTCAGGGAATAGATCAGTCCATAGGGCAGGGTATAGTCCGTTTCCAGCGGGATGCTCACCAGATTCGTATGAATGTCAGCATACACAGGCTGCGTAATCAGCACATAGGGATTCAATTCACACATGGTAAAGGTGTCCACGCCGTAGTAGTTAGAATCAGTGATCTGTACGGTGGGATAGCGTCTTTTCACCGCAGCCCGGAAATCGTCCAATTCCTGAGATACATTGGTGATCGGCATGACCAGATACTCCCCATTCAGATCGTCCAACGTCAGAGATCGTGCGTGGGCCAGGCGGTGATTTTTGGATACTGCGCAGCAGATGGGCGTCCGCATCAGCTCCAGGAATCCGCAGCGCCCTTTTTGGCTGATGGTACAGAAAATGCCCTCTTTGATGTCATACTTCAGTCCAACCTCCGCAATACTGGCCTCGCCGCCCAATTTTTCTTTGATAGATACCAGCTCGATTTTTAACTCCGGGTGCATTTCCGAGATTTTTGCCCAAAGTTCGGGGATCATCCGGCATTTGAACAGAAGGGCCGTACCCACCCGCACGGTTGTCTCAGCAGAATCGGCCAGTTGGCGGGCTTTCCCCAATGCGTCCTCTGACAAGCGAATAATGGCCTTGGCATCTTCAAACAGAGACGTCCCCGCCGTGGTCAGCTTCGCGCCGCGATGGGAACGGGTGAACAGCGCAAAGCCGCAGCTTGCCTCCAGCAGATTGATTTGCTGGATGATCGCCGTGGATGAAATGGACATAGCCTCCGCCGCCTTGTTGAAGCTGCCCAGCTCTGCGGTTTTGACAAAGGCGTCTAATTGATGGTTATACATGGGCAAATCCTCCAGTTCCAAGTGTAGGCTTTATACTATTGTAACATATCCATACTTCTCCCGCAAGCGAAAATCTTTTATAATGTTGTTATAATCAAAAAAAGAAAGGGAGATTTCTCTATGAAAAAGTTGGGCTTTGGTTTGATGCGCCTGCCTCTGCTGGATAAGAACGATTACAGCAGCGTCGATGTGGAGCGGGTCAAGAAAATGGTGGATCAGTTCATGGAAAACGGCTTTACCTACTTTGACACCGCCGCCCCCTACCACCAGGGCAACAGCGAGGTGGCATTCCGTGAGGCTGTGGTCAAGCGGTATCCCCGCATGGCCTATACCATTACGGATAAGCTGTCCCTGTTCATGATCCGGGATAGATCGGATTTCCCGGCCTTCTTCGACAGTCAGTTGGAGCGGTTGGGCGTGGACTATGTAGACTACTACTGGCTTCACGGCCTGGGCGGGCCGTCCTACCGGCAGGCGGAGGAATGGGGCGCGTTCCAGTTTGTTCAGAATCTGAAAGCGGCGGGGAAAGTCAAGCACATCGGGATGTCCTTCCACGACAAGGCGGCACTGCTGGATGAGATTCTGACCCGTCACCCGGAAATGGAGTATGTGCAGCTACAACTCAATTACCTGGATTGGGAGGACGCTACCGTGGAAGCGCGGAAGTGCTACGAGGTGGCCTACAAGCACCGCAAGCCGGTGATCGTCATGGAACCCGTTAAAGGCGGAAGTCTGGTGAACATCCCGGAAGAAGCTCACCGGCTGTTCCACGGCTATGCTCCCGACCGCTCGGACGCTTCCTGGGCCATCCGCTTTGCCGCCAGTCCCGCCAATGTGATGATGGTCCTCTCCGGCATGAGCGATGAGGCACAGATGGAGGACAACATCAGCTATATGGCAAAGTTCCAGCCCTTGAATGAGGATGAGCAGGAGATCGTGGCCCAGGCCGCTGAAATCATCAAGGCCAGCATCACCATTCCCTGCACCGCCTGCCGGTACTGCGTGGACGACTGCCCCAAGAAGATCGCCATTCCAGACTATTTCGCCATCTACAATAATTTGAAGCGGTTCGGCGGTCCCCAGGGGATGGTGGCCCGGACTTACTATGGAAATCTGACACAGGCCCACGGGAAAGCGTCCGAGTGCATCAAGTGCGGCAAATGTGAACAGCATTGCCCCCAGCATCTTCTCATCCGGGAGTATCTGAAGGACGTGGCGGGGGAATTGGAAGGATGAGCAATCAAAAAATACTTTTAGTCAACGGCAGTCCCCATGAAAAAGGCTGCACACATACGGTTTTAACCGAGATCGCATCCGTGTTTCGCGGCGAGGGAATGAGCGCGGATCTGTTTTGGGTCGGAACCAAGCCAATACAAAGCTGTATTGACTGCGGGCGGTGCGCTGAGAAGGGATGCTGTGTGTTTGAGGATCGTGTCAATGATTTCCTGGCGGTTGCCGGGGCCTATGACGGCTTCCTCTTTGGCTCTCCGGTCCACTATGCCGGAGCCACCGGAGCATTGACCGCATTTATGGGCCGGGCGTTTTTTGCTGACCTGCACTCCGGACAAAACAGATTCTATTTGAAACCGGCGGCTGCGGTGGTATCGGCCAGACGTGCGGGTACAACTGCCACGCTGGACCAACTGAACAAGTTTTTCCTTTGGGGGCATATGCCGGTCATTTCCTCCCGGTACTGGAATATGGTACATGGCAGCAGCCCGGAAGAAGTTCTTGCTGACAAAGAGGGCATCCGAAACGTGCGGATGCTGGCAAAAAACATGGCGTGGTTCCTCCGCTGCAAGGAGGCCGGGGAAAAAGCCGGTGTGCCATTGCCGCAGTATGATTGAATGATCAGACAGGAGGAATGAAATCGTGAAACGAATGAGCGCACTGCTGCTTACACTGCTGCTGGCATTTTCTCTGACTGCCTGTGGCGGAACCCCGGCGCAGGACACGCCTGACGCCGGAACGGATACATCGGCCTCAACACCGGCTGACAGTGATACGCCGACTGCGGATGAGCCGTCTGAACCTGCAAAGGATGAAGCGGGTAATATTTTAGTGGCGTACTTTTCCCACACCGGAAACACGGAGATCATTGCTAACATGATCGCGGAGCAGACGGGCGGAGATTTATTCTATGTGGAGACTACTACGGTCTATCCGGAGGAATATAACGATCTGATTGCCCAGGCCCGGCAGGAGCAAGATGATGACGCAAGGCCGGAATTGGCGTCCTCCGTGGAGGATATGGACGCCTACGACACAGTTTTCATTGGCTACCCCAACTGGTGGGGGACCATGCCCATGACTATGTTCACCTTTTTGGAAAGCTATGATTTTTCTGGAAAAACAGTGATTCCATTCTGCACCCATGAGGGCAGCGCCCTTGGAAGCAGTGAGAGCGATATTGCGGAGTTGATCCCGGATGCCGAGCTGCTGGGCGGGCTGGCTGTCAGGGGACAAACTGCCCAAAACCGGCAGGACGAGGCCAGGGAAGCCGTGACCGATTGGCTGAGAGAGGGCGGTTTTATTGAGTAAGAGGAGCCGCCCGGCTTTTAGGATGGCCGTGGATTGTTCCATGGCGATTCTTCTACCGCCGCTGATGGCGTACTCTCTGCTGGGAGAAATCGCCCACGAATGGCTGGGGATCGCTATGTCGGCGCTGTTTATCCTACACCACGTTTTGAACCGGAAATGGTATGGAGGCTTGTGCAAGGGACGGTACAGCGCCGTCCGTCTCCTGGGAACCGTGACTGATCTGCTCCTGCTGGCCGACATGATCGCTCTTCCTGTCAGCGGGATCATGATGTCCCGTCATGTATTCACCGTTTTGAATGCGGGGAGCGGGATGGCGCTGGCCCGGACGGTCCACCTGCTGGCCTCCTATTGGGGCTTGGTGCTGATGAGTTTTCACGCCGGACTGCATGGCGGGGCGGTGATGGCAATGCTACGCAAAAGGGCAAACGACAAATCTGCCGCCCGGACAATGGCGCTGCGCGCATTTGCCGTTCTGCTGGGGCTATGGGGTATTTTCGCTTTCCTGCGGCGGGAGATCGGCAGCTATCTGTTTCTGCGAAACCAATTTGTGTTCTTCGATTTCAACCAGCCGCTGCTTTTCTTTGTAGCTGATTATATTGCTGTTATGGTGTTGTTCGCTATGGCTGGTCATTATTCCGCCAAGCTGCTGAAACGCCAGCACTCATAAGGAGTTCAGATTCTGTGAAAAAGGAACACATGAAAAGCCTGCGGCGGCGGAACCATTCCCCTCCTGCAAATGTGGCTGGTGGACGGCATGAGCATGGGCAGCGCGGCAGCGTTCATGATTACCGGCCCGGCCACAAAGATCACTAATCTCGGCGCGGTGAAGATCGTGTTGGGAACCAAACGGTTTGCGGCATATCTGGTTTTTACTGTTCTGTTCGCGCTGCTGACCGGATGGATCGTAGACCTTATCGTGTAGCACATGAATAAACATTGAAAGTGAGGAACAACTGTGAAAAATATCAAAAGGCTATACGCAATCATTTTGACGCTTGCCCTGGCTATGGGCTTGTGCGTCCCCGCAATGGCGGCGGTGGAGGACACCGGCTTTTCCGATGTAACGGCAGACGCATGGTATGCCGAGGCTGCTGTCTGGTGCCGGGATAACGGCATCATGAGCGGAACATCTGGTACTGCGTTCTCCCCCGATACCACCATGACCCGTGCGATGCTGGCCGCTGTCCTTTACCGGGCGGCCGGAAGTCCGGCAGTCACTGGAAGTGCGGACTTCTCTGATGTGGCGGCAAATGCGTATTATAACCGTGCCGCAAATTGGGCGTCTGCCAACGGAATCATTTCCGGCTACGGAAACCGGCGCTTTGGCTCCAACGATCCTGTGACCCGTGAGCAGATCGCTGCGATTCTCTGGCGGTATGATGGCAGTCCCGCAGCCGGACGCGGCACGGACTTCGCGGATGAATCCAGCATTGCCTCCTATGCGGGGCAGGCCGTGGATTGGGCCAGAGCCGAGGGAATCATCAGCGGCATGGACGGCAATCGCTTTGTTCCCCAGGGACAGGCTACCCGCGCACAGGTGGCGGTGATCCTCCATCGGTATCTCACCCGTGGCACTGCCGTCACACCCCCGGCGGACACCACACAACCCGGCCATGATACATCCGGCAGTAAAATCCTGATAGCTTATTTCTCACGCGCTGGCGAAAACTATAACGTGGGCGTTGTGGAAAAGGGTAACACCGCTATTGTGGCGGAAATGATTGCTGAAAAGACCGGAGGCAATTTGTTTGAAATTCGCCCCACAACACCATATCCCTCCGATTATAATGAGATGCTGGAGATCGCCCGTCAGGAGAGCAGCCAGAATGCCCGCCCGGAAATGGCGGACAGCGTAACAAATATGGCGGACTATGATGTAGTGTTCCTGGGTTATCCGATCTGGAATGGGGATATGCCCATGATCGTCTACAATTTCCTGGAAACCTATGACCTGTCCGGCAAAACGGTTCTGCCCTTCTCTACCAACGAGGGCAGCGGTCTGGCGGGGACCCAGGGGACGATTACATCCAAATGCTCCAATGCCACGGTGCTGGACGGTCTGGCAATGCGCGGGCAGACCGCGCAGAATGACCGGAGTGCGGCGGAGCAGGCAGTGGAATCCTGGCTGAAGGACAGCGGCATCCTTGACCGCACCCCCAGCACTCCGAATACACCCAGCCAGAATACGAGCAGCACAGATTTTGACTTGGAAAAAGGGACCGTCACGCTGAACAACGGGATTGAAATGCCCATCTTAGGCATCGGAACCTATACCCTCAGTAACCAGCAGGCAGAGAACTCCGTTTATTGGGCGCTGCGGGACGGCTACCGGCTGATCGACACCGCCCGTATCTATGGCAACGAGGAGGGCGTGGGCCGGGGCATCCAGCGGGCCATTGACGAAGGTCTTGTGACCCGTGAGGAGATTTTTGTCACGACCAAGATGTGGACCTCCGACTTCGGCAACGGAGCAACGGCGATTGATGCCTCCCTGCGGCGGCTGAACCTGGACTATATTGACCTGATGATCCTGCATCATTCCCAGCCCAGCAACGATGTAGACGCTTATAAATCCATGGAGCAGGCCGTCAGCGAGGGCAAGCTCCGCTCCATCGGGCTGTCCAACTACTACACGGCGGAGGATTTTGATCGGCTGGTGAATGCCACCACGATCACCCCGGCGCTGCTCCAGAATGAGACGCACCCCCATTACCAGAGTACCGCTATGAAGGAACATCTGAAACAGTACGGGACCGTTCTGGAATCCTGGTTCCCCTTGGGCGGGCGGGGCCACACGCAGGAGTTGTTCAACGACCCCACAATTTCCTCTATCGCGGCAGCACACGGCAAGACCTCTGCACAGGTTCTGCTGCGCTGGCATCTCCAGGCGGGCAATATTGCCATTCCCGGTTCCAGCAATGAGGCGCACATTGCCGAAAACTTTGATATTTTCGACTTTGAGCTGACAGATGCGGAGATGCAGAGAATCGCCGCGATGGATCAGAACAGGAGACACGCTTCCTACTGACCTCTGTTGTGCGGCCCAATCCATAAAGGTGGTGATCCATAATAAAAAAGCGAATACTGATTGTGGAGGATGATTTGTCGATCTGCCGTTTGATGGAAGAACAACTCCAAAACGACAACACGGACGTGTGCTGTGTGCCTGCTTCAGCAGATGCCCTGGACATTTTTATGGCACAGGAGTATTGCCTGGTTATTATGGATGTGCAGGTGTCAGAGGCAGATGGCCTAAAGATGCTTGGTGCCATGAGATTGGCAAAGCACACACCTATTCTGGCGTTGACCTCCAACTTAAAACCAGAAAACAGGGTAGCATTGCTCCAGGCCGGTGCAAACGCTTATCTGGAAAAGCCTGTGAATATGAACGTGTGCGTGGCACAGGCGGAAGCACTTATGAAATTGTATTGTGAATCAAACCATGATTATCAAAAATGCTGTCCGCTTACATTTGGCACGGAGCTGATTATCAGCCCACTTTACCGGCAAATATTTATTGATGGCGAACCGATAGAATTAACACGAACAGAATTTGATTTGCTTTTTTGTTTGGCACAGCATCCTGGTCAAGTGTGGAGCCGGGGCCAGCTATACAGCTATGTGTGGGAGGACGATCTTGGTGTAAGCGGTGATAACACCGTTCGCGCACATATCGGAAATCTTCGCAAAAAATTAGCGGATGCAGGTAAAAACTACATCCAAAACATCAGAGGCGTAGGTTACAGATTTATTCCTCCTGCGCTGAACAAGAAAGACTGACAAAAAATGAGTACCGCAGTTTGTAAACCGCGGTACTCATTTTTTGTCGAAATGGCCCGATAATCTTGCTCAAATCTTGCCTGTATTTTGCCTGAAATTTGCTTTTTCCCTATTACAATACAAAACCAGCAGGAACAAGAGATTCTTGCTCCTGCTGGCTCACTCCGACTTTTCCTCAAGTGACCCGTAGCGCCGCCTTAAAAACTGTTCCACCATACAATCCAGCGTTTTTAAGATGATTTGCCGCTCATCCTCCGCACAGGCCGCAAGTTTGTTAAATAGGTGCCGGGCTTCTTCCTCCTGCTCTGTAATATCGGGAAAAAATAGCGTATCCGCTGAAATGCCCAGCCGATGGATTATATCAGACAGGACCTCAAAGGATGGGTTGGCAAGACCCGCTTCAATGTTCTGGATATGCCGATGCCCACGGTGGCATTGATCGGCTAATTCCTGTTGTGTTAATCCGCTGCCCTTCCTTGCAGTCTCTATACGCTCACCTAAGTATAAGAGTTCTTTGCTCGGTTCCTTTTTGGGCTTTTTTGCTTTGCGCATTTTACATCACCTCAATTACATTCTATCGTGCGCAAGCTGCGTTTCAAAGCCACTAATCAAGCGTATTGATACGCTTTATCATGCGTCAATAGACAAGCCCCCGTTGGAAGCCATTAAAAAAAACGGCTTCATGAGCAGGGGCTATTAGTATTGCCGCCCATGACTGCCGTGGAAAGGATTAGTCATGGGCGGCTACCTTTATTTGGACATTTTTATAGATGACTTATCAAAAAAAGCCTTGCTCATCTACAGCATACCTGCGGCAGCGAAAACGCATTATCAAACGTAGGCGAATGCTTTAATAGAACACAGTTCATCCCTCATGAGCAGAGCGCCAGACGGTCTCAAAGACTGTCTGGCGCTCTGCTTTGTCGGTTTTGGTCGGATTTTCTGGTACAGCAGTACCAATGGCAGCCCTACATAGCGAAATACCCGTGACCTCGATCTCGAACCGCGTATCCCCAAATTTGAGATTGGAGGCCACACAATGGCTTATGACATGAAACAAAGCGGAGAACGTATCCGTCAACTCCGCATCAAGAATAAACTTACGCAAGAAAAGGCCGCAAATGCGCTGAATATCGACCAGAGCTATTATGGCCGCATTGAAACGGGCAAAAAAGGATGTTCTGTGGATTTGTTCATACAGCTTGCCGAGCTGTTTGACGTGTCGCTGGATTATTTGATCCTGGGCAGGTACTGCGATACCCTGCCCAAAGCGGCGGATACAGCACAGCTGAAATCGGACATAGGCGAGTTGATCGACCGGCTGGCGAAGTTTAGGGCATCCATTTGATTGTATATGCCCAATGGTCATAAATATGCCCATTAGTCTCTAACGGGCAAGACAACCGTCCTTTACAATATAACCAAGGCGAGAGCCTCTGCACCTTGAAAATTGAACACCAGCAGTACGGGTCACCACACGGACAGACGCACAGTGCGCGCCATGACCCGGAGAAAGCGCGAGCTGCCTCCGGGCCGCGATAAAGCCTGTGCGGGGCGATTTTGGCAAAACCGCCTGACATCCTCTGGGTTGAAAGCAGTAGAGACTCTTGGAATGTGTCCGCGAAGGTCCGCCGAACCTTATCCGTTACTGTTCCCTATATCTCATCGGGGGTCGAGCTGAGAATACGATGAGTACCTATGAAAAATGAACCAATCAAGGGGATTTTAGGATGAATACCAACGATAACAGGCAGAATGCCCATAACGAAATTGATAGGATCTTCAAAGTCCTACTCCCCACCTGGAACATGGCAGAGCGCCCCGAACAGGCGGCGCTCTGCCACCGGATGCTGGACGCCATGCTGGAGGGCGGCATCGCCCTGTGTGACGCCGGCACGGGGATCGGCAAGACCTACGCCTATCTGGTGGCCGGGACGGTGTACAGCCGTTTCCGGGCCGCCTGTGGCCTGGAGCGGAAGCCCATCCTTGTCTCTACCTCCAGCATCGCCCTCCAGACTGCGGCGCGGGACGAATACCTTCCTCTGCTGTCCGATGTGCTGACGGAGGACGGCATGATCGTCCAGCCCCTCCAGGCGGTGATCCGCAAGGGGAAATCCCACTATGTCTGCGATGACCGCTTGGAGCGGCGGCTGGGCCAACTGGATCTCCAAAAGAAAAACTGGAAAGCCGGAGCAGCCCTGCTCTCCCTGCGTGGACAGCTTGACATGGACGAGGCCGCCCATCTCAGCGGCTATGACCGGGAGCGCGTCTGCGTCCCCCGGATCTGCGGCTGCGGACGGGAGGGCTGCCGGTATCGCGCCTTTTTGGAGGACTGTGACTCCGGGCGGTACCTCTTCCAGATCTGCAACCACAACCTGCTGCTGGCGGACGCCATCCACCGGGGCAGCGGGCGCAGGCCCATCCTGCCGGACGCCAGCGCCCTGATCGTGGACGAGGCCCACAAGCTGCCGGATACCGCCCGCCAGATGTTCGGTATGACTTTGACGGTGGAGGATATCCGCACCCTGACTCACAGCCTGCGGGGTGAGCGGTTCCTGCTGGCGGCGGAGATACTGAACGATAGCGCCGCCCCTCTGCTGCGGAAGCTGGACCGCCCGCCGGAGGGTAAGCCCTTCGACTATTACAAAAGATCGCTGCCCGCCCCGGATCGGAGCCTGACGGTCATCCGCAGGCAGCTCCACAGCCTGCTTACCCCCGCCACCCGCAGGCGGCTGGACAGCGTATCCTCCACGGTGTCCCTGCTCCATCAGGGGCACCCGGATATGGTCTTCTACACCGAGGAGGACACCCACGGCGGTACCATGCTGTGCGCCACCATCTCCGACCTGACCGCCCAGCTCCGCCAGACACTCTGGCGGCAGGAGCGGCCCGCCATCCTCACCTCCGCCACCCTGGCCGTGGGCGAGGATTTTCGCCGCTTCAAAGAGGAAACGGGCCTGCTGACCGACAGCCATGTCACCGAGTCGGTTGCGCTTTCGCCCTTCGATTACCAGCAGAACTGTCTGCTGTACTTACCGCAGGTTCCGCCCAGGCAAAAGGCTCCAGCCTATTATGACGAGCTGGCCAAGGAGATCGCCGCCCTGCTGGACGCGGCCCAGGGCCACGCCCTGGCGCTGTTCACCTCTTACGGCGCCATGTCGGCGGTGAAGGAGCGCCTGCCGGATCACGGTCTGCGCTACCCTCTGTTCACCATGGGCCGCAGCGCAATCCATACCACGGAGCAGTTCAAGGCCAGCCCCGGCAGTGTGCTGCTGGCGGCGGGGGCCGCCTGGGAGGGCTTCGACTTCCCCGGCGACTGCGTGTCCCTGCTGATCATCCCCCGTTTGCCCTTCGCCGTCCCGGACGCTCTGAAGGAAAAAGAGCGGGAGAATCACACCACCCTCCGGCTGTTCATCCGGGCGGTGGTGGTGCCGGAGATGCAGATCAAGCTGAAGCAGGGCTTCGGGCGGGCCATCCGCACCGAGACCGACACCTGCGTGGTGGCTATTCTGGATGAGCGGGCCGCCAAGGGCAAGCGTTACAGCAAGGATGTGCTGGCCGCCCTGCCAGAAATGCCCGTCACCGGCAGCCTGGGGGACGTGGCGCGGTTTATCCGGCAGGTGAAGGGGCCGGATTATTTCCGGGAGGCATCCGCATGATCGATGTGAAGAACGAGATGCGGTATATCCTGGTGACCCGCCTGCTGGAGCAGGCGGCGGAGGCCGGCCTTTTGTCCGCCGAGGAACTGTGGGCCGCCAAACGGCTGGCGCTGGAACGCTACCGCCCCGCAACTGTGTGGGAATAGTGATAGCTATTCCCACCAAGGTGTGGTAGTGTTGTCGGTACCCAGAGGAAAGGAGGCCACAGGCATGAACAAAAATGTCACCATCATTCCGCCCAGCGAGGACAGGCCCGCTATTCTGCGGGTGGCGGCATACTGCCGGGTAAGCACAGACTCCGATGATCAGGCCACGTCCTATGCCTCCCAGATCCGCAGCTACACCGAGCTGATCAGCCAGCATGAGGGCTGGGAGCTGGTGGACATTTACGCCGATGAGGCGGTGAGCGGCACGAAAACGGACAAGCGGGAGGACTTCAACCGTCTTCTGGCCGACTGCCGGAAGGGCAAGATCGACAAGGTGCTGGTCAAGTCCGTCTCCCGCTTCGCCCGAAACACGAAGGACTGTCTCGCCGCTCTGCGGGAGCTGATGAGCCTGTGATTTAAATGGCAAACTCATACTGGCAGATAAAGGCTATGACAGCGATAAGTTTGTACGTTGGTTGGAGGAACGAGGTGGAGTTGCGGTAATTCCCAGCCGTATCATTGCCAAACATCCCAGAAAAACTGACTGGCATACATACAAAGAACGACATCTGGTTGAAAATCTGTTCCTCAAACTGAAAAACAACCGCCGCTTTGCCACCAGATATGAGAAGAAAGCTCTCTATTTCCGGGCTGTGGTCTGCCTTGCCTGTATCCTTGTCTGGTTACTTTGACGGTTTTAAAACAGTCTCTAGTAATTTAAGAGTTTTTCCAGGCCAAATAACAGGCATTTTGGGAGGTAGTATAACAAAGTGCTGGATCATTTACAAGGGGTGAGTCTCACCGGGAGTGTCCAAACTAAAGCTATTATCTATAGCGGATATTGACAGGAGCGGCTGCGGTCGGTTACAATACGACTCGGAACAACTGCCCGCCACGGGTATAAAAGGAGACATCAACATGCTGGAAATTGGAACAAAGGCACCGGCGTTTACCTTGCCGGATAAGGATGGGAATCTGGTATCTCTGTCGGACTTTGCCGGAAAAAAGACCGTCCTGTATTTTTATCCCAGGGACAATACCCCCGGTTGCACCCGCCAGGCCTGCGCCTTTGCCGGAGCGTATGAGGAGTTCCAGACCGTCAATGCCGTAGTCATTGGCGTCAGCAAGGACTCCGCAGCCTCCCATCAGAAGTTTGCGGAGAAATACAATCTGCCGTTCATTCTGCTTTCCGACCCGGAGCTGGCAGCCATTCAGGCCTACGGCGTATGGCAGGAAAAGAAGAACTACGTCAAAACAAGCATGGGCGTGGTGCGCTCTACCTTTGTAATTGATGAGAACGGGATGATCGAGAAGGTCATGCCCAAGGTGAAGCCGGATACCAACGCGGCGGAAATTCTGGACTATTTGAGAAAAAACGGGTAAGTAAGGATGCTTTCCGCCCGACGGCGAAAAAGTGGGACAAGCTACCCGAAAGCATCTTCTGAAGAGCGGAGCGGTGTCTGCATGTCAAAAAAGTGGCTACGCAACTTTTTTGACGGTCTAAGACCGCCTGCCGGCAATAGCCGGCAGGCGGTCGATTTTGATGGAAATTTCTCCCTCGGGCAGGGAAACAAATCCAGCCAAAAATCTGCATACCTTCCCAGCTTCTGCGGATACTATCCATGTTTTCCAAAGCGATACAATATACTCGCCGCGCCCCGGCGCGGCAGATACGGGAGGAATCGAGAATGAAAGCAACCGGAATCGTGCGCCGCATCGACGACCTGGGGCGCGTCGTTATTCCTAAGGAAATCCGGCGCACTATGCGTATCCGAGAGGGCGACCCTCTGGAAATCTACACCAGCCGGGAGGGGGAGGTCATTTTCAAGAAGTATTCCCTCATGGGCGGGCTGGATGACTTTGCCGCCCAGTTCTGCGAGACGCTGTCCAAGAGCTGCGGCGCCATCACCGCCGTGACGGACCGCGACTCTGTAATCGCCGTGGCCGGCGGCGGCAAGCGGGAGCTGCTGGGCAAGCGGATCAGCCCCCAGCTGGAGCAGATCATGGAGGACCGGCGCATCTATCAGCACGCCGGTGAGGAGCGCAGCGTCTTCGTCACCGAGTCCGGCGACAAGTACCGGACAGCCGTGGCCGCGCCCATCATCTCCGAGGGCGACGTACTGGGACTGGTGCTGTTCGTAGAGGACGGGGAAAACCTGGTCACCGGCGAAACAGAGTACAAGCTGGCCCAGACGATTGCCGCGTTCCTGGGCAAGCACATGGAGAGCTGAATAGCGCGGAAGGCGGCACAGCCCGGAATCATCCGGCTGTGCCGCCTTTTCGCGTCCTTTTATGGTCCGGTCAGGTGCATGGAGGAGAGGTATGACTTTCCGCCCGCTGCGCTGCTGCATATCAGCCCTTCCCGGCGTCCATCACGCAGAACAGGATGGTCCGCAGCACGGTCAGGGCAAAGATTGTGCCGACCAGCGCATACCCCGCCATCCTTCCGTCGAAGAAGGTGACGGCACAGGCAAACGCGATAGCGACTGCCGCTGCCGCCAGGACCTTCAGCAGAATGGCATCGGTCCTGCGCAGCGTCTGGATGGCCTGCCGGTCCTTTTCCTCTTTGCTGTACCTGCGGATACGGGACGCCTGCAATATGAAAAACAGGATGGTAAACAGGAAGACCGCATTCTGGATCGCATCATAGTAGTTGTGCCAATCCTGTCTCGCCCACATCCAATAGTAGGCGGCAATAAGTCCCGCATAAATGATCTTCGTCCCCACCAGTTCTTTCAGGGAAACTTTTTTCTCCATGATTTCATTCCTCCAGTGTAATGCCCGGTCCATACCGGCCCCATTCCGTGCCGCTGGTTCTTTACTCCACGGGGGTAACGATAGGCTTCCCGTCCCGGTCCACCAGCACGGTCAATCCGGTGCCGTTGGCCTTATTGTGGGACCCCAGCAGATAATTCACGCCGGTCTCCGTATCAACGATGATCCGCGCCACGTTCACGATACCCTGGTTGTAGACCTCCACAAAACGCTCCTTTGCCATCTCTTTTCCCTCCCTTCTTCGTCTGTCTGCAGGCAGAGCATACCACGTCATGACCGCGGAGTGGGCGGGATTTCCTAAACGACCTATATCTTTCCTGAACGGCAAGAATCGGGAAAGGACGGAACAGGATATTGACAAATTCCATGCAGGCGGTTACTTCTTTTTGCCGTTATGTACCTGTAAGAACAGGCCGCAAATGCCAATGATAACCAGACAGAACGGAAACACCCCCGACGCGACTGGGAGAGAGCCCTACCGGCTCTCTCCCAGTCGCTTTTTCAATTCAGCCTTCCCGGCCCGGGACAGCAGGCACTCCTGCCCCCCGACCCGGACCCGGTTCTTCTTCCACTCCACGGCTTCGATCTTATCCGCCGCCGCCAGAAAAGCCCGGTGGACCCGGACGAATCGTCCGCCCAGCTCCGCCTCCAGCTCATTCAGGCTGCCCACAAAATCCATCCGGCTGTGGGCGGTGTGGAGCAGTACATGGTGGGCCTTCGTTCCCGTCTCAAAAAACAGGATATCCTCCAGCGGCACATGCCGTATCTCCTCTCCCATCCGCAGGGAGAACACCTCCGCCGGGTCCCGCCGCTCCTCCATGAGCCGTCCATGGATCGCCTCCAGGCACCGCGCCGCCGCCGGTCCCGTCTGCTCCTGCCCCTTGACGATGTAGTCGAAGGCCTCCAGATGGTACTGAAAGGTCCGCCACGCCAGGTCCCCATAGCTGGTAATATACACCAGCGTCCCATGGGGGTCCCGCCTCCGCAGCTCTCTTCCCAGCCGGAAGCCGTCCCACTCGCCGTCCTTCAGGTCCACGTCCAGAAAATAGACGCTCCTCCGGTTGTCCTCCACCGCCTCCAGAAGGGCCTGGGCGCACCCGGCGGCGCATACCACCTTCATGTCGTAGTTTTCCATGAAGATCTTCCACTCCAGCGCTGTCTGGATCTGGTGGAGGACCGCCTCCTCATCATCACAGAGATAGATATGTATCACCGGCGGCCTCCCATACTCAGCTCCTGCACGAACACGCCCTCCGCCCAGTTGGTAGAGCTGGCAGCGTTGGGATATTCCTCCAGAATCCGCTGGTATCCGGACAGTCCCAGCCCCCGGCCGGACCCTTTGGTGGAGCCTCCCTCCGCCCAGAGCTTGTCAGGGTCGATGGTCCCGGCGTAGGGGTTGGACACCCGCAGGGACAGCCCCTTCTCCTGTGCCAGCAGGACAACCTCCACCCAAGGCGCTTCCGTCTCCAGCGCGGCCTCGGCGGCGTTGTCTAGCAGCACGCCCAGACAGCGGACAAAGTCCCACACATCCATATATACCCGCTCCACGGGGTAGAGGACCTCCAGACGGCAGTCGATCCCCCGCTCCCCCATGGCCGCCAGCTTGGACAGCAGGAGGCTCCGTACCTGGGGGACGCGCAGGTTGCCGATCTGGACGGACGCCTGTATCTTCTCCCCGATGCGCCGGTCAAAGCCCGCGTCCAGCTCCGACAGAGCGGCGCGCAGGGCGTCCAGCTCCCCCTCTCCCGCCTGCTCCGACAGACCCGCCAGCAGGTTCTTATAGTCGTGGCGGAAGGAGCGCACCTCCCGGCGGACGGCCTCCAGATCCCGCTCGTAGAGCTGCTGCTGGGCGATGACGTTCTGCTGGGCCTCCAGTCTTCGGGCCGCATCCAGCCGCTTGGCCAGGTAGACCACCAGTCCCGCCATCAGTACCACCACGACCACCGCCACCAGATAATAGGCGGGCAGATACTCCGGCTGCACGCCGCTTTGCAAAATGAGGAAGGTCTCCATGGTTATTTCCAGACCGAACAGGAGCAGGGCCGTCCGGCACTGGCTGGGGCACTCCTCCAGCAGCATCCGGAACCAGACGCCGAAGCGGAATATATACAGCAGCGCGCCGGTGACTATGACGGTGACGCTAAAGGAAACCAGCGCCGTGGCGAAAGGCAGCGCACCCCCCAGCATCCAGCACAGGCAGGACACGGCTACCTGGAAGGTCCCCGCCAGACAGGCCGCCGCAAAGGCCGGCCAGAAGCCGGTCCGCCAGGCCCACATGATCCACAGGGTACACATCAGCAGGATCGTCCCACTGTTCAACAGGTAGAGAAAAACCGAAGAAATGTCAGCGAGACAGAACCAGAACACGCCCACGCAGGTCGCCGCTATGGGCGAGAGCAGCAGGGCGGGCAGCTTTTTCAGCTGCCGCCACCGCCGCTCGTCCATGATGGCGAACAGATAAACGGCCAGGCCGGCGTGTCCGGTGAGCGTGTCCAAAAATATGGTGAAAATCTCTCCAAACGTAAGCACGGTATGACGCCCCCTTTATCTCCAGCCGCCCTGCCGCTTCTCCGCCAGCAGCTCCAGATAGGACCGCCGGGACAGCCGCTCCCGTGAGACCCCCAGGGCCTCCAGCAGCGCCAGCAGCCGGGCCACTGCCGCCGCCCGCTGCGCCTCTCCGGGGACCAGCAGCTCCAGCTCCAGAAAGCTGCCCAGATCCGTCACCTCGTCCAGGCAAAGGGTGACCTCGCCCAGGCGATAGGTCCGGCGGACCTTATCCACCACGGCAAGAGGGCGGTAGCCCAGGGCCTCCAGCAGCTTCTGCGCCGTATCGCTGTCGGATACCGCCGTCTCGTACTCGGTCCGGGCATTGGACACCCGGTCCACCTTGGGTCCCTTATAGGTCATCAGGCTCTTTCGGGGACCGTCCGGAAGGCGCCGGACGCTGCGCAGGCGCAGGGCCTCGTCCGTGCGCCGGAAATCCCGGTCCGTACCGTTAAAATATACATCCGTCTCCCGTACCAGCTCCTCCGGCAGGAAGCCCAGGGCCGCCGCCCTGTCCGCCAGCTCCTCCGCTGTCAGGCATCCCAGAGACGCCTTCAGCTCCGCTTCCAGCATAACTTTTTCCTCCTTATGATTTTGCCCGGGCGGGCAGCGCCCGGTCCTGCTCTGCGCATTACTTCTTCTGATTCTTGATCTGGTGCTTCAGCTGCCGGAAGTCCTTTCCCCGGAGATTATTTTGCTGGATGATCTGGGAGATCCGTCCCTCGGCG
>Ga0224748_10054_pt1 | contig 24143 bp, 18 predicted proteins | sample LIM_F_Water_Neg_FD_182074 | JGI IMG/M metagenome (GOLD analysis project Ga0224748, IMG submission 182074) | Enriched cells from gastrointestinal tract of the lab mouse from Pacific Northwest National Laboratory (PNNL), Richland, Washington... | ecosystem: Host-associated > Mammals > Digestive...
CTGTCACAGCGTCCTGCCTGTCCTTGCCCAAATAGGCAATCATATCGCACACCCGCACCACGCACCCCTCCAGGGTGCCTGGCACCAGCGTTTTGACAGCTTCCTCTCCCCGGATGCAGCAGGCCTCCAGGCTTTCATCAAAAGGCGCAAAGCCTGCCAAAGGCTGTGGCCTGTATTCCTTCTGGGCAAACTCTCCATTGTGGCAGAGGATGCCGTCCAGTGTCTGCAAGGTCACGTTCCGGTGGAAAATCCCCTCCAGCACCCGCACGCTGTGCACATTGTGGTTGAAGTACCGGCCTGTGTGTTCTTCCAGCAGCTCGCTTAAATACCGCTCCCCAGCGTGCCCGAAAGGAGTGTGGCCCAAATCGTGGCCCAATGCGATGGCCTCTATTAAATCCAGGTTCAGCCCCAGCACAGCGCCGATATTCCGGGCAATGCGGGACACAAGCTGCACATGCAGCGCCCGACGGGTCAGATCGTCATTTTCGTAAAAGGAAAAAACCTGGGTTTTATCTGCATAGCGGTTATATAAAGGCAGGTGCATGATTTTTTCCGAGTCCCGCACAAAGGCAGGCCGCCACAAGGTGGCCTTGTCCCGCTCCATATCCCGGCGCAGGGCAGCCTCCTCCCGGCACTGCCAGGGGTTTTCCCAGTGATTTTCCCTGTCTTGGCGGATGCGCTCCTGCAGCTCCCCGCTGAGAGCGGCATATTGCAGCTTTTCTTCCATATGGCCCCTTTCCAGCACAGCACAGAAAACCTCCGCCGCCCAGCCAGGAGCGGCGGAGGTTTTCCGAATATGTATAGAATTATTTAGATAGACAGCCGGGCAGACACCCGGTAAAGGGTTTCATCAAAGACGCGGGGCATATTCAAAGCCTCGGTAATGTCAAAGTCTACAACCTGCTCGCCCTTCAGGGCAACCACCCGGTTGGACATGCCGTTATGCAGCAGCTCCACAGCATGATACCCCATGCGGCTGGCAACTACCCGGTCACGCAGGGTGGGAGAACCGCCCCGCTGCACATGGCCCAGGATAGTGGCCCGACTTTCAATACCGGTAGCCTCCTGAATGCGCTCTGTAAGCTCCTGGGTGTGGCCTACGCCTTCGGCAACCACCACAATAAAGTGCTTCTTGCCGGTGCTCTGAGCAAACTTCATGCGCTCTACAATATCCTTCTCAAAATCAAAGGGCACTTCCGGCACCAAAGTGGCAATAGCGCCTACAGCAATACCGGTGTTCAGGGCAATGTCACCGCAGCGGCGGCCCATAACCTCCACCACGCTGCACCTGTCATGGGACTCTGTGGTGTCGCGGATGCGGTCGATCATTTCCATCGCTGTGTTCAGGGCGGTATCATAGCCAATGGTGTAATCTGTGCAGGCGATATCGTTGTCAATGGTGCCCGGCACGCCGATGCACAAAATGCCTTCCCCGGTCAGATCCCGCGCGCCCCGGAAAGAGCCGTCGCCGCCGATGACCACCACGCCGTCAATGCCCATCTCCCGGCATTTATCAGCAGCCTTTTTCACGCCCTCAGGGGTGTTGAACTCCGGGCTGCGGGCAGTGAACAGGGCTGTGCCGCCGTGCTGCATAATATCGGAGACGCTGCGCATGCTCATCTCCTTCACGTCCCCATGCAAAAGGCCGTTGTAGCCGCGCATTACGCCATACACCTTCATATCAAAGAACAGGGCGGAGCGCACCACCGCGCGCACCGCAGCGTTCATGCCGGGGGCATCCCCGCCGCTTGTCAATACTGCAATACTTTTCGCACCCATTTCTATCTTCCTCCAACGCAAAATGAAGCGAAGCTGGTTCGCCCTCTTTGCAAATATTATCAACGTCTATTATATCAAATTCCAGAAATTTATCAAGGGGGTTCGGGAAGATTTTGCCCAAATGTACCATTTTTTCAGACATCCCCTTCAGCTTCCTCTTTGAGGCGGGCGGTACACCACGTTTTCCTCTCCCAGCAGCTTTTCCAGCGCCCGCAGCAGGGGCTGGTTCACAAAAGCCCTGTATTGTGGCGGAGCCTTCACAAGCTTCCCTGTGTCCACAAACCGCAGGTATACCTCTGTCTGCCCCTCATCAAAAATGGCAAGATACTGCATGGCCTTACGGTACAGAGGGCTTTGCTGGGAGCCTATCCGGAGATACAGCCCCTGCCGTCCCGGCCTTGGTGGCTTTGCGCCCTCCTCCGGCGGAGGGGACAGTTCCATGCACACCAGCTCCGGCTCCTTTTCCTCCTGGAAGCTCAGCCGGCCCGCCGCCTCCACTATAACCCCTTCCTGCAGGAATATGCCGCAGCCCTCCAGCACCTTGGGGAACACCAGGGCTACAATGGCTCCGTACATATCCTCCAGGGTGATAAAGGCCATAGTCTGCCCGGAACGGGTATTTTTCCGGCGCACCCCTGTGATAATGCCCAGCATCTTCACCCGCTGCCCATCCTGGTACAAGGGGGCCTCCCCCTCCCCTGCCTGGGCGCTTTGCAGCACCTGATCGGTACGGGCATACATTCCTTTGCCATAGTGCCCAGAAAAGGCTGCCATAGGGTGGCCGGAAAGGTACATCCCTGTCACCTCTTTTTCCATGGTCAGCTTATCCAGTTGGGAGAAATCCTCCGCTGGCGTCAGGGGCGGATCCCCTCCATCCTCTGCCTGGGGGTTGTCGAAGAACCCCATCTGCCCCTCAATGTTCCGGCGCTTTGCGCTGTCCAGGGCCTCCAGCACATGTTCCACAGCCAAGAGCATTTCCTTGCGGTTATTGCCCAGGCCGTCTAAGGCCCCGCATTTTATCAGGCTTTCAATAGCCCTGCGGTTTAGGTCTTTGCCTGCCATGCGGCGGCAGAAGTTATAAAAGGAGGTATATGGCCCCCGGGCTTCCCGCTCCTCCACCAGCCGGGCAATCACGCCCCGGCCCAGGTTCTTCACAGCCAGCAGTCCGAAGCGGATGCCCTTTTCCGTCACAGCAAAGCCCATGCCGCTTTCGTTCACGTGGGGGGCCAGCACCGCGATGCCCAGCCGCCTGCACTCCTCTGTATACTCCGCCACCTTCCCGGCCCAGCCCAGGACACTGGAAAGCAGCGCCGCCAGATACTCCTTGGGATAGTGGCATTTCAGGTAGGCGGTTTCATAGGCCACAATGGCATAGCAGGCCGCGTGGGACTTATTAAAGGCATAAGAGGCAAAGTTCTCTATCTCCCTGAAAAGCTCCTCTGCTGTGGCTAAGTCCACCCCCCGGCGCAGGCAGCCTTCCACCTCCCAGGCGCCGTCCTCCCCCTGCTGCCCATGGAGGAACACCTGCCGCTCCCGCTCCAGCACATCATGCTTTTTCTTGGACATGGCCCGGCGCACAATATCCGCCCTTCCCAGGGAATAGCCCGCCAAATCCCGGAAAATCTGCATCACCTGCTCCTGGTAGATGATGCATCCAAAGGTCACCCCCAGAATAGGCTCTAAAAGCTTGTGCTTATATTGCACCTTTCCCGGATCCCGCCTGTTTTCCAGGTACATGGGGATAAACTGCATGGGGCCCGGGCGGTACAGGGAGATAATGGCGATAAGATCCTCTATCTCCTCTGCCCGGGACTGCACCAGCAGCCGCGTCATGCCCGCAGATTCAAACTGGAACACCCCCACAGATTCCCCCGCCGCCAGCATCCGGAACACCTCCCGGTCGTCCCAGGGAATGCGTTCCATGGAAAAAGACGGCTCCCGGCGGCGGATAAGCTTCTCCGCGTTCTCAATGACAGAAAGGTTCCTAAGGCCTAAGAAGTCCATTTTCAAAAGCCCCAGTTCTTCTATGGCTGTCATGGTAAACTGGGTCACTACCACATCGTCGTTTTTCGCCAGGGGCACATATTCCATCACAGGCTTGTCTGTGATAAGCACGCCCGCCGCATGGGTGCTGGTGTGCCGGGGCATGCCCTCCACCTTCCGGGCCATATCTACCAATGCCCGCACCTGGCTGTCTGAATCATATTTTTCCTTAAAGGCCCTGAAGCCTTTCAGGGCTTTATCCAGGGTCATGCCCAGCTCCATGGGCACCAGCTTTGCCACCTGATCTACTGTGCCATAGGGGATTCCCATGGCCCTGCCCACGTCCCGGATGGCCCCCCGGGCCGCCATGGTGCCAAAGGTGACAATCTGGGCCACGTGATCCGCGCCGTATTTGTCCAGCACATAGGCGATGATTTCATCCCGGCGCTCGTCGCTGAAGTCGATGTCAAAGTCCGGCATGCTCACCCGCTCCGGGTTTAAAAACCGTTCAAAAATCAGGCCGTACCGGATAGGATCCACGTTGGTGATGCCGGTGCAGTAGGCCGCCAGGCTCCCCGCCCCGGATCCGCGGCCCGGCCCTACAGGAATCCCCACGCTTTTGGCGTACCGGATAAAGTCCCACACAATGAGATAGTAGTTCACATAGCCCATCTGGGAGATGGTGTCAATCTCATATTGCAGCCGCTGCTCCAAAGCCTCCCCGGGCTTTGGGCCATAGCGCTTCTCAAGGCCTTCCCGGCACAGGCGCTGGAAAAAGGCCAGGTTTTCGCTGCCATCTGGGGTGGTGAAGCGGGGCAGCTTTGTCTTGCCGAATTCCAGCTCCACCTGGCAGCGCTGGGCGATTTTTACTGTGTTGTCAGCAGCCTCCGGATATTCCGGGAACAAAGCCCGCATCTGTTCCTCGCTTTTATAATACAGTTCTCCCGAGCCAAATTCCAGCCCGCCCTCCTCGTTTATAGTGCGGCCTGTCTGGATGCACATGAGTACCCGGTGCATCTCCTCGTCCCCGGCAGAAATATAATGGCAGTCGTTTGTCACCACCAGGGGAATGCCCGTCTCCTGGGAAATCCGGAGCAGCCCGGGGCTGACCACTTTTTCATCGGAAAGGCCATGATCCTGCAGCTCCAGATAAAAATTCTCCGGCCCGAAAATTTCCCGCAGGCCCAGGGCCGCCCCTTTCGCGCCCTGGTAGTCCCCCCGCAGCAAGGCCCTGGGAATTTCCCCGGACACACAGGCGGACAGGGCGATAAGGCCCTCGTGATATTCCCGCAGCAAATCGTAGTCTACCCGGGGGCGGTTATAAAAGCCTTCCACATAGCTTTTGGACACCATGGCCATTAAGTTGCGGTAGCCGGTTTCATTCTCGCACAGCAGCACCAGATGGCGGTTTTCGCTGTCCAGCTCATGGATTTTGTCAAACCGGGTGCGCTTGGCCACATAGACTTCGCACCCCAGGATGGGCTTAATCCCCCGCTTTTTTGCCGCTTTGTAAAAGTCAATCACGCCGTACATGCAGCCATGGTCTGTAATGGCTACCGCCTTGTGGCCCATAGCCTGGGCTGTATCCAGCAGCTTTTCTATCCGGCAGGCCCCGTCCAAAAGGCTATACTCTGTGTGCAGGTGCAGATGTGCAAATCCCATAAAGGCCCTCCTGCCAAAATCAGTGGATGTCCTCCAAGCCAACCTCTATCCAGAAGTAATACTCCATGCCAATATTATCCTTCTCCTGCCCCCAATACGTTTCCTCGCACACCAGGTAGCGCCCTGGCTCCCGGGGGCATTCAAATTCTGCCTTTTTCTCCGAGTATATCTGCTCCTTTTCGTCATAAATCACGAAATAAAAAGGCCCGTTGGCGCTTTTCCCCTCAAAGCGCAGGGTGATGGAGTGGTCGTATTCCACCATAGGGGCCTTTTCCCCGATTTCCCCGGGCACCAGCCGCCGTTTATCCCGGCGCACCCCTTTCTCCGTGGTGTATATCTCGTTTTGCAAAGGCTGTACCGCCACATCCAGGCTGCTGAGGGTAACTGTCCCCACCTCTGGCGGGCCGCTGCCCGCCCAGCCCAGCAGAAGATACAGCAAGCCGAAAATCCCCAGCATCATGGCGACAGCACCACCGTATACCGCGGCTTTCAGCTTGCCGCTGCCCTCTACCTTAAAATTCCCATGGGGTAATATGGCATCCCGCAGGCGCATAGTCCCTTCCCCTTTCTGCGTGTTTTAGAGGATGTTCTCCATCCCTTTTTCCTCCAATATCTCCTCCCCTATCTCCAGCAGCCGCTGAAGCCGGTGGTTCACCCCGCTGCGGCTGATATGAAGCCGCTCCCCCAGTTCCCGGAGGGTCATGTCCGGATAGGAAAGGCGCAGCCGGGCCAAATCTCCTAAATGGGAAGGCAGGCTGTCCAGCCCTACCGTGTCATTGATGATGGCAATGGCCGCTGTCTGCCGGGCAGAGGCGGAAAAGGTCTTGTCCATGTTGGCTGTTTCAAAATTGGTCTTGCGGTTGATATTGTTCCGGGCCTCCTTGTACATTTTCACCTGCATCAGCTCCATGGCTGCCCCGGAGGCCCCCAAATAGGCCAGCATGTTTTCAATCTGCCCGCTCTCTTTTAAATATACCGCATAGGCCCCCTTGCGCTGCACAATGGCGGGAGCTGCCCGGAAGGCGGGAATCTCTCCCAGCAGGGTGTAGAGATCCTTTGCCAGGTTCTTATAAGGCACGGCAAACTCCAGATGATAACCCTTGTTGGGATCCGTAGCAGTGCCGCAGGTGAGGAAAGCCCCGCGCAGGAAGGCCTGCACGCAGCAGTCCTCCTCCAGAGGGGCGCGGTTTATGCGCAGGCTGGTTTCCTGCCCGGAGTGCCCGAAAGCTTCCAAAAGCTGGGCGCGGGCGGAAGGCTCCGGCAGTGTGACCCGGTAGGCGGGCTTCTGCCGGCGGCTTACCGCATAGTTTAGCTGGGCAGACACCCCGGCCCCGGCGGCGCAAAGCTCCATGGCCCTTCTGGCGGCAGGGGCGCTTTCCGTTACCCAGGCGCTGTCCCGCAGGGTGAAGCACCGGGAAAAAAGCCAGGCCCCATAGCACTCTGCTCCCAGGCAGCAGGGGCGCTTTATTTCTATCCTGCACAGTTCTGCCTTGATTTTGCCGGAAAACGACATACCCTGTCCCACCTCCTTTACAGGCAAAGGCCGGAAGGCCCTGCCCCCCGCTCTGCCAAAAGGGCTTTCCCTTTTGTGTCCTGCCTGCCCTGTTATAATAGGGATATTACTTCCTCTGCTATCGCTTTTATGTCTACCCGGGAAAAATCCGTCACATCTACTGTTACCCGGGGGCCGCCCACGTCGAAAGCATCCATCCCCCTGGCCCGGAATCCTTCTACAAACTGCTCAAAGGTAAGGGGTACATAAGGTGGGCGCTCTCCCAGCGGCTCTGGGTAGCAAGTGTTCACCACATGGCCCCGATGGCGGCCAGGGGACATGTCCCGCTCCAAAAAGCGGCGGTAAATGGCATGGGGATCCCCTGTGAGCATAACCGTCACCACTGGGCAGGCGTATTTTTCCAGCAGGGCCTGCAGCCCGGGTTTGCTGGCGTTTTCAAAGTTGTTTTCCAGTATGACGGACTGGCCCAGAGACAGCACCTGCCCGGCGCAGTAATACAGGATATCCATAGCCCCCACGCCTAAAGCCACCTTTTCCGCCCGGCACTGGAAGCCCACAGAGTCATAGAGCAGCTCCTTCATGCTGTCCTTGGAGAACATGGGAAAACCAAGCTCTTTCGAGAGTGCCGCCGCCAGGGTGCTTTTACCCGACGCAGGCAGGCCCGCTACCAATATGCATGCCATGCCCGTCACCTTCCCCTTTCAGAATTTCTGCATATCCCGGTGGGCAGCGCTGGCCTTCACGCCCTTGGAGATCAAATGGTCGCACATATACTGGGCCAGGGCCACAGAGCGGTGGTGCCCGCCAGTACATCCCACAGCTATTACAAGCTGGCTTTTTCCCTCCCGGGCATACAGGGGCAGAAGATAGTCTATCATGTCCGTAAACCGGACGGCAAAGCCCTGGGTTTCCTCTTTATCCATTACGTAGTCCCGCACCTCTGGGTCAAGGCCTGTTTTGGGGCGCAGGTTTTCATCGTAAAAGGGATTGGGCAGGCAGCGCACGTCGAACACCAAATCCGCCTCCATGGGGATGCCAAATTTAAAGCCGAAGCTGATGCACAGTACAGAGAGGGAGTCTCCGGCGCTGTTTAAGAACAGCTCTGCAATGCGGTTTTTCAGTTGGGCCGGGGAGAATCCCGAGGTGTCCATGACAAAATCAGCGTTCTCCTTGGCCAGTTTAAGCATGTCTCGCTCCAGCTTCACCGCCTGCTCCAAAGAGCCGTTCAAGTCATCGGAAAGGGGATGCTTGCGGCGTGTTTCCTTAAAGCGGTGAACCAGCACCTGATCGGAAGAATCCAGAAATAAAATTTTGAAAGGCTTTTTGTCCCGCTTCAAAGCCTCGGTGGCTGTAAAAAAGGACATGAACATCTCCCCGCCCCGGGTATCCGTCACTACAGCCGCCCGGCCCAGGCCTTCAGACTTTTCACACAAATCATAAAAAACCGGAATCATTGCCGGCGGGAGATTGTCCACGCAGTAAAAGCCAATGTCCTCCATGGCGTGCATGGCCCTGGTTTTGCCAGCGCCGGAAAGGCCCGTTACAATTACAAATTCCATTTAAATCGCCAATTATGATACAGGATGTGCGCAAAACGCCTTAGAGCAGCCTTTTGCGCCCGGTATCGCTCCTTCCTTCCATATTTTTCGCTCTGCATTCTCTTTACATGCCCTATTGTAAGCATTATACCAAATTCCGTTTTTCCCGTCAACGGAATCGTGAACGGGGAAGCCAGCCTTTAATATCGCGAGACTTAAGTAAAATAGGCTTTTGCAGGCTGCGTGGGTATACCTGAAAAACGCAACTGTGAACAAACTATGAATGCGCAGGGCTTTAGTATCCAAAAACACACCACAACTTCCCCTTCATGCCCCATTTTTCTTCTAAACGCATGAAAGCCCCCTTGCCTGCCCAATATCAAAAAATTTTCCTTGCGGTTTTCCAGAAAATGTGGTAAAGTTTTATCAGTTTAAAGCTTACAAGCTTTAAACTGATAAAATCCAGAAGGCAGTTATATTTGGAAGAGGGGAAATGTTATGGACAAGCAAATGACTATATGGCTGGTGATTGGCGTATACGCCGTCTTTATGCTGGCAATTGGGATTCTTTATTCCCGCAAGGGCAGCGATATGGCGGGCTTTACTGTAGGCGGGCGCAGCGCGGGAGCCTGGATTTCCGCCCTGTCCTATGGTACGGCCTATTTTTCCGCTGTTATGTTCATCGGCTATTCCGGCGGCTCCGGCTGGTCGTACGGCCTGTGGAGCGTGCTGGTGGGCATTGGGAACGCGGTTTTCGGCTCCCTTCTGGCCTGGCTGGTGCTGGCAAACCGTACCCGGAAAATCACCCGGCGGCACGATATCAAATCCATGCCCCAGCTTTTTGAAAAGCGCTTTCAAAGCCCTGCCATGCGGCTTTTCTCCTGCATCGTAATTTTTGTGTTCCTTATCCCCTATTCCGCCTCTGTTTATAAGGGGCTTACAAGTGTCTGCTCTGTTATTCTGGGCATTAACGAACAGGTATGTATGATTATTATTGCCATCGCTTCTGCCCTGCTGCTGGTGCTGGGAGGCTACATGGCTACCCTGAAAGCGGATTTCGTCCAAGGCTTTGTGATGATGATTGGCGTTACCGCCCTGATTGTGCTGGTGGTGCTGTTCCCCCAGGTGGGCGGCCTGAGCCAGGGCCTTTCCAACATGGCGGACTACATGAAAGCCCACGAAATGGCGCCCCTGCCGGGGAAATCTGCTGTGGCCCTGGTTTCCACCCTGCTGATGACCAGCTTCGGCACCTGGGGCCTGCCCCAGATGGTACATAAATATTATGGCATCCGGGACGGCAAGGAGGTAAAGCGGGGCACCATTATCTCCACCTTTTTCGCCCTGCTGGTGGCGGGGGGCGGCTATTTCATCGGCTCTTTGTCCCATCTGTTTTTCGGGGAAACCATGCCCGAGGGGGGCAAGGATTTTATCGTGCCCCTGATGCTGGACTCTGCCGGACTGCCCAACCTGCTTATCGGCGTGATTCTGGTGCTGCTGATTTCCGCCTCTGTCTCCACCCTTTCCAGCATTACCCTGACTGCCTGCACCACTGTCTCCATGGATTTGGTGAAATCCACCTTTGCCAAAAAGATGGAGGACAGGAATCTGGCTGCCCTCACCCGCATTTTGTGCCTGGCCTTTGTGGTGCTCAGCTATGTTATCGCAAACTATCCCACCCCCATTCTGGAGATGATGTCCTACTCCTGGGGGATTATCTCCGGCTCCTTCCTGGCGCCCTACCTGCTGTCCCTGTACTGGAAGGGTATCAACCGGGCCGGGGCCTGGGCCGGCATGCTGGGGGGCTTTCTCACAGCCTTCCTGCCGGCGGCCCTTTCCGGCTTCACCACCCCGGACGGCCCTCTTTACGCCTGCCTTGCCATGATTCTCTCCTTTGCGCTGTGCTTTGCAGGCAGCAAAATGGCGAACGTTTTCCATTGGAAGTCCGCACAGCCCAACGAAAAATTCTACAGCCCGGGAACCGAGGAATAAACAAGAGCAAAAGGAAAACGCGGCGTGTACCGGGAAAGCCCTCCTGCACGCTGCGTTTTCCTTTGAGAAGCCGAGCCGGGGAAGCCAGGCGTTTTCCGGAAAAGAAAGGTTTGCCTGCCGGACAGTTTCGTGGTATACTTACACTATATACTATAGATCCAAACTTTACCGGGATATGAAAAGGAGTTGTTTCCATGGAAAGCCTGCGCATTGCGCTGGAAATTGTGCTGCCCCTGTTCCTGCTGCTGGCAGTGGGGTATTGCATTAAGCTGACAGGAATTATGAACGAAACCTCTGTGCGGCAGACCAACAATATGATTTTCAAAGTGTTCCTACCCCTGCTGGTTTTTTTCAACATCTATAAAACCGATCTTACCAGCAGCTTTGATATGAGCCTGCTGCTCTTCGCGGTGGTGGGGGTGCTGCTGCAATTCATTATCTCCCTGTGCCTGGTAATCCTCCTGGAGCACGACAACGCCCGCCGGGGGGTTATGCTCCAGGGCATGTTCCGCAGCAATTTCGTGCTGTTCGGCATCCCTATCAGCACAGCCCTGTTTGGGGACTCTGCCGCAGGGCTTGCCTCCATCCTGATAGCGGTGGTTATCCCCCTGTACAATATGCTGGCAGTCATTTCCCTGGAATCTTTTAACGGCAAAAAGCCCAGCCTGTGGAAAATCCTGGTGGGCATCCTCACAAACCCCTTGATTATCGCTTCCGCCGCAGGCATCCTTTTCGTGGTGTTCCATATTCCACTGCCTACGGTGCTGTATAAAACCGTTTCAGACCTGTCTATCATCGCCACGCCTTTGGCCTTCGTGATTTTGGGCGCCTCTTTCAGTTTTGGGGAGACAGGCCGCTGTGTGCGGGATTTGTGCATTACTTTGGGGGCCAAGCTGGTGGCTTATCCCCTCCTGTTCATCGCTTTGGCAATTCTGATGGGCTTCAGGGACGCCCATCTGGCCGTGTTGCTGACCGTGTTCGGCTCCCCCATCGCCGTATCCTCCTTTACCATGGCCCAGCAGATGGGGGGCGACGACAAGCTTGCCGGGCAGCTTGTCGTGTTCAGCTCCCTGCTGTCCGTATTTACCATGTTCCTGTTTATTTTTGGGTTAAAGGAGCTGGCGTTTTTTTAAGAGGGAACTGCCTGCATTTTTAGGGGCATGTGGCGGCTGATTTTCTGAGAAAAGCGCGCTTTTTGCAATTTTCTTTTTCAGAACTTGCAAAATTTGTCTTTCTGCCATTGACAGGGACAGGCTTTTCAGGGATAATAGGAGTATGGCTGAAAACATAGGGCACCCCCATATGGTGTGGGGCAGGCCCTGTACGCATACAGGAATTTTGTTTAGGCGGGCTTTCATGCGCCTGCCAGGAAGGAGAAAATGTATGGGCAGAACAATCGCGCAAAAGATTCTGGAGGCGCACCTCCTCAGCGGTGAAATGCAGGCGGGGGCGGATATCGGCCTGAAAATCGACCAGACCCTGACCCAGGACGCCACCGGCACTATGGCATACCTGGAGTTTGAGGCTATGGGCGTGCCCCGGGTGAAAACTGAGAAAAGCGTGGCCTACATCGACCACAACACCCTGCAAAGCGGCTTTGAAAACGCCGATGACCACCGGTTTATCCAATCCATTGCCAAGAAGCATGGCATCTATTTCTCCCGGCCCGGCAACGGCATCTGCCACCAGCTTCATTTGGAGCGCTTTGGTATTCCCGGCAAAACCCTGATTGGCTCTGACAGCCACACCCCCACCGGCGGCGGCATTGGTATGCTGGCCTTCGGCGCGGGAGGCCTGGACGTGGCTGTGGCCATGGGCGGCGGGGAATACCATATCTCCATGCCGAAAATGACGAAAATCAACCTGACAGGCCGCCTGTCCCCCTGGGTTTCCGCCAAAGATGTGATTCTGGCAGTGCTGCAGAAGATGAGCGTAAAGGGCGGCGTGGGCAAAATTATTGAATACGGCGGGGAGGGCATCAGCACCCTCACTGTGCCGGAGCGGGCCACCATCACCAACATGGGCACAGAGCTGGGGGCCACTACCTCTATCTTCCCCTCAGACGAGATTACAAGGGAATTCCTGGAGGCCCAGGGCCGGGGGGATCAGTGGGTGGAGCTGAAATCTGACCCGGACGCTGTATACGACGAGGAGTTCACCATCGACCTTTCCACCCTTGTGCCCCTGGCAGCTTGTCCCCACAGCCCGGACGCGGTGAAGCCTGTGGAGGAACTGGCAGACATCAAGGTGGATCAGGTGTGCATCGGCTCCTGCACCAATTCCTCCTATCTGGACATGATGCGGGTAGCCGCCATCTTAAAGGGCAAAACCGTACACCCGGATGTGAGCCTCACCATTGGCTGCGGCTCCAAGCAGGTGTACAATATGCTGGCTTTAAACGGCGCTTTGGCGGACATCATCGCCGCAGGCGCCCGGGTGCTGGAGTGCGCCTGCGGCCCCTGTATCGGCATGGGCCAGTCCCCCAATTCCGGCGGCGTTTCCCTGCGCACCTTTAACCGGAACTTCGAGGGCCGCAGCGGCACGGCGGACGGGCAGGTATATCTGGTCAGCCCGGAGACGGCGGCGGCTTCCGCCCTCACAGGCATGTTTACGGATCCCCGCACCCTGGAAGGCTGGGAAGAAATCTCCATGCCCAAAGAATTCCTCATTAACGACAACATGATTGTCCCCCCCATTGAGGAGGCCTTGATGGAGACGGTGGAAATCCAGCGGGGGCCGAACATTAAGCCTTTCCCCATTGCAAAGCCTTTGGAGGATTCCATTCAGAAAAAGGCCATTCTGAAGGTGGGCGACAACATCACCACCGACCATATTATGCCCGCAGGCTCTAAAATCCTGCCCTACCGTTCCAACATCCCCTATCTCTCCCAGTTCTGCTTCGGGGTGTGCGACAAGACATTCCCCCAGCGCTGCAAGGAGGAGGGGGGCGGCATGATTATTGCCGGTTCCAATTACGGCCAAGGCTCTTCCCGTGAGCACGCGGCCCTGGTACCCCTGTACCTGGGGATAAAGGCGGTCGTGGCAAAGTCTTATGCCCGCATCCACTGCGCCAATTTGGCAAACGCCGGCATTATTCCCTTGGAGTTTACGGACGAGAGCGATTACAATAAGATAGACCAGATGGACGATCTGTGCCTGCCCCATATTAAAGAGGAACTCCAGAAGGGCTGCGGCGTTACCATGGAGAACCTGACCAAGGGCACCTCCTATAAGCTTACTGCTGTGCTCACAGAGCGGCAGCGGCAGATGGTGCTGGCAGGCGGGCTGCTGAACTATACAAAGACTGCTGGCAGGGAGTAACAGGATATGACTGGCTATGTGAAATTCCTGCGGGATCATGTGGGTCACGCGCCAGTGCAGCTATGCAGTGCGGGCATTCTGGTGGAGAACGAAAAAGGGGAAATCCTGCTCCAGCTACGGGCGGACAACCATACCTGGGGCATATCGGGCGGCGCTGTAGAGTTGGGCGAAAGCACAGAGGATGCAGCCCGGCGGGAGCTTCTGGAGGAAACCGGGCTGGCGGCGGACGAACTGGAACTTTTCTCCGTATTCTCCGGGGAAAACCAGCACTATGTATATCCAAACGGCGACGAAGTGCATCTTATTATGACCGTATATTTGTGCCGGAAATACCATGGCACATTGCGGCGGCAGGAGGAGGAAGTAGACGAGCTTCGTTTCTTCCCGCCGGAGGCCCTGCCGGATAACATAACGCCGCCTGAGAAGGATGTCCTTAAAAAATATATGCAGATGGCACGCCCTTAAAATATGTGCAAAAAAATATGTGCAGATAAAGACAAGGAGAAACTTATGACTTTTGAAAAGATACAGATGAAAACACCCTTAGTGGAGATGGACGGCGACGAGATGACCCGCATCATCTGGCAGATGATAAAGGATATCCTGCTTACGCCTTACATTGACCTGAACACAGAGTATTATGATCTGGGTCTGGAGAACCGGGACAAGACCGGGGATCAGGTGACGGTGGATTCCGCCCTGGCCACCAAAAAGTATGGCGTGGCGGTAAAGTGCGCCACCATCACCCCCAACGCCGCCCGTATGACCGAGTATAACCTCCATGAGATGTGGAAGTCTCCCAACGGCACCATCCGGGCCATCCTGGACGGCACCGTGTTCCGAGCGCCCATTTTAGTAAAGGGCATTACCCCCTACATTCCCACCTGGAAAAAGCCTATCACCATTGCCCGCCACGCTTACGGGGACGTGTATAAGAACACGGAGGCTTTAGTGGAGAAAGGCTCGAAGGCGGAAATCCTTATCACAAAGCCCGACGGCACCCAAGAAAAGCACCTGATCCACGACTATGCAGACAGCGCAGGGGTGGTGCAGGGAATGCACAACCTGGATGGGAGCATTGAAAGCTTTGCCCGGGCCTGCTTTAACTTTGCCCTGGACACCAAGCAGGACTTATGGTTTGCCACCAAGGACACCATCTCCAAGAAATACGACCACCGTTTTAAGGACATTTTCCAGGAGGTTTTCGATAAGGACTATGCCCGGAAATTTGCGGAAGCGGGAATTGAATACTTCTACACTCTCATAGACGACGCTGTGGCCCGGGTGGTGCGCAGCGAGGGCGGGTATATCTGGGCCTGCAAAAACTATGACGGGGACGTGATGAGCGACATGGTGGCCACAGCCTTTGGCAGCCTTGCCATGATGACCTCTGTGCTGGTGGCCCCGGACGGCACCTGCGAATATGAGGCGGCCCACGGCACAGTACAGCGCCACTACTATAAGCATTTAAAGGGCGAGCCTACCTCTACAAACTCTGTGGCAACCCTGTTTGCCTGGACAGGCGCCCTGCGCAAGCGGGGAGAGCTGGACGGCAACAGCCGACTGGCAGACTTTGCGGACAAGCTGGAGAAAGCCGCTCTGGACACCATTGAGGACGGCGTGATGACAGGGGACTTGGCGGCTATGTCTACCCTGCCCAACATTCAGAAGGTGGGCACAGAGGAATTTTTAAAGGCTATTCAGGTACGGCTGGAAAAGGCTTTATAAAGCACTTCATTTTACACGTCGGGGAGGGATTGGCTTTGCAAAAGAAAAATTCAGTTTCCATGTCCGTTATCCGCCGCCTGCCCCGGTATTACCGCTTTTTAACTGAGCTTTCCAAAAACGGCGTAACCCGCATTTCTTCCAAGGAGCTTTCGGAAAAAATGGGGTTCACTGCCTCCCAGGTGCGGCAGGACTTTAACTGCTTCGGCGGTTTCGGACAGCAGGGCTATGGCTATCATGTACCCCAACTGCGCACTGCCATTGAGGAAATCCTGGGCCTGCAGCATAAATATTCCTGTATTCTGATAGGTGCGGGCAACCTGGGGAAGGCTATTGCCGGGCACATGCCTTTTGAGCAGTTGGGCTTCCGGCTTGTGGGGGTGTTTGACAACTCCCCCAAGGTGGTGGGCCAGAAGATTGGCGGGCAGGAGATACTTCCTTATGGGAAGGTTGGCGCTTTCTATCAGGAACACTGCCCTTCCATGGCGATTCTCTGCGTACCACAGGAAAACGTAGAAGAGATAACCGATTATCTCTACACGGTGGGAATGCGCTCTTTTTGGAACTTCGGGCATTATGATATCGCGCTGAAGCACCCGGACGCTATTGTGGAAAATGTCCACATGAACGACAGTATGATGACCCTTTGCTATAAGCTGGCGGCAAAAGACCGGCTTCCCAACTAAAGCCTTTTCCCGCAAAGAGCGCCCCTCTGCCTAGTTGGCAGGGGGGCGCTCTTTGCCTGTGCATGTGAAAAACTGTATTTTTCAAGTGCGGCAGCGATAAATCCGCTGGAAAGGGGAAATACTACCTTTGAAAGAAATTTTTTCGGAGGTACGTTATGCAGGGGAAAGTGGAAATATGCGGGGTGAACACGTCCAAACTGAAGGTACTGAAAAGCGATGAAATGCGGGAACTGCTCATCCGCTGCCATGACGGGGACAAGGATGCCCGGGAAAAACTGATTGCCGGAAACCTGCGGCTGGTTTTAAGCGTGATTCAGCGCTTTGGCAACCGGGGGGAAAACCCGGACGATCTGTTCCAGGTGGGGTGCATTGGGCTGATGAAGGCCATAGACCACTTTGATGTGAGCCAGGGGGTGCAGTTTTCCACCTATGGGGTACCCATGATTATTGGGGAAGTGCGCCGCTTTCTCCGGGACAACAACGCTGTGCGGGTCAGCCGGAGCATGCGGGACACGGCCTACAAAGCCATTCAGTGCAAGGAACAGCTTACCGCCCGGGGCGGGAAAGAGCCTACCATTGAGGAGATATCCCAGGCCCTTTCCATGAAGCGGGAGGATGTGGTGGTGGCCCTGGAGGCCATTGTGGAGCCGGTTTCCCTGTACGAGCCTGTGTTTTCCGACGGAGGCGACACCATCTATATTATGGATCAGGTAGGCGACGGCAACGACCAGGACTGGCTGGAGGAAATTGCCATCAAGCAGGCTATCCGGGGCTTGAGCGACCGGGAAAAGCGCATCCTTTCCCTGCGCTTTCTGGAAGGCAAAACCCAGATGGAGGTGGCAGGAGAGGTTGGCATTTCCCAGGCCCAGGTTTCCCGGCTGGAAAAGGGCGCGCTGGGGAAAATAAAAAAAGAGATACGGGCCTGACGCTTGCTTGCGCCAGGGGATTTGAAGGCCGCGGGGTTTCCGCGGTTTTACATATTTATAGCCCTCTTTTACCCCTATTGCAGCGGATAAAATCTTTGAAGCAGGTGTTCTTAGGGCTGTTCCCACTTTACTTTTCCAGTGAAAAATGGTAGTATAATGAAAGAAATACAGGAAAAGGAGGGGGCGGCATGGAAGGCTCTTTAGAAGGCGCTTTGGCAGCTATACTGCTTTTCGGAGCTTTCCAGATCTGCGGTGTGGCTGCTGCCTTTCCCCTGCTGCCCCAGGAAAGCACCGGGGTACGGCTGCTTTTCGGCAGCGTGGCGGGAAGCCTGATGCTCCAGTGGTTTCCGGCGCTGTTCGCCTTTGGCTTTGGCTTTTCCCCTGCCGCCCATCTGCTGGCCCTGCTGCTGGCCTTAGGGTGCGCTGGGGCCAGCCTGTATGGAAGCCGCGCCAAAAAGTTTTCTGCTTTTTCCTCCCTGCCAAAGGCTTTGGGGGCCTTTGGGCGGCAAAAATTCCTGCTACTTGTCCCGCTCTTTTGTGGCTTCTTCATTTTTTTAGTGTTCCACTCCTTCCGTTTTGAAAACAACCGGGTATACTGCTGCCAGTCCACCTATGGGGACATGAGCATGCACCTGAGTTTTATCACCAGCCTTGCCCGCCAGCAGGTTTTTCCTCCCGAATATTCCCTGCTGCCCGGCGTGCGGCTTTCCTATCCTTTTTTGTCCGACAGCATTTCCTCCAGCCTCTATCTTTTAGGCGCGCCTTTACGGCTGAGCTATGCTTTGCCCATGTGCGCGGCAGGCGCCCAGGTCTTTTTCGGGGCATATCTCTTTTTCCGCCGGATGCTGGGATCGCCTGCCCAGACGGCAATAGCTTTCCTGCTGTTTTTCTGCAACGGCGGGCTGGGGGTGTTCTACTTTTTAGGGGGCGGGAAGGAGAATTTCACCCGGATTTTCACGGCATTTTATGAAACGCCTACAAACTATGTGGCGGAAAATATCCGCTGGGTGAACGTGATAGCCGACATGATGCTTCCCCAGCGGGCCACCCTGTTCGGCTGGGCCATACTGTTCCCCACCCTCTACCTGCTATACCGGGGGGTTTTTGAAGGGGAAAAGCGTTTTTTTCTCTATGGAGGCGTGCTGGCAGGCGCTCTGCCTATGGTACACACTCACTCCTTTCTGGCTTTGGCGCTGGTGTGCGGGGGATGGTTGGTGCTGGATTTGTGCAAAAGGCTCCGGCTGTTGGACAGGGCTGTTTTGCTGGGAAAGGGCGCGGTGGTGGCGGGAGTGCCCGTTATGTGCCTGTTAAAGGACATCTTCCGCCGCCATGGCCTGGAGGATTCCCCCTGGCTGCTGGTTTTTATCAGCCTGGTGGTGCTGCTGTGCCTGGCGCTGCTGGGACTTTTGCTGGCTCTTGCCTGGCGGCAGGGGTTGCTTTGGGAAATTGCCCACACCTGGGGCATACTGGCACTTGCCGCCTGCCTGCTGGCCCTCCCCCAGCTTTTCATGTGGACTTTCCGGCAGGCAGGGGCGGGGCAGTTTGTGCGGGGGCACTTTGGATGGGTGACCGGGGAGGACAATTATCTGTGGTTTTACCTGAAAAACCTGGGGCTTGCAGGTGTGCTGGCCTTCTGCGGGCTGATAGCCTGCCAAAAGGAGCGCTTTGCCCGGTATGTGCCGGCCCTGGTGATTTGGCTGATTGCTGAATTTGTGGAGTTTCAACCCAATGACTATGACAACAACAAGCTGCTGTATGTAGGCTATGCCCTGCTGTGCTGCTGCGGGGCGGAGTTTTTCTGGGACATGCTGCGCAAAATCAGGCGGAGGGGCGCAAGAAATGTTTTGGCAGGAGGGCTTACCGCTTTCCTCATCCTCCCGGCATTCCTGACCCTGGGCCGGGAGGCGGTGTCTGAATATGAAATTTATGGGGACGGCGCCCTGTCCCTGTGCGCCTATGTGGAGGAAAACCTGCCGCCAGACGCGGTGGTGCTTACCGACACCCGGCACAACAACGAAATCTGCGCCTTAGCCGGGCGCAACGTAGTGTGCGGCTCTCCCAGCTATCTGTTTTATCATGGCCTGCCCTATTACGGCAGGGAGTTTGCTGTGCGGGAAATGTATGAAAAGCCTGCGGAATCTTTAAATTTTTACAGAAGCACCCATGTAAGCTATGTGCTGTACAGCGACTTTGAAAACAGCTCTTACCAGGTGGACGCCCAAGCGCTGGACAGGCTGTTCACCCGGGTTTATGACGACGGTGTGCGTATCTTATACAAGGTGGAACTGGAGGAGGCGTGATGGAAAGAGATACTATCGGAAGCCTGGCTGACCCCGGCGTACTCCGGGAGGTGCTGGGCCGCCATGGGTTCCGGTTTTCCAAGGCTATGGGGCAGAATTTCCTTATAAACCCCAGCGTGTGCCCCCGCATGGCGGCGGCCTGCGGGGCGGAGGAATGTGCCGGGGTGCTGGAAATCGGGCCGGGGGTGGGGGTGCTCACCCGGGAGCTTTCCCAGGCGGCTAAAAAAGTGGTGTCCATTGAACTGGACAGCCGGCTTTTCCCGGTGCTGGAGGAAACCCTGTCGGGCTGCGGGAACGTGGAACTGGTGCAGGGGGACGTGCTGAAGCTGGATTTAGCCGCCCTGATACAGGAGAAATTCGGCGGGGAGCCTATATGCGTATGCGCAAACCTCCCCTATTATATCACCTCCCCTGTGATTATGGGCCTGCTGGAGGGGGGGCTTCCCTTAAAATCCCTCACAGTGCTGGTGCAGAAGGAGGCCGCCCAGCGGCTGTGCGCCCAGCCAGGCAGCCGGGAATGCGGGGCGGTAAGCGTTAGCGTGCAGTATCACAGCAGGCCAAAGCTGCTGTTCGAGGTGGGTCGGGGCAGCTTTATGCCGCCGCCTAAGGTGGATTCCGCTGTGCTCCGCATGGAAATGCGCACAAGCCCTCCTGTGGAGGTGCCGGACAAGGCGTTCTTTTTCCGGGTGGCCCGGGGGGCCTTTTCCCAACGGCGGAAAACAGCGGCAAATGCGGTTTCTGCCGCGCTGGGAGCGCCGAAGCCCCTGGTGGAAGAAGCCCTGCGCAGTGCAGGCGCGCAGCCCAACGCCCGGGCTGAGCAGCTTACCCTAGAGAAGCTGGCGGCTTTCAGCAGCGCCCTTTGGGAAAGCCGGCCTGGCTGGGCATAAAGAAACGTCTTGCAAAAAAATGGAGAAAAGAAAGGGATGCCGCGCCTTGCAGGGATGGCATCCAGAGGTGTGCTTATGAACGCGGAAAAAAGCCTTTTCAAATTTTTATTGTTTGCCGACGCCTGCGCCTTGATTATCAGCATGGTGGCAGGGCCTTTAAACCACACCGCCATTGCCATTGGCGCGGCGGGCAGCGCTATCCTTATCTCCCTGTGCCTGATTGGCTATGGGCTGTATGTGTGGCCTAAAAGGCGGTGAGCCTAAAAACAAGCGTACAGGCAGCGAAAGGGTGCCCGGTACCATACCGGGCGCCCTTTTGGTTCGTTAAAGGACATTTCTCAAGCCAAGGCCTGGAGCATGGCGCTTACAAGGACTCCCGCCGTCTCAATGCCGCCCTCGCCCTCCTCCACAACTACCGCGAAGGCATAGGGGTATTGGGTGCTGTCGCAAAAGCCTACCATCCAGCAGTTAGGGGCTTTGCCCTCCCCCACTTCGCCTGTGCCAGTTTTGGCGCAGACCGCCATGCCCTGGGGGAACATCCAGTCGCCATAGTAATTTTCCACGTCGCCGCGCAGCAGGGTTTTTAACTGTCGGGCGGTTTCCGCGCTCATCAGCTTCCTGTCCCCGGATGCCGCCAGCCCGGAAAAGATGTCTCCCCCTTCTGTCAGGCGGGGCTGGGTATAGGAACCATCCTTGGCCACAGCCCCCATAAGAGCCATCATGTGGTAGGGATTTGCCAGCACTGTGTACTGGCCTACTGCCGCCCAGCCTATCTGATTGGCATTTGCCCCTGTGAGATCCAGGGTGCTTTTTGTAACATTCACGCCGTTAAAGTCGAAGCTCTGGTTAAAGCCCATTTCCTCTGCCTTCTTCTGCAAGGCCCCGCCACCGATATCGTTTGCCAAATGGGCAAAATAAATATTGCAGGAATTGCCCATGGCGGCAAACATGTCCTGGGAGCCGTGGGCCTCCCCGTGCAGGCAGGTGATATCGCTGCCGCCGATATTTTCCGCGCCCCAGCACTCGTAGGTGCGTTCGCTCCAGGAATCGGGCCACTTTTCCATAGCAGCAGCGGCTGTGATAATCTTGAAAATACTGCCCGGGGTAAAGCTTGCGGACAAGGGCTTGTCCAGATAAGCGCCCTTATACGCGTCATTTGTCTCAATATCCTCGGGCACAAAGGCGGGGTCAAAGGTGGGGGCGCTGACCTTGCACAGAATATCCCCGTTTTCATAATTATAGAGGATTGCCGCGCCGTTTCGGCCTGCCATGGCATTATAGGCGGCTGTGCAGGCGTCCTGGCTGACTGTTAGGGTAAGGCCGCTGCCCATGCGGGAAAAGACCGTATCGTTCAGCCCTGTAATAAAGTTATAGCCTGTAAGCTTGTCCCCCATGACAGACTGCACCCCTGTACCGATAAAACCCGCCGTATCCCCGATAGTATGAAGCAAGGCTCGGCGCACTGTATCATTTTCGCTGTAAACCCGCCCGCCGTCCTGGCTGGTGGCAAGAAGGTTCCCGTCCCTGTCCTTGATGTCTCCCATCTGCCCGGAAAGGTGGGCGTTATAAGGCTGCATAACCCACTGCCTGCCATGTAAAAACATGTTTGCAACCAGGTATCCCACCCCGCCTATAAAGACAGCCAGCAGGATATAGAGAACAATTGACCGAAAGCCTACTGTTTTCAAAAACCCATCCCCTTTCTCCTTGGGATTTCTTTATCTCCAGCTTGTAATATCCTCCATATCCCCGCTGTCTCCAGGCGGCGGGGGCGGCCTTTTGGGATTGCTGTGGCGGGCCGGCGGGCTTGCATACCGTTTGCCTGCCCCGCTTTTACGGCGGGGAGCAGGCCGGAGCGTATAGCCTGTATCCCTTTCCGCAGTGCGGCTGGGACGGGGCGGCGCGAACTCCCCGGTGCCGCGCCCGGGCCGGGCCGCCGCTGGACGGCTGCTGTTTTTGCTGGCCCGCCGGGCAGCATAGGTGCGCTCGTCAGAAGCTTTCAGGAAGGCCATCAGCCCCCACACGCTCATCATGCTGGATCCGCCTGCGCTGATAAAAGGCAGGGTAACGCCTGTCATGGGCAGGATGTCTGTTGCGCCGAACACGTTCAGGCAGGTCTGGAACAGGAGCATTCCCGCCACAGCGCAGGCCCCAATGGAAAAGAAGGTGGAGCGGCTGCGGGTGACATCGCTGCGGGCATAGATGGTGAACATGGCAATAGCCATCAGCACCACAAGGCCTAAAAGCAGTCCCTGTTCCTCGCAGAGCAGGCCGAAAACCAGGTCGCTATCTGCCGCAAACACCCCGGAGCCTGCCAGCATCCCATCCCCCAGGCCAACGCCGAACAGGCCTCCGCTTGCCATATAGGTGAGCGTCCGGGTTTGGGAATAGCCCATTTGGTCGTTGATATGCTCCCACACATGGCCCCAGCCCTGAAAGCGGGAGACAATGTGGGGCATAAACTGCAGGGCTAGCAGCACGCCCAGCCCCGCGCCTGTCAGCACCAGGGCGATGGTACGCACGCTGCCGGAACGCATAAAGGCGATGATGAGGAAGCACGCAAAGAAAATGGCGGCAGTGCCCAGGTCTTTCATCAGCACCAAAAATCCCATGCAGACGCCTGTGAACACCAGGAATTCCGTAATATTCTTTTTGGTCTGAAGCCTGTCCAGGGTGGAAGTGCCTACAAAAATAAAGGCGATTTTTATCAGCTCTGAGGGCTGGACGCTTACCGGCCCGATGAAAATCCAGTTTTTCGAGCCATACTGCTCCCTGCCGAAAACCAGGTTGATGATGAAAAGCAGGATGGCCCCGGCCCCGATATAGAGGCGGAACTTTGCCACCCTGTCCATATCGTTCATGAACCAAATCAGGAAGCAGAACAGCAGGACGCCGATGAACATGGCGGCAAGCTGGGTTTTGATGGCGTCCATATCGCAGGCGGCAAGAAGGGTGATGCCGATGCCGGAAAGGAGATACGCAATGGTTTCTATTTCAAAGCTGACCCGGTGCTGAATGCCAATGGAATACACATACAGCCCCCAGCCTATGGCCATGGCTATCAGGGTGGGCACAGCCTGCATGGGGGCAGCCTTTCCCCCTATAAAGCAGGCCTGCAGCGCCATCAAAAGGTGTACGAAGCTTGCCGCCATCATCAGCTTTAAGGGAGAGGCGGCTTCCCGGGGGAAGCCTGTAAAAATGCGGCGGCGCTTTTCCGGCGGGGAGTCCGCGTTCCACAGGGTGAGGGTCACGTCTCCCAGGGTGACAGCGTCCCCAATGCTTAAAAGCTTCTGCCCCTTTACCTTTTTGCCGTTTACCTGCACCCCGGCATGAGAACCTGTGTCGCAGATAACCCAGCCCTCCTCCCGGCGCATGAGCACCGCGTGGTCCCGGGAGATGGTGGCGTCTGGCAGGCAGATGTCGCAGGATTTGCTGCGCCCGATGGAATTTTCCCAGTACAGCACAGGAAAGCGCAGGCCAGAGCTTTCATCGCAGAGCATGACCACCGGATCCCGGCGGCGCTGGCCCTTCTTAAAGGAGGTGTAGCTGCGCCACACCACGTACAGCGCCAAAACCGGCACAATGGCCCGCACAAGGAGCAATACTGTAGGCAGCACCCCGGTTTCCAGAAAATCTGTCACCATATCCATTTGCCTTTCCCTCCTTTCCATGGCTTGTGCAGCCGTCCTGAGCCTTTAACGCTGGGGGACAACCTCCCCCTGGTTTTTATAAATGCTTTGGCTGGGCACAAAGCCCCGCACCGAGGAGAGGGGGTATACACGGCTTTCCTTTCCAACCACAGCGCCGGGATTGAGCACTGTGCCGCAGCCGATT
>Ga0224748_10055_pt1 | contig 23941 bp, 22 predicted proteins | sample LIM_F_Water_Neg_FD_182074 | JGI IMG/M metagenome (GOLD analysis project Ga0224748, IMG submission 182074) | Enriched cells from gastrointestinal tract of the lab mouse from Pacific Northwest National Laboratory (PNNL), Richland, Washington... | ecosystem: Host-associated > Mammals > Digestive...
ATTCATTACCGTTGATGTTTATGACGAATATGCGAATTACCAGGGGTTACAGAGCGGTTGGTTCGCAAAAGTGGTCAGGGATCGGTTTAACATGGAACTGAATATGATTGCGCCCAATGTTGCAGGGGGCGGGGATACGCTTTACCAGACACGGGCTGCCACAGGCAATCTTGGAGATCTGGTCCTGATCAATACAGCAAATGGTAAGTTTGATGAGCTGGTGAAAAGTGGTCTGGTCATGGACTGTACAGAACTGGTGAAAGACAAAGAGATTATGAAGAATTACGGTCCTGCAGTAGAGAAGACGAATGAACTGGTTGAAGCCGATGGAATCTATGGATTCCCCAATTCTATCTCTTCACAGCCGCCAACGGTGTCGTCCGAGAGTCAGGAACCTACTTTCGGACCTTACATCCGATGGGATTATTATAAGAAAGCCGGCTATCCGAAAATGAATAACCTGGATGAATTCTTAAATGTTTTAGGACAGATGCAGGCCTTGGCAAGAGAGGAAGAGGGGGAGGATGATATATACGCGATTTCTCTGTTCAGGGAATGGGATGATAATATGATGAATAATGCGAAGCAGATTGTCTGTATGTATGGATATGATGAGCAGGGTTTTGTGCTGTCTAAAGCAGATGGTTTGGATTATCAGAATATCATTGACGGGGATTCCCTCTATATCGGGGCGCTTCGTTTCTTTCATGAAGCAAATGCGCTGGGACTGGTAGATCCGGATTCCAGATCACAGAATTATGATACATGGATTCAAAAATACAGGGAAGGGAAGATCCTATATAGTCCGTGGCCGTGGGTAGGACAGAGTACCTTCAATACGGCTGAGAATACAGCAGATGGTAAAGGCTTTAAGATGGCGGCAGTACAGGATATGCAGATCTTTTCATTTGGCTGCTGGCCGGAAGGAGATTCGAAAAGTATTATCGCAATCGGTTCCCAGGCAGAGGATCCCGAAAGGCTTGCGGATTTTATAGACTGGTTATACTCTCCGGAAGGTTTTGAATTGAATGGGCAGGCAAACGGCGCTGCCGGGCCGAAGGGGCTTACCTGGGATATCGGCGATGACGGCAAGCCTTCGTTGACAGATTTTGGCCGAAGGGCGCTGCCGAATAATCCGGTAGAAGTTCCCGAAGAATTTGGCGGTGGGAAATGGCATGTCGGTGTATCTGCATTAAATTTTAAGCCATTTCTTCTGTCAGAAACAGATCCGAATACAGGTGTTCCTTATGATTATCTGTGCTGGGATTCTGCGGCGGAAGGCAATGAAAGTGTGCTTGACAGGGATTGGAAGGAAAAGATGGGGGCGGATACGTCGATAGAATATCTAAAACAAAATGACATGCTCCTTGTGGCTCCCGGCGCTAACTATTCCACGCCGGCTGAGGACGTGAATATTACCACAGTGAGAGAACAGTGCAAAGCAAGGGTGATCGATTATTCATGGCAGATGATATTTGCACGGGACAGCGAATTTGATGCACTTTTAAAAGAGCTTGGGAATACGTTGGATGGTTTGGGATATGAGGATGTATATCAGGTGGATTTAGACAATGCGAAGGAGCAGACGGCAGCAAGGAAGGCTGTCACAGAGAAATACCGCAATTGATAGTAAAAAGAGAGGTATTATGGCTTAGCAATAGGTCTGTGCAGTATATGCCCCAGCGAAGCGAGGGTATACGCTGTACAGACCTGCTGTTTATCAGTTCTGCTTTTTCCGGTATTCTGCCGGAGAAGTACCTTCATATTTTTTGAATTTCCGATGAAAATAGTCTACATTGCTGTATCCCACCCGCTCGGCAATTTCATACACCTTAAGGTTTCCGTCATCCAGCAGCTCTTTTGCTTTGGCGATACGCACCTGGTCCAGGTACGAATTAAAATTTACGTTCAGCTTTTTGGTAAACAGCCTTCCCAGATAAGAGCTGTTATAGCCAAACAGCGGAGCCAGTGTCTCAAGCTTCAGATTCTCCTGATAATTATGCCGGATATAATGCAGGACTTCATCCAGTACATTTTCCCCGGAGGAGTACCCAACGGAATGCATCCACATTTCAAACTGTTCTTTTAGAAATTCGATGATCTCATAAAGGTAATATTTCTCCTCAATCAAGACCATTACAGAGGCATTTGCCAGGAATGGCAGGTCAGCCTGGGGGAAAATCTGCATAATCTTCTGTTTTACCAGAATATAAACATCGATCAAAAAATGTTTTATATCCGGAATCTCGGCCGTACATCTGGTCAGGTAATCTGACAGATCATTTAAAGTACCTGCAATCAGCGTCGGATTGTGGGACTGTATGTAATTCGAGAAGGATTCCGCATACTTTGGGGCAAGTTCCTGCGAGAACAGGTGCGTAATGTCCTGCTGCATGTGGAGCTCATCATAGCCAATGACGTGCTGATCCCGAAAACAAAAGAACCGGCGGCCCTCTAACCGGCAGACATCCTCATAGGAAAGATGGATGTCCTGGATACGGAAAGCCTGGCGTCCGTAGGTCAGGAATATAGAATCAAAGGGAGAGCCTTTCTGAGGCTTGCTGCGGTAATGCTCCAGGAGATTCTGAAATCGGGAGATGGCAAACTCCCCTTTCAATAAAATGACGTTACGCTGGTCAATCTCAAGGATATCATAGGTCTGACTGTCCTGGTTTGTAACGCGCATAAGTTCTGAAAAATCCCATGCCGGATGGAGGATATCCTGATTGTAATTCCCATAAGTAATAATCTGGTAAATATGGGCGTCAAGCTGCAGGTCGCCGGAGTCTAAGGTATGGTAATTGCAGGTATTTAAGAGGATTTCTTTTAAAATATGATTCCTGGCTTTGTCACGGTACTGGGAATAAGAGCGGGAAGCTTTTCGCTCTTCCTCAATCAGATTCCGGACAGTATGTATGGCCTGTTCAAGCTCTTCCTCATCAATTGGTTTTGTAAGATAGAAGTCTACTCCGTAACGCATGGCGGTCTGCGCCAGTTTAAAATCCGAAAGGCCGCTTAAGATAATGAATTTGCCGGTAAAGCCGGAGTCCAGGGCGGCCTTTACAACCTCGATACCGGTCATCTTAGGCATACGGATATCCAGAAGGACAATATCCGGCTTAAGGAGCGGTAGTTTGTCCAGCGTATCCTGTCCATTCATGGCGGTTCCGCAGATGGATACCCCAATGGATTCCCAGTCAATGATCTGCGTAAGCCCTTCTAATACGAGCCGTTCATCATCAGCAATGAATACATTCAGTACATTCATGATTCTTCTTCCTCCGTGTCGTCAAGCGGTAGTGTTACAGTTACACAGGTTCCCAGGTTTTCTTTACTTTTTATCGTAATGCCGTACTCCCGCCCATAGTAAAGCTGGATACGGTTGTTCGTATTATATAGTCCGATTCCATGTTCGGAATTCCTGACCGGCGTTTTTAGCTGGGCAGTTACATTTTGAAGCATTCTTTTTGACATCCCGGTGCCGTTATCAAAAATGCAGGCGTTAAGCCGCGTGCCGTCTCTGGACGGACTTATTTTCAGGATGATGAGGCCATTCTCCTCCATATCCCGAAGTCCATGTGAAATAGCATTTTCAATGACAGGCTGCAGCAAAAGGGGCAGGATCCGGTAACTGGAAGGCGTAATGCTTTCATCCACACGAAGGTCATAATTGATACAGGATGCAAACCGAAGCTTCATGATCGCCATATAAGTATTGATATAATCAAGCTCTTTTTCAAGAGTCGTGGAAGCGGTCTTGGTGCTGCCGAGCACATAGCGCATGGATTTGCTCAGAAGCTTGATCGCGTTAGCGACGCCTTTATTCCCTTCCACGAAAGCCTTCATGCGGATGGCTTCCAGTGTATTATACAGAAAATGCGGGTTGATCTGGTTGGCAAGGAGTTTGAGCTCCATCTGCTGCTGCTGGTTTTCGATCATCTGTTCATGGATCTGTGACTGATAGAGTTTTGCCTCCGCGCTTTTTAGTTTTTCTACCATGAGCTTCATGTCATGGAACGTAGCGGTCAGCTCATCATCGCCCCGGATGTTATCCACAATCTCGTAATCATTGCTGCTGACCTTCGCCATAGCGAGGCGGAGTGTGTTGATCCGGTCGCTGAAATAAGTAGCATACAGAAAGATGATCACGGCAGAGATCAGCAGGGCAAGCAGCGTGATCAGTAAAAATACCATAAGCAGGCGATGGATGGTGCCAAAAGCGCTGGTATCTGCAACAAAAATATGAAGTTTGTCTGAAGAATGGTAAAGATTGACAGTTGCCAGGGAACCGATGAGTTTCTCTTCAAACAATGTGAATGTCCCGGTGCGGGAATCCTCTTTTTCTTTCTTTATGTCCACCGGAAATTCTTCTCCTGCAAAGCTCCGGTCAGAACTTAAAAAAACGGGTTCTTCATTTACATTCATATAGATCTGATAGTTCTTGTTAGAGATCAGATTCCGGAGATAATCATTGGAGACAGACATGACCAGTACACCGTAGGTATTTTTGCGTGGAATGGGGATCCGGCAGCAATAATACAGTTCCCAGTAGTTTACGTCATTTTGTCCGGTCCGGATATCACTGATCCAGAAATTGCCGGAAATCTCCCGGGCTTTCTGATACCAGCGGGAATCTGCCGCATCCTCCGTGAATGGCAGGATGTATTTGTTTGGTTCTATGTGATCCGTAAGGCTCGCAGGTACATAGAGCTTCAGAGTCGTCAGCATGGCCGTATTCGTCAGAGACTTCTCGAACAGGTCGGAAAGCTCAGTCGTGACGGACATAGAATCGAAGCCAGGATTATCCGTACATAACAGATCCTGAAGCTTCGCGCTGTTTGCCACATTTTCATAAATAGAGTGTAAGTAAATAGATGTGGACACAATGGCAGAATGTACGAGCCTGCTTTGTGAACCGGCCAGATCTTCATAGTGTGCAACGGTTCTTTGATAGGTAGAAAAACCCACAATTGCCCCAATGCTGATGACAGGGATCATGACGGCGCAGATAAACAGGGTGATCAGCTGGCGTTTCATATTATTTTTAGAAAAATATTTCAGATGAAAATGGCTTGTCATATGGGATTTCTCCTATCTATGTTTGTTCTATTGTATCATATCAATGATTCAAAAAAAGTAGTATTTTTTTGCGAATAAATACAGTATTAATTTGAGCATTTGTTTTTTATAATGTGATTATCGGCAGCCGCATAGAAGCAAGCAGATTTATTTGTGTATGGGATGGCTGTGAACAGATAAGAAAGAAAGGCGAAAGAGGTATAAGACGATGAAATTTCACAATGGATGTTGGTTATTGAAGGAAGGTTATGGATGTTTTTCACCGGCGCATGTATACGAGGTGAGGGAAGAAAAAGATCAGGTGACGTTATGTGCGCCAACAGGCAGGATTGTAGAGAAAGGAGATACCCTTGGGGGGATCAACCTGACAGTCCGGATTACGGCTCCTATGCCGGAAGTGATCCGGGTGCAGACTTATCATCACAAAGGGGTGAAGCCGGATGTGACACGGTTTGAGCTTAATCTTCCGGAAGAGTCTGAATGTTTCCATATGGAAGAGACGGAGGAAGAGATTATCGTGACGAGCGGCCATTTAAGCCTGGTCATCAACAAGGAGCATTGGTCGATGCGTTATGAGCGGGATGGAAAGCTCCTGACAAAGAGCGGGACAAGGGATCTGGCTTATATGAAAACGGACTGGAAGGGCGAAGCCTATGACCGTGGAAGCAAAGGCGCTTATATGAGGCAGCAGTTAGGCCTGTCGGTGGATGAGCTGATCTATGGGCTTGGTGAGCGTTTCACACCGTTTGTAAAGAACGGACAGTCTGTCAGTATCTGGAATGAGGACGGCGGGACCAGTACGGAGCAATCCTATAAGAATATCCCGTTCTATCTGTCTGACCGTGGGTACGGCGTATTCGTGAACCATCCGGAAAAGGTGGAATTTGAAGTGGCCACAGAGCAGGTGGCGAAGGTGGGATTCTCGGTAAAAGGGGAGAGCCTGGATTATTTCCTCATCAATGGGCCGACCATGAAAGAAGTGCTGATGCGGTATACGGATATCACAGGGAAGCCGGCGCTGCCGCCGGAGTGGACCTTCGGGCTTTGGCTTTCCACGTCCTTTACAACAGACTATGATGAAGAGACCGTCATGAGCTTCATTGACGGAATGCTTGACCGGGGGATCCCGCTCAGTGTATTTCATTTTGACTGCTGCTGGATGCGGGAGTTCCACTGGACGGATTTTGTCTGGGATGAGAGGGTGTTCCCGGATCCGGAAGGGATGCTTCGCAGGATCAAAGCAAAAGGAATCAAGGTCTGCGTCTGGATCAACCCGTATATCGGACAGGAATCTGTTCTGTTCGATGAAGGGATGGAGAAGGGATATTTCTTAAAGCGGGCAAACGGCGATGTATGGCAGTGGGATATGTGGCAGCCGGGTCTTGCGATCGTAGATTTTACCAATCCGGAGGCTGTAAGCTGGTATCAGGATAAGCTTGGCGGCCTGCTGGAAATGGGTGTGGATTGCTTTAAGACGGACTTCGGCGAGCGGATCCCGGTGGACGCGGTCTATTACAACGGCGCGGATTCGGAGAAAATGCATAACTATTATACTTACCTTTATAATAAGGCGGTATATGATGTGCTGGTAAAATACAGGGGAAGAGAAGAAGCGGTGCTGTTCGCCCGCTCTGCTACTGTGGGCGGGCAGAAGTTCCCGGTTCACTGGGGCGGGGACTGCTGGTCTGACTATGAATCTATGGAGCAGAGCTTAAGAGGCGGGCTGTCTTTGACGAGTAGCGGATTCGGATACTGGAGCCATGATATCGGAGGCTTTGAGAGTACCTCCACGGCGGATGTGTATAAGAGATGGGCGGCGTTTGGCCTGTTGTCTACCCACAGCAGATTCCACGGAAGTAAATCCTACCGCGTACCGTGGCTGTATGATGAGGAAGCGGTGGATGTGGTACGTTTCTTTGCAAAACTTAAGGGAAGTCTTCTGCCTTATCTTTACAGCAGCGCCTATATGACTTCCAGAACCGGAATCCCGATGCTTCGGAGTATGGCGTTGGAGTTCGAGGGGGATAAGAACTGCCGCTATCTGGATAAACAGTATATGCTTGGAGAGAGTCTTCTGGCGGCTCCGATCTTCAACGAGGAAGGGAAAGCGTCTTACTATCTGCCCGGAGGATTATGGACTAATTATCTGACCGGTGAGCAGACGGAAGGCGGAATCTGGCGGGAGGAACATCATGATTACCTGTCAGTGCCGCTTTGGGTAAGGGAGAACAGCATCATCGCTACGGAACAGAAAGAGGAAAACGGGGAGAGGAAGCTTACGCTGAAGGTATTTGGATTGACAGATGAGGCGCATGCAGAGGTTTACCGGAATGAAAAGCTGGTTACATCCGTAACCTTACGGCGGGAAGGAAATAAGATCCACGGAGAGGTCAAGGGACGAACGAAAGTGGACATCCGGTTTGTGGGCGAGCATGGATTGGAGGCAATTGGAGCGGAGACAGTTCTGGATGGCAGGGATTCCGTCATAAGCATTCCGGAATGGCACGGGGCATTCATCTGTACGAGAGACAATTAGAGTAAAAGGTGATTAGAATTATATGAGGAGTATATGTATGCCAGATAAAAATAATATGGAAATGAGAAAAGAAGCAGAAGAATTAATGCGTCAGCTGACCCTGGATGAAAAAATCGGCATGATTCATGGTGCGGAATTATTCCGCACCGCTCCTATAGAGAGGCTTGGGATCCCGGCGCTTACCATGTCGGACGGTCCTATGGGAGTCCGGCAGGAATTTGAGCCGGCAAGCTGGAAGAGTGTGGGGAACCATGATGATTATGTGACGTACCTGCCGTGTAACAGCGCTCTTGCGGCCACATGGAACCGGGAGCTTGCAGGGCTTACGGGAGAGGTATTGGGCGCGGAAGCCAGAGGCCGGGGCAAGGACGTGATCTTAGGGCCGGGGGTGAATATTAAGAGGAGTCCTTTATGCGGGCGTAATTTTGAATATTTCAGTGAGGACCCGTTTCTGACGAAGGAGATGGCGGTTCCCTATATTAAAGGAGTCCAAAAATGGGACGTGGCGGCGTGCGTGAAACATTTTGCCGCTAATAATCAGGAGACACAGAGGCTTTGGGTGGATGTGAAGATTGACGAAAAGGCTCTTCGGGAAATTTATCTTCCGGCATTTTATGATGCGGTTAAGGAAGGAAACGCTTATACGATTATGGGGGCATATAACAAGCTATATGGAGAGCATTGCTGTCAGAGTGATTTCCTGCTGAATCAGATTCTCAGAAAAGAATGGGAATATGAAGGAGTCGTGATCTCAGACTGGGGCGGCGTTCATGATACGATAGCAGCGGCGAATTCCGAGCTTGATATTGAGATGTCGGTAACGGATAATTTTGAGGAATATTATATGGCAGAGCCTTTGAAGAAGTTGGTGGAAGAAGGGAAAATCTCTGAGAAGGTGATCGATGAGAAAGTCATCCGTATCCTGATGCTGATGAAACGGCTCCATATGCTTAATGGAGAGCGAAAGAGCGGTACATACAATACACTAGGGCACCAGCAGGTTGCCCTTGATGTGGCACGGGAATCGGTAGTGCTTCTGAAAAATTCTAAGGAAAAGCTGCCCCTTTCGCCGGAGAACACAAAGGAGATTCTTGTTATTGGTGAGAACGCGGATCTAATGCATGCCCTGGGCGGCGGGAGTGCTGAGATTAAAGCCTTGTACGAGATTACCCCATTGATGGGAATCAAGATGCTGCTTGGCGGAAATGCAAAGGTGACTTATGTGAAAGGATACTGCCAGGATCCCAAGGAGGAAAATAAGGACAGGAACTGGCAGGCAGACAGCCTTGAAAACGGCGGAGGGGAGAGTGAGAGCGTAAATCAGGCAGATGAAACACTTACCCTGTACCGGAGACTGCTTCGGGAGGAAGCGGTGATGAAAGCAAAGAATTTCAATCAGGTAATCTTTATCGGGGGTCTGAATCATGAACAGGATTGTGAAGGGAATGACCGCGCTGATATGAAACTCCCCTATGAACAGGATTTGTTGATTGAAGAGCTGCTTGAGGCAAATCCGGATACGGTCGTTGTGATGGCAGGAGGAAGTTCGGTGGAAATGGGCAGATGGATTGACCGTGCGAACAGCGTGATCTGGAGCTGGTATGCTGGAATGGAGGGCGGAAGGGCGCTTGCAGAGGTGCTGTTTGGCAGGACGAATCCGTCAGGGAAACTGCCGGAGAGCTTTTACAAGACCCATACGGATTGTTCGGCACATGCATGGGGGAATTTTGCAGAAAAGGAAACGGCAGATTATACGGAAGGAGTTTTTGTGGGATACCGTTATCTGGAAAGTTATCATGTGGAACCGGAATTCTGCTTTGGCCATGGACTGTCCTATACTTCTTTCGAGTACGAGTCGACAGAACTGATAAAAGAGGACGGCAAGGGCTATGTGGAGTGCCAGATTGCCAATACCGGAAAGATGGATGGAAAAGAGACCATCCAGATTTATCTGGGGCCAAAAAAGCAAACGGAAGGCGAGCCGGTACGGCAGTTAAAGGGATTTGAGAAAGTCTTTTTGAAGTCTGGGGAGAAAAAGAAGCTTCGGATTGGGATTGAAGATTATTCCGAAAATAGGAATGTCTGGGTGGGAAGCTCCCTGAAGGATTTAAGAATGTGTACAGAAAGGAAAGGATGAAAAAGTATATGAAGATTCAAAGTATAACAGACGCTGCTTTTTCGGTTTATGGAAGAAGGCTGGAAGATTATCATTTGGAAGACCTGCTGGAGAAGATGAAAAGTACGCCGCTTCCTATGGATGATGTGGTTTATGTGTCATCTTTAGAACTGCTTGAGAATACACAGGCCGGAAAGGAATTGGCTGCTCGTGGGTTTGGCGGGCTGCCGATTCAGATTGGTTATTGTAATGGGAATAACAGAAGACTTAACGCAGTGGAATACCACCGTTCTTCCGAGATTGATATTGCAGCGGATGATCTGATTCTTCTGCTTGGCAGACAGCAGGATGTAGAGGAGGGAAACTGGTACGATACTTCTAAGATTGAGGCATTCCTTCTCCCTGCGGGAACCGCAGTTGAATTATACGCGACTACGCTTCATTATGCACCCTGCTCTGCTAGTGATAAAGGATTCCGTTGTGTCATCGTGCTGCCAGAGGGGACGAACACAGAGCTGGATTTTGTCCCGGGAAAAACAGGGGAGGATCAATTGCTCACAGCAAAAAACAAATGGTTAATTGCACATCCTGAAGCAGGGATAACAGGAGCCAGTTGCGGGCTGAAGGGGAAAAATATCACCGTGTAAATGAAAATATATGAGAAATGAGAAAGCACAAGGAGAAAATATTATGAATAACATACCAAAAATCAAAATAGGAATCGTTGCAGTCAGCCGGGATTGTTTTCCGGAGAGTTTATCCGTGAACAGGAGAAAGGCGCTTGTAAAGGCTTATACGGATCAATATAAACCGGAAGATATCTATGAATGTCCGATCTGTATTGTGGAGAGTGAGCTTCATATGGTTCAGGCTCTGGAAGATATTCAAAAGGAAGGCTGTAACGCATTGTGCGTGTATCTGGGCAATTTTGGGCCGGAGATAGCGGAAACGCTGCTGGCAAAACATTTTGAAGGGCCGAAGATGTTTGTCGCGGCAGCGGAAGAATCCGGAGACAACCTGCTGGACGGTCGGGGAGATGCCTATTGCGGCATGCTGAACGCAAGCTATAATCTGAAACTGAGGAATATCCGGGCCTATATTCCAGAATATCCTGTGGGAACGGCCGAAGAATGTGCAAAGATGATCCATGAATTTCTGCCTGTCGCAAGGGCAGCCGTAGGGCTGGCTAATCTGAAGATCATCAGCTTTGGACCAAGACCGTTGAATTTCCTTGCCTGCAATGCTCCGATTAAACAGCTCTACAATCTGGGAGTAGAGATTGAAGAAAATTCGGAACTTGATCTATTTGAGGCGTATAACAGACATGCGGGGGATGAGAGGATTCCGGCTCTTGTAAAGGATATGGAGGCAGAACTTGGGGCAGGAAATAAGAAACCGGAGATTCTTTCCAAACTGGCGCAGTATGAGCTTACACTGAAGGATTGGATCGCAGAACATAAAGGATATCGAAAGTATGTAGCGGTTGCCGGGAAATGCTGGCCGGCATTCCAGACCCAGTTTGGGTTTGTCCCGTGTTATGTAAATGGGCGGCTTGCCGCGCAGGGGATACCGGTTTCCTGTGAAGTAGATATCTACGGCGCATTAAGCGAATTTATCGGGACAATGATCAGTGAGGATACGGTGACGCTTCTGGATATCAATAATTCGGTTCCGAAAGATATGTACGAATCAGAGATTAAAGGAAACTTTCCCTATGAGCAAAAGGATACCTTTATGGGATTCCACTGTGGCAATACGGCAGCGGGCAAGCTTGCTTTCTGTGAGATGAAATATCAGAAAATTATGGCAAGGACGCTCCCGGAAGAAGTGACACAAGGAACACTGGAAGGTGATATCATACCGGGAGATATTACGTTCTACCGCTTACAAAGTACTGCGGATAATATATTACGGGCATATATCGCACAAGGGGAGGTGCTGCCGGTGGCAACCCGGTCATTCGGAAGCATCGGCGTATTTGCAATACCACAGATGGGAAGATTTTACCGCCATGTCTTAATTGAGAAAAATTTCCCGCATCATGGAGCAGTAGCATTTGGAAAGTATGGAAAAGCGTTGTACGAGCTGTTTAAATATATCGGCGTTCCTGTACAGGAAATAGGGTATAATCAGCCGGCCGATATGAGATATCCAACGGAGAATCCGTGGAAATAGAGGAAGGAGCAGGACATGTTATATATTGGTATTGATTTGGGGACCTCGGCTGTAAAGCTTCTTTTGATGAAGGGGAATGGAGAGATTGTAAAGATTGTGACAAAGGAATACCCATTATATTTCCCGAAACCAGGATGGTCGGAACAAAATCCGGAGGATTGGTTTGTGAAAACCATGGAAGGGCTTGGGGAACTGATAAAGGATTGCGACCGTTCAAAGATAGCGGGGATTAGTTTTGGAGGGCAGATGCATGGACTGGTAGCGCTTGATGAAAAGGATGAAGTCATCCGTCCGGCAATTTTATGGAATGACGGGCGAACCGCAAAGGAAACTGCTTTCCTGAATGAAGTGATTGGGAAGAAACAATTATCCAGATATACGGCCAATATTGCATTCGCAGGATTTACTGCACCGAAGCTTTTGTGGATGAAGGAGAATGAACCGGAGAAATTTGCAAAAATACGTAAAATTATGCTGCCCAAGGATTATGTGGCCTACCGTCTGTCCGGGAGTTTCAGCACGGATGTATCCGATGCCTCCGGTATGCTTTTGCTGGATGTGAAGAATCGCTGCTGGTCCAAAGAAATGCTGGAAATCTGCGAAGTGAAAGAGGAGATGCTGCCAAAACTTTACGAGAGCTATGAAGTGACAGGAACTTTAAGGCAGGAGATCGCAGATACATTGGGAGTAAGCAGGCAGGTAAAGGTGATTGCCGGAGCTGGGGATAATGCGGCGGCCGCGGTAGGGACGGGAACCATCGGGGACGGTATGTGTAATCTTTCTCTGGGGACATCCGGTACCATATTTATTTCCAGCAATTACTTCAAAGTGGATAAAAATAACGCGCTTCATTCCTTTGCCCATGCGGATGGAACCTACCACTTGATGGGGTGCATGCTCAGCGCTGCTTCCTGTAATAAATGGTGGAGTGAAGAGATATTAAAGACAAAGGATTTTGCTGCGGAGCAGGCAGGGATTACAAAGCTTGGAAAGAATCCGGTGTTTTATCTCCCTTATCTGATGGGTGAGCGTTCCCCTCATAATAATCCGGATGCCAGGGCAATGTTTATCGGGATGTCTATGGATACAACCAGAGGGGATATGACGCAGGCAGTGCTGGAAGGAGTCATGTTTGGACTTAGGGATTCTTTGGAGGTGGCGAGAAGCCTTGGGATGCAAATTGAAAGGACCAGAATCTGCGGGGGCGGTGCAAAAAGCCCTCTTTGGAAGAAAATGGCGGCGAACATCCTGAATTTAAAAGTGGATGGGCTTACTGTTGAAGAAGGACCGGCGCTTGGAGGAGCTATGCTGGCAGCGGTAGGATGCGGAGAATATGAAAGCGTAAAGACCGTGGCGAAAGCGATTGTCAGAACAGAGGGAACCGTAGAACCAGAAGCGGACCTAACAGCCGCATATGAAATAAAATATCAGCAGTTCAGGAGGATATATCCGACAGTAAAGGATTTGTTTTAAGGAGAAAAATATGGCTTATGGAAAAAATATAGATAGAATTCTTTATGGAGGAGACTACAACCCGGAACAATGGCCGCAGGAAGTGTGGGAGGAAGATATCCGGCTTATGAAAAAGGCGCATATCAATATTGTAACTCTAAACACATTTAGCTGGGCAGCATTACAGCCTTCGGAAGACAGCTACTGTTTTGAAAAGTTAGATACAATTATGGATTTTGTAAGAAAAAATGGAATAAAGGTATGTATGGCCACTTCTACAGGCGCGCACCCGGCATGGATGGCGAAAAGACATCCTGATATTCTGCGTACTGACAGGAACGGGATAAAGAGAAAATTCGGAGGCCGCCATAATTCCTGCCCTAATAGTCCCACATATCGTAAATATGCGGCAAATTTGGCGGGGAAGCTTGCAAAAAGATATAAGGATTATGAAAATATTGTGGCATGGCATGTGTCGAATGAATTTGGTGGGGAGTGTTATTGCGAGAATTGCGAGCAGGCTTTCCAGAGGTGGTTGAAGAAGAGGTTTGGAACAGTGGAAGAAATGAACCGGGTCTTTAACACGGCATTCTGGGGGCATACATTTTACGATTGGGATGAAGTGGTGCTTCCGAACCTTCAGAGCGAGCATTTTCTGGTCGATGGTGAAGACCGAACCATGTTTCAGGGAATCTCTCTGGAGTACCGAAGGTTTATGTCTGAGAGTATGCTGGAATGTTTTCGGTTGGAGTATCAGGAGATAAAAAAGGAAATGCCGGATATCCCGGTTACGACAAATCTCATGGGCTTTTATAAACCTTTGGATTATCAGAAGTGGGCAAAAGAAATGGATTTTATCTCATGGGACAGCTACCCGGAACCGGTGGATACTCCTGCTGAGACGGCATTACAGCACGACCTGATGCGGGGAATAAAAAAACAGGAATCCTTTGTGCTTATGGAGCAGACCCCCAGCGTAACCAACTGGCAGCCCTATAACCGGCTGAAACGGCCAGGCGATATGCGGCTTTTCAGTTATCAGGCGGCGGCCCACGGCGCGGATGCGATCCAGTTTTTCCAGATACGCAGATCTATTGGGGCATGTGAAAAATTCCACGGAGCTGTCATCGACCATGCGGGCAGGGATGACACAAGGGTGTTCCGGGAGGTAGAGCAGCTCGGTAGAGAATTTGAGAAACTGGGTGATGTATTCTTAGAAGGGTGTACACCGGCGGAGACAGCCATACTCTTTGACTGGGACAACTGGTGGGCATTGGAATATTCCGCCGGACCCAGTATCCGTATGAAATATCTGGATGCTGTCAGGGATTATTATACGGCGGCATATGAATCCAATGTTCCTGTTGATATCATAGGTATGGAGGATGCATTTGATTCTTACAAGGTCGTTATTGCACCTCTGCTCTATATGACAAAGTCTGGGATTGATGAAAGAATCCGAAAATTTGTGAAAGATGGAGGCATATTTGTCACTACATATTTCAGCGGGGTTGTAGATGAGCATGATCTGGTTATTCAGGGAGGATATCCCGGAAAGCTAAGGGATATCCTTGGAATCTGGGTTGAAGAAAATGACGCGCTTCCTGAAGGGGAAGAAAATAGCTTTATTTATAAAGGAAATCTGTATCCTGCGGAAATACTCTGCGATCTGATACATCTGGAAGGCGCAGAAGGCTTGAGCGTTTATGAAAAGGATTTTTATCAGGAAATGCCGGTCATTACAAGAAAACAGTCAGGGCGGGGATGTGCATATTATGTAGGGACACGCTCAAACAGTGAATTTTATCATAAATTTATGGAGGATATTTTTACAGAAGCGAAGATTACAGAAACGATGGTTACACCAAAAGGCGTGGAAGCAGCAATTCGGGTAACCGATGGCAAAGAAGTTTTCTTTTTGCTGAATCATAAGAAAGAAAGCGAGCGGATTACTTTAAATGATGATTATAGAGATTTGCTGGATGATAAGGAGTACCAGACGGGAAATTCTATAGAAATAGGAGGAAGAGGGGTGTATGTGCTGTTAAGACAAAATAAGGAAATGAAAACATATGACAGTTTTTAATTAATAAGGACAATGGATTTTAATAATCAAAGTGATTACGGATTATTATACTAGGGAGGTGATAATTTGGTTGAAGACAGTTTTAACTATCCTATTTTGAAACACGGAAAATTGGTTATAGATTTAAAATGTCGGAGAGTTACAATAGATGACAAAATAATAGATTTGTCAACCAGAGAGTTTAATTTATTATATTTTCTCGTCAAACATCCTGGATGGGTATTTTCATATGAGGAACTATATAGATTTGTGTGGGGTGAAGAACCTGTTAATTGCAAGAACTCTGTAATGTGCTGTATCAGCCAAGTTAGAAAGAAAATAGAATTAAATTCACGATATCCGAAATACATCCATACAGTGCGTGATATTGGCTATAAATTTGAATTACTCCCAGAGGATTAAAAATCTTCTGGGAGTAGTTGCTATTTTACGAATAAAAAGTATATGTAATATATATGTCAAAAAGTATACATTTTTTCTGGCATATGCCAAAAGTCTCCATGCATACATTTTGGCACAGGATTTCCGCCTGTTTTCTGCTATACCAAAAAGTATACATTTTGGTATAGTTCGTGGAAACAGTTATCATTCTATAAGAATAAAAGAAAATGAAGAATCCCGGAGGAATAAATCTTCCGGGAATTTTTTGACTTAGTAAGGTTGCGTTTAGTGCTGCCAGACGTATAGAACAGGTAGAAATATGTGAACAAGTATGGTTTGATATGGTGTTTTATACAGGGAGGCGGAAGAATGGCTACATACGGATATCACAGGACCAGTACACGGGATCAGCATCTTGACAGAGGGATTCATGAAATCCAGGTGTTCTGCAAGGATCATGACTTGGAACTGGAGAATATTTTCACAGACCAGCAGACCGGAAAGAATTTTAACAGGCCAAGATATACGGTTCTTGTGGAAGATGTTCTCCGGGAGGGGGATATTCTTCTTGTGACCGAATTGGATCGGTTAGGCAGGAATAAACGGGACACTATGGAGCAGATCCGGAAACTGCAGAGCAGAGATGTCCGGCTGATGGTGCTGGAACTCCCGACAACACTGATGGATCTGTCCAAGATGGATAACTCTATGGCACGCCTGATGATGGAAACAATCAACAACATGATGCTGGAGCTTTACGCTTCCATCAGTGAAAGCGAGATTCAGAAAAAGGAGAAGCGCCAGCGTGAAGGAATTGCCATGAAGAAGCTCCGAGGAGAATGGGATGATTATGGACGGCCGCCCGCAATCAAAGAAGAAGAATTTGCCAAAGCATACCAGAGAGTAACTGCAGGTGAGATCACACAGGCAGAGCTAAAGCGTGAGTTGGGCTTATCTCACACCACGTTTTACCGTTACCGGAAAAAATATTTTGAAAAAAAACGGAAATTTTCCAATCTCAGGAAAAATGACACTATTACTTATATGAAAGCAAAATTTTTAGAGGAGGTAATAGCGTTATGAGTGAAAAAAGAGAAGGAGCATTGTTCTATGACAAGGAAAGCGGACGGTACGATATCCGGTTCGGTCTGGATTCGTTCTATGGCGGGCTGCATTGTGGAGACTGCTTCGACCTGAAGGTGGATAATGCCTGGGTTCCGGCCAGGATTGAGATGGGGGATGAATGGTATCTGGCAGGACTGCCCCGGATGAGTCTTGACGGACTGATTGTACGGATGTAAGAGAGATGGCTAGGTATTTGTGGGATGGAGAGGTCAATGAATCAGGTGCTTATGAGGTTTGAGGCAGATTATGATGTTGTGCTGGAGTGTATCCAGGAGGTATATGGTCTGGAAGACGATAACCTGCGGCTTGGAAAAGATTTCCGCAAGACTAAGGTGCTTCCCTTTATGAAAATGCTGGAGCGGCACTGCGGCGGTATACGGATGGATAATTTACATAAAGTATTGTGGGAAGTCTATCAGGAGGATATGGGCGGAAAGAATTTTTTAGAAAAAGCAGAAATCATTCTGAAGCCATATTACAGGGAAATATCATCGTCAGAACAAAATGCATGCGTTTGATCGTGCTGCTTTATATGAGCGCAGGTCTGCAAAAGAAAAATTCCGGCCAGGGTTGATTCTCTGCCGGAATTTTTACTTGCCATAGCATATGGAGGAAGCTGTCAGTGGCAGGTTCTGTGGTTGGAAGAATCTGCAGTTGATTTTCCTGGCCTGATTACATACAATAAGATTATTAATTGTGAAAGATAACAGCAATCAAAGTTGAAATTGCCAAGATTACGGGATAAGCAGGTGAAATAAATTGAGATATTATATTGCCGACCCGCATTTCTTCCACGGGAACCTGAATACAAAGATGGACTGCCGGGGATTTGCGGATGCGGAGGAAATGAATGGATACATGCTGCAGAAATGGAACGCAAAAGTCCGAAAGAATGATGAGGTTGTGATTCTGGGAGACCTGTCATGGGGAAAGGCGGAAGAAACTAACGAACTGCTTGGGAAGCTGAACGGGAGGCTCTATCTGATTCAGGGGAACCATGACCGGTTCCTGAAGAATAAGGACTACGATGCCAGCCGTTTTGCCTGGATCAAGCCTTATGAGGAACTGCAGGATAACAAGCGGAAGGTCATCCTCTGCCACTACCCTATCATGTGTTATAACGGGCAGTATCGTCTGGACGGAAATGGGAATCCTAAAGTATATATGCTCTATGGCCATGTGCATGATACCTATGACCAGCGGCTAATCGAGCAGTTCCAGAAGATAACAAGGAGCAGTATCCGTGAGAATCCGGACGGGGAGAAACGGGCGATTCCGTCGAATATGATTAATTGTTTCTGTATGTATTCAGACTATACCCCGCTGACGCTGGATGAATGGATACTCTGCGACAGGAAAAGGAGAGAAGAATTATGTGCGGACGGTTCTATGTAGATGAGGGGACAGCCAGGGAAATTGAACAGGTAATCCGGGGCGTAGATTTGCAGATACAGAAAATGCGTACAGGGGATATCTACCCGTCCCAGTCTGCCGGTATTCTGACTTGCTACGGCCAGCAGAAAAATCCATTATCGGCAGGTTCTGCAGCGGAAAATTCACCGGCATTGGAACTGAATGAAATGTACTGGGGATTCCCGCAGTATCAGAAGAAAGGACTGCTGATCAACGCCAGAGCAGAGACGGCGCTGGAACGGAAGACATTTCGTGAAAGTGTATTGCACAGGCGATGCGTGATTCCGGCCAGACATTTTTACGAATGGGATTCTGATAAGAATAAGGTAACATTTTTCAGAGAGGACAGGCCGGTTTTATTTATGGCGGGATTCTATAACCGGTTTCAGGATGAGAAGCGTTTCATTATTCTTACAGCACAGGCGAACGCTTCTGTAAGCCCTGTTCATAATCGTATGCCGCTGGTTTTGGATGAGGGTGAACTGGAGGACTGGGTTTATGATGACAAATTTACGGAATACGTGCTTCATAAAATTCCGCCAAAACTTTGGAGGAAACAGGAATATGAGCAGCAGAGTCTGTTCCTGACATGAAAAAACCATCTGGTGATTATGGTAATCTTATCACCAGATGGCACAGAAATTCAGTCTATTTTGTTTCCCTGCTGTTTATATTGTCTGAGGGTTCGCAAGCTGCTCTACTTCTGCCACACTAAGGGCAGAATATTCCGCAATCTCCTCGACTGTCAGCTTTCCCATTTTCAGCATCCTAAGCGCCGTTTCTCTCTTTGTTTCACTGATTCCCTGGCTGATTCCCCTGTTTAAAATGGTTCTTGCTTCTGTTTGAATCAATGGTCCTCTCATTGTATCTCCTTCATTTTTTATATTGTTTCTGCAGTTTTCAATCACTTCTGGGATATCGCCATGAATACTGCCCTCTGCTATCCCACTACTGCTCTTTCATCCTTCAATATAGCAGGCAGGAACATAAGCTTATTCCCAGTATCTTATTGGAAGGATTCAAGGTTTTCTATATTTGTTAGAATGAGTTACATAGCCAAAACAGAATTTTTCGTAACCTTATTTTCTTGTCGCTGTTTTATATTGTCTGAAGATTCGCAAGCTGCTCTACTTCTGCCACACTAAGGGCCGAACATTCCGCAATCTCCTCGACTGTCAGCTTTCCCATTTTCAGCATCCTAAGTGCTGTTTCTTTTTTGCTTTCGTTTAAAATAGTTCTTGCTTCTGTTTGAATCAATGGTCCTCTCATCATAGCACCTATGCCTTTCTGCACGTTTTCATACTTTCGTGCGATTTCCCGGAGCACATTACTTGAAAGCTCTAGGATTAAACTGATTGTATATGGTGCGAAAAAGGAAGAAGGTACTAAAATCCATACATTTTCCTTATTTCCGCATCGGAAGGTTCGGTTTCTTCGTGTTTATATTTTTCGGCAGTATAGTCTCCAGAACCACCGTTATCAAACTGTTCTAAAAATTTGAGGGTTCCGGTAACACCTAATGCAGTTTTTAAAGCATTTATTCCATTTTTTCGTAATTCTGTGGTATTTGTAACATTTAACCTTGTTGCTATCATTAATATAACACCTCCAACAACCATTCATTAGGATTCATAATCTTTGTATAAGTCGTAATTGGAGTCTCTTTTCTCTCAGTGTATCTATTATAGTCTATTTAAAATAGTTTTACAAGCATAGCAACTATTTCTTTTATGTCTGAAGTCAGAGGAGGTTACAGCCTTTCTTTTGAATAAAGATTCCTCATTTTGGATACAGCACATTTGGCTATTTGGTATTTTGACTTAATATCATCTGTAGCCCATGTAGCAGTTTTTCTGCATTTTCCCGGAACTGTAGCAGGAATTCCTTTTCCAGATCATAACAGAGATAGAGGATGCCAAAGATCGGGTTCCATACTTGCCTCATAGCTGTTTCGTCCAGGAATCCTACAGCTTCCCTTATGAGGGTTACAAAATTCTTCTGGAATGTCGCCCACTCAATAAAGAAGTTATCATTAAGCGGAATACCAAAAGAATCAAACCATTCACGTATAGTCTGCATCATGGTATTGTTCCCACATCCTGGATTCATATAAAAGTATTCAATCACTGGTGCTTCTGAAGATGTTTCATCTTCCGGAAACGCAATGACACGTCCGATTGGAAACATGGCGCACATAGCAGGTTTTGCTTTGTGGACGGAGCATCTGCTATTTTTTAGCAGAGGGCACCGTTTGATGGAACCCCTAGGTTTCAGCCGGATGATTGGAAAGTGCGAATCCAGCCCGATATACAACTCGCAATACTGGTCGATGAATTCTTTTAAGGACAGCTCCAGTTCGTTTGCAATCCGGAAGAGATCCAGCGGTGTCAGCAGGATATCCTCCCGGTTGATGCAGCATTCCCCGCATTGCGTACAGTGGAAACGAAACGAATCATCGGCAGTCAGTTTGTTATGTTCAATAGCGTTTACGATTTCTTCCATTCTTGTATTCATAAGTCCTCCTTGATTATGAACTAATTGCCTCTAAGGAAGCAATTAGTTCTCTATTATTTCGTTCGTATTGTTCCTGAAACGGTTGATCCAGATCAAAGTCTGTGTATTTGTATAACAGAAAAAAGAACAATGCCCTGTGCTTGTATTTCTCTGGTATCTGCCTGAGCAGCCGCGCAATCTCTGGCACTGCCGAAATGTCTGCATTGACAAATGCCCGATCTTCCTGTGTGAAATACTGGTTCATCCAGTCCCGTGCTTTGAATTTCCTGCCTGTAAAATGGTGGTTCTTCTCCATACTGAGATAATATTGGAAAGAAGAAGCGTCATCCGGCTCCGCTACCAACGGATAAGTACGGCAGGCCCGCGGTTTTGCGGCCTGGATCGTACACCGGTTGTCCTTTAGGAAAATGCAGGCATCGTCTGAGCCGACTGTCTTTAGTGTGTAGATAAAGTAACCGCACTCATGAATCGGAACCGGCTCTGCATACAGGGACAGTAAATGTTCTATGGAATCAAGAGATTTGTCCTGGCTTTGCAGGAACCTGGCGATCCGGTAGACATCCAGGCTCTCCAGCGGGACGCTGTCCTTTACATGCCGGCAGCATGCGCCGCAATGGTGACATTCAAAGTGTATCCGTTCATTCCACGCGATGGGAGTGACATTTTCCATTAATGATTTTTTCATTTTGTTTTTTCCCTTTCTTTGTATATATAAATGTTAAAGTGAGCCATTCCGGATGGAATGGCCCTTGTTTAATCTCCGGTGCACATTGCTTTTTCATATGCAAGGATCTGATCCCATGTCAGCCATTCGGGTTTTTCTCCGTCTGGAAAACTAAGCCACATCCTTTTCATGGATTCTATGTGTACCCTTTCCTCTTTTGATGATAAGACGTTAGGATTCCGGTTACCGTATCCAAGGTAATAGTCGCAATCGCATCTGTATCTGTCCAGCATCTGATATTGAAAGCTTTTATCTTCATCAATCTGCTTTTCATTGGATAAAATGATAAATGGTCTCCGAATCGGCAGATCCGGTTCGCCGTCAAATGCATTATATAGTGCAGAACATAGATTTGGGTTGTTACGGCCTAATGTAATATCCTTCCATAAATGCCCATACTGGTCTTCATAGACTGGACGTGACCATGAGTCCGTACCAATTGGTTTCAGTTTTAAGGTGCCATTCTTGTTTTCGGGTGTATTCATATAGATTCTCCCTTCATTGAATGAATGTCTTTGAAAAAGCTTAAAGCATCAAAAAAACCCTGCTGGTAAGCAACCCGGCCATATTCGGAACCGCTTGCATTGCTTTCTTCCAGGGCATCGTCAATCAGGTCCCATTGCTCAGGCGTGAACATATCTTCTGACAGCCTGCCGGCCTTTTCTTTGGCTTTCTGCTTTGAGTTCTGGTATTTCCTGTCTTTTCTGAGGGTATCCTCCAAAGCGGTATCGAGCCTGTTTCGGATGATCTGCTGCAGGACCGAGTGTGGAAACTCCGATGCCATATCGGTATCTGGATCCGAGTCAGATTCGGTATCTGGATTTTGTTCTTCCTGTGTCTTATAGTTATCTGAAGCCATACGATATCCGGCCTGGTTTCTTTCCCGCCAGATATTTTGGAACAGATCAGCAATTAACAGGAATCCTGCCTGCAGCCCCAGTTCCATGTACACACTGGCATGTTCATTTGCCAGCTCATTTGCTGCAGACAGCAGGACCGAAGCCCCATCCTCATCATATTGTTTGGCAGCTTTTTCGTAAGCCAGGTCTGCATCATCCAGACGTGCTTCGTAATTACGGTCATCCCGGTCTGGGACCATGCCGTATAACAGGTAATCTGCAACCCCTTTTACCGTTGCCCTCTCAAATATTTTTTCTGCAAATTTCATAATGTTTCCTTTCCAAAAAGAAAGGTACGGCATCAGGCCATACCTTCCCATTCTCTTATCTAATGATTTTCTTTGCTTATTCTTTCCGTAATCCATACAGTAAATATGCCACGCCTTTCGGATGGCGGTCATCAAACCAGTGCCAGAGTTCTGTCCGTGTGATTCCGGCCGGAAATGTGATCCCCTGCAGCGTAAATGATTCTGCAAAGAATTCGTCTCCGGCATCTGGAACCTCCAAAGGTATATCTGAAAGTTCCCGCCACATGGTTTCTACCACCCGCCTGCACAGACCGGATTCCTGATCATAGTCACAGCCGTCACGGTTTACACATTCACTGCAGAGCAGTAAGCGCCTGTCGCAAGAGGGGCATCTTGTCAGATACCCTTGTGATGCTGTATCCCATAAGACCGAGACCTCTGTATTGCAGTGCGGACATAGTTCATAGATCATTTTCTTCATAGCAATTCTCCTTGTGATAAATGAGAGATTACGCAATCATCTCCAAAAACTGCTCTTCCGTCAGAACCGGAATATTCAGCTCCTGGGCCTTTTTCAGCTTGCTTCCTGCCTTCTCCCCGCAGATCAGGTAATCTGTCTTTTTCGTCACGGAGCTTCCGGGTTTCCCTCCAAGCTCCAGGATCTTTGTGTTGATACCGTCACGGGTGAAATGCGTAAGCTTTCCTGTCGCAACAACTGTGCAGCCCATAAATGGATTTTCTTTTACTTCTCTCATGATGTGTTCCTCCTTTGATTTGAATGTAAGTTCTTTCTGTAATTCTTTCCATAAACACAAGTTTTCTTCATTGGAAAACCATGTGTGAATGTTGTGGTTCAGCGTCTCCCCGAAATCCTCCAGCACCGTAAAGTCATAACTGCCGACAGCAGCGGCTTCAAAGTCATGAAGGTTTCCGGAAAACATGTCATTTAAAATACGGCTCTTTGTACGCCCCACCATAGGGATGTCCATTGCCACCAGGAAATGCACGAAGTCTGTCTCACGGCTTCTGGTAACGGCGTTCCAAAGACGTTCATAGGATTTCTCGCCAAAGCCGTCCAGTGCAAGGATATCCTCCCGGTGCTGATCCAGATGGTACAGATCCTGAAAGGAATCCAGATAGCCTAGCTCTAAGAACCGCTCCAACGTAGCGGAGGAGAGTCCTTCGATATCCAT